>ENA-OQHP01000738-OQHP01000738.1-human-gut-metagenome-genome-assembly--contig:-NODE-738-length-10343-cov-2.298943_pt1 | contig 10343 bp, 11 predicted proteins | sample MGYA00242563_ERZ504717 | MGnify/ENA primary metagenome ERZ504717 (study PRJEB26092, sample SAMD00036212) | human gut metagenome | host: Homo sapiens | study: EMG produced TPA metagenomics assembly of...
CGAATGTATAACTATTTATTGAAGTAAAAGGATATGTAAATTACATTTTTATTTATTATTTTCTAATAGATAAATACCACAAATTTTAAGTACAAATATACCAGAATGAGCTCAATTCATAAAGCAGATTCTATTTGAAGGTAAACTTGTCACAGAAAAGTAACATATCCATAAATACCATTTTCTCTTTAGCTTAGCATATAAGAAAACTTATCATGAAAATTTATCGTTCAGACTAAGAATCATAATAAATATCCAGCTCTTTATATCAAGAATGTATAGGAATGGTAACATCAAAAAACAAAAAGGAATAATGTATTCTTTTTCATAATGGCAAAGTCACCTTAAAAAAATCACTTTCCTTATGTTCTTTCTTTATTATCTCTATCATTTGCTTTATTATTTCTGGATGATTGGTAGAAATATCATTGTCCTCATGAATATCGTCAGCCAAATTATACAGATAAGAAACACCCTTCTTAACTACAAGTTCCAATCTCCCATCCGTACAGCCATCTGATCTGTTTCATGAAATTCCCAATAAAGATAATCATGCTTTTTCTGACTTGTATCATCACCTAACAATGTAGAAGCAAAAGAAACACCATCAAAGCAATCACCTTTAAGCTTCTTGTTGATGTATTTTTTAGGGAATCTCCTGTCACCAATAAGTTCACAAAAAGTAGGCATAATATCATAAAAAGCAAGCTGATGATCATTCACGGTACCAGCTTTCACTTTCCCCGGCCAACGCACGATAAACGGGATTCGTATACCACCTTCATAACACTGGCGCTTCAAGCCACGCAATTTTCCGTCACGACCAAAAAATTCAGGGTCAGCCCCTCCCTCTTCATGAGGGCCATTATCACTACTAAATATTACTATTGTGTTTTCATCCAGCCCTTTTTCTTTTAGTTTCGCAAGTATTTCACCGACGTATGTATCCAAACGGGTTATCATACCGGCAAATTCTGCATGTGTATGTACTGACGGATTGTATCTGCCATCCTCAGATCCACCCCAGGTCTTATCATGGAAAAATTTTTCTTATAATGTTCCAATATAGAATCATTGGGTTGAACCAGTTCAGCATGAGGAAGCGTGTAGGTAAAAAATCCATAAAAAGGCTGGTTACCATCCTGAGAATCTATCCATTTCAATGCTTCCTGATGAATCAAATCTGCAGAATACTGAGAACGTTTCTTATAATCATCACCAAACATCGGATATTTGATATTTTCATCCATCGTGATACGTATGGTAGCAGTATCTCCTTTCGACTTGCTATACCTATTCAAAAAGTTTGGATAATAGAGGTGAGCCTGAAACTGACAGATAAACCCGTAGTACTCATCAATACCACGCTTGTCTGGCGTAGAGCAAGAACCTTCATAACCACCGGCCCATTTGCCAAACATACCTGTAGTATACCCGTTTTTTTCATTATTTCAGGAAGAATGATATGATTCGGATCGTATGGTTCCTGACCGACAACCGTATATTCATCATTCGCCCCATACTTCATTAACGGAACATTAATCCAATATTCTTTGTTTCCACGTACATGAGAATGTCCAGAATGCTGTCCTGTCATAATAGTAGCACGCGAAGGTGCACTCACCGGACTACCTGCATAAGCTTGAGTAAATCTCATTCCTTCTTGAGCCATACGGTCTATATTAGGCGTACTTATATATTTCTGACCGTAACATCCTAAATCACCATATCCCATGTCATCACAAAGAATAAAAATGATATTAGGCTTTTGCTGAGAGGATGCACACACAGATGAAATTGAAGCCAAAAGTGCTCCTGAAAAAATCGATATTTTATTCATAGTATAACTGATTTAATTTTCATATTAATAAAAAGGAGGTAAATGAATCGACAGCAACAAAATTCAATTTACCTCCCTTCCTAATACTCAATAATTATTAATTCAAACCAAACAATTCATTATATCCTGGATTCTGCGTAAGTTTTGGATTCAGAACGATTTCGTTAGTAGGAACCATCATCAAATAATAGGTATCCAACCATCCACCTTTAGTCAATGGACTAGGATATGTATATATCCATCCGCTACCCACATTATTATTTTCACCAGAAGCCTGACCTACAGTCATAATTGTTTCATAGTCAACAAAGTTTCCTGAATATTTACTTGCTTTAGTACCATAAGGATTATCATTGGCTTCAACCCACATTCCACAAGGCTGCCTGTTAACATAGTAGGCAGCTTTAGCCCATCTTCTAATATCATAAAAGCCAAAACCTTCTCCAAACAATTCTATTTGTCTTTCGCGCCTTATTTCCCATAAAACTGGATCCACTTCATAATTTCCAAATTTACCACCTTTACCTGTCCACCAAGGAGCATTTCCTTTATCTCTCATAGGATCAAAATCTGAAGTAATCATTGAAACATTCATAGGTGACACACCAGCTCTATCACGAAGCAAATTTATTGTTTTATCAGCAACTGTTTGATCAAATAATCCAAGCTCCCAAGCAGCTTCCGCATAATTCAAAAGAATTTCTTCTATTTTAAATATCGGCTTATCTGATGTACAATATGCACTAGATCCCGTCGAAAACTCCCACATATCATAATGTTTCCATGTATAATAGCCAGTTCTTGAACACATATATGCCACACGTGAATCAGTCGTAAGATTAGGACTGCTTGGAGTTAATGATGCCCCCAATTTTGTCCTGGGCATCTTTTCATTCCTCGACCGCCAAAACTTCCACCTCTTAAACACTTATCATTGATTCCCATGTAATCAATGTATTTTCTGTATTTTACAGCTTCATCTGCCGTAACGGTATGCCCTTCATTTATATCACCTTCTTTTAAGAACTGCCATGTTGGGAATGTAGTGACATAATCTGAAGCTCCTGTAGTATTAGCAGCGACAACGTATGGAGGCTGAATATTCTGATACAATCTTGGATCTCTACTTTCAAAAGTATCCCACATATCTTTACCTTTTCCTCCTTTATATCCCGAATTTGGATTATTGATTGGATATCCGTTTTTCATCAAAAACATATCGACAGTATACTGTGGTACATCCACACTATGTGCCGCAATATGTTCAAAATCATTTCCTCGATGCATAAGAAGTCCATCCAAATATTGCTTATAGAAAATGACCCCTGGAATATTATTCAAGTTCTCAGTAGTCCATAATTCTCCATATCCAGCAGCATCTTCAGACTCAGTACCGCCACCATAATATAACGTTGGATACTTGGTCATCAGTTCCTGTGATACAGCCAAACATTTTCTCAAATATTCTTCATAAGGTTCATCCAGTCCATGATATTTTGCCCATGTCCCTTCACGAAGTAAGAATCTTGACAATGCAGCTTTTATAACATCGACAGTGATAGTATTATCTCCATCATTAAAATCACCTAAATTTTCAGCAGCATACTCCAATCTGGCAATAATACTATCTGCAACTTCAGCTCTTGGCGTTCTTTCTGCATACATTTCAGGAGAAGTTTCATTCAATACTGTATTAACCCAAGGAACATCACCAAATCGATCTATTAATTCCATATACCACCAAGCAGAAAAAAAGAAACCTACAGATCGCCAATGAGCCGCCTCTTTCTGATTTAACACTCCATCCCCCAAATGGCTAAGCATAATATTTATGCGTCTAATATATGAAAAATCCCAACCTCCTCCTGAAGTTGTTTGAGTAATGGTCTGGTATGCATACGGATTAAATTCATTATCACGAATTGTCACAAGACCAGCATACCAATCTCCATATCTTTGCGAGTTTAAGCTGTTCTCCTTAAAATTAGTTTGAATTGTTGTATTGGTAAATAGTTCGTAACACGGATACATGTAAGCTTTATAGTTGCTATAGTCCAAAAAAGCATTTTGTTCCGTCAATGATGTAAGCGGATATTTTTCCAGATAATTATCATTACATGCTGAAAAAAGTCCAATACCTAAAACTCCTGCTAATAATATCTTTTTCATATTAATAATCGTCTTAAAAATTGATTAAAATGTAATATTGGCACCTAATGAAATTGTCCTATAATATGGATAATTCCATACAATCTCATTATATTCATTACCTTCTGGGTCATATCCCTTTGGCAAAGAAGAAAAGGTGAAAGGATTCTCTATACTTAAATATATCTTTGCATCTTTCATAAAAGCCTTTTGTACCCAGTTTTTAGGGAAGCTATATGCCAAAGTGATATTTTTAACTCTTAAATATGCTGCATTCTGTATATATTTGTCACTTGCTCTTGTATTAGAAGTCACATTATTGCCTTGATCATATATACGGAATAATTTCGCATTTGGATTCTTTGCCTTCATAAAATCAGGATCATTAGGATCATAGCTAACTGCAGACCAATAATCTGTCTGATTGTAGAATAAAGGCTGGAACACCGCATCCGAAGCTGAAGACCCAGCAAACGGGAATAATGCTGCCCCACCTAAGACATAATCTCTCTTACCAACACCTTGAAGTCTCACATCCAGACTAAGTCCTTTGTAACCAACTCCAATATTTGCTCCAAACTGATAACGCGGCGTCTTGCTTCCTATAACTTTTCTGTCACCCGAATCACTCAAAGTACTACTTGCCGGTGAAATTATATTATCACCATCCAAATCCTTAAATTTTTCATCACCGGGTTGAGGTACTACTCCTTGAATTGATACTACATTATCTTTTAAAGTCCATACACCTTTCTGGGCATCTTCCAATACAAAATCATCAATTGTATAGTATCCGTCAGATACATACCCCCAATATTCACCTAGTTCCTTTCCTACATAATTACTATCCACAAAACCTGACTCATTATTGAACTTATCAATAAAGGCTCTGCTATCATAAATATTAAAGCCGATATTATACGAGAAATTTCCGATTCTGTCTCTCCATGAAAGATTAATTTCCCATCCTTTACTTGATAAGTCTGCAATATTTTGCAAAGGTGCACCAGCGCCTACAACAGAGGGTATTTCTATTCCTTCAGACAACATTCCAGTTGTCTTTCTTTTAAACCAGTCAAATACAACCTGTAACCTATTATTAAATGCACTAACATCAAATCCTACATTAAAAGAGTTTACAGTTTCCCAAGTAAATGTACTACTTACTAATCCCGGCAAAGATATGACACTAACTTTATCGTTTCCATCCAGCCAAACTGTATCTAAACCAACATTCATAGCTGGTGTATAACTATATGGATCTATGCTCTGATTACCTATTGAACCATATGATGCCCGGAGTTTAAAATCATCCAGCCAGCTTTTCGACCAGTTCATAAATTTTTCCTGCCCCATTCTCCAGCCTAAAGATACAGATGGAAAAAATCCAAAACGTGAATTCTTAGGAAATTTTGATGAGCCATCATATCTGCCGTTTAACTCCAAAAGATATCTATCATTAAATGAATAATTCAACCTCGCAAAGCCACTACGAATTGCGTACTCTGAATAGCTATCCTGTAATAATTTTTCACCACTACCACCTTCAAACGAAGGTACAGATGGAGCTGTCTGACCTTTTACCTGTCCCATAAAAAGCTTATAATATGAGCTTTCCTGATTAAAGCCAACCATTGCTTTAAAGCCATGCTTGCCCCATTTCTTTTCAAAATTAGAATACAAGTTAAAAGCATTATATCTTGTTTGTTCATCTTGCAGTTTATAATAATCCTGACCAGCTTCTATTGAGTTTTTAACAGCCAATTGACAGTCTGCATATTTAAACGATCCTGAATAAAAATCATAATTTACATCTTTTCTATCAAATGTATATTCAGCTGTTACAGACCAGCCCGGCAGAATTTTAAAAATAGAACGTGTTGAAATACGTGGAATCGCGGTTCTTGTAGTTGATACCGGAGCATACCTAATCATGTTCATTGGAGTTTGAGTAGCAGTTCTTCATCTGTTCCAATTATTTCAGCAGGCATATTCCCTTCAGGATAATATTGTACAAGTCTTGTAGAATAGAAGTCTACCATATTACCGACCCTTTCTGGCATTTTTTTCTTTGCATCAGAATATGAAACGGTTATCTCTTGTGTAAACCACTTCAACACATCTGCAGAAACAAAAGCACTAATATTCTTTCTATAGTAACTGTCTTTGTCTGTATACAAAGGTCCGTTTTCTTTACTTAAACCTGCAGAAAGACGAAATCTTATTTTATCTGTACCACCAGAAGCAGAAATATTATGATTGTTTAAAAAACCGGTTGTCAGAATATTATCATATATATTCTTTTCACTTAACCAATATACCCTTCCATCAGTATCTTTATATATACCATCTCCTATAGTATTTAATGAAGAAGGATCTTTTTTATATTGAACCAGATAATCTCTCCATTTTGCTACATCACCGTTACCAGCCCAATAAGTCTGAGTATAACCAGCCTCCTGGTACGCATCAATATATTCAAGAAGGCTTGCCTGCTCCAATACATTGATAGGCTTCTCCCAGCCTACATTAAAATTATAATTCAAATTGAAATTAGTGCCAGATTTGGGGCGCTTAGTTGTCACCAAAACAACACCTCCAGCAGCACGTGCTCCATAAATCGCAGATGAAGCCGCATCCTTTAGCACCGTTACACTTTCTATATCCTCAGGATTCAACATATTTATATCTCCTTCTACATTGTCTATCAGTACCAGAGGAGATCCTCCATTGATTGACAATGTTCCACGAATATTGAAAGATTTAGACTGCCCTGGTCCAGAACCACCACCAATTGTTAACCCAGGCATTGCTCCTTGCAATGCTGCAGCTGCGCTCGTTACTGGTCGATCACCTAAAACCTCATCCATGCTAACCTGAGAAACAGATCCTGTCAGATTTTCCTTCTTTTGAGTACCAAATCCCACAACAATAACCTCTTCCAATTGACGAGAATCTTCTTTCAGAGTCAATGTCAGAGGCTGGCCATTCCACGCTATTTCCTGAGTTTGATATCCAATAAAGCTTACTTGAATAACAGAACCTTTTTCAACATTATTCAAAGAGAACTCACCATCAAGTCCTGTTATTGTTCCATTAGTTGTGCCTTTTATCACAACAGAAGCACCAATAATAGGTTCTCCAAAAATATCTTTAACAAGTCCTTGAATCTTCTTTGTCTCCTGTTGATGTACAGCTTTAGAGGATGTACTTGTAGCCTCTTTCTTTTTTCAAGATAACCTGACGGTCGTTTATTTCATAGCTGACCCCTTGTCCGGCAAATACTTCATCGAGAATTTCATCGACTTCTTTTCCGTTTGCATTTATACTAACTTTTTTGAAGGGTCAAATGTGTTTTCATAATATACAAAAACGAATTCACTTTCATTTTCTATCTGCTCCAACACTTCTTTTACAGTTGAATTAGATAAACTAAAACTAAACTGCACTGACTGAGCATAAGTTGTAGTTCCATTCATTTCTGCTATAGGCAGTAAAAATAAAGGTAGAGTACATAGTGTTCTTATACTATTACTCCTGAAAATCTTTTTGTTGCTTTCCATGTTTGTTATTAAATTAAAAGGTTAAAAATCTTCTTCATACATCCTTTTTCAAATAAAAAAAAGACAATGACTTTTCTTAAGTTGAGTAATAATTCATTAAAACCATAGTATACAGATTTTATTGGGTTAATATTTATCCGACTTATATTTCTTGATTCACAAGTCAGGTATTTTTATGCACGTTGTTTATATGTATCTCTATCTCGTTATCCATCTTTTGAAAAGAAATAGGAGCTGTCAAACTTATACGGCGAAGTACTTCTTCAAGTGAGCATTGCAAATCAAGACTACCATATAATTTCATGCTCTTCATTTCTTCAGGATATATTAATTTAACTCCATAGTATCTTTCCAACCGTTTAAATACAGCAGAAAGAGGTGTGGCATCAAGTTTAAGAAGACCTTTCGTCCACAATATATAGTCTGAAGCATTAACATGCTTCTTCTCTTTTATGCTACTGCCCATTATCACAGCCAGTTCATCAGGCTGCAACAGCAACTCTTCCTCATGTTTATCCTTAAGTTTCACAGACCGCGAAGTAATACAACCTCCGCATTGGTATCACTACTATATGCCTGAACATTAAAAGACGTACCTAAAACCTCTATATCACAAGAGGTAGTATGAACCTTGAAAGGAGCTTTTTCATTTTTTACCACATCTATATAGACTTCACCATCCACAAAATCTCTCTATAGTCTTTCTTGAATTTATCAGGATAAACACGCGTGTACCTGCATTCACATAGAGAACAGAGCCATCTGACAAAACTAAAGATGCATGTTTAGCATTCGGAACCACAAGCTGGTGATATGCTGCATCATCAGGCATCGCAACTTCCCTATCTCCTAAAACAAGTTTCTCATCAGATTTTGTATAATCTATTCTCGCACCATTATCTACAGAAACCAGTTCTTGTTCACCAGTCAGAATCTTCACCTTGTCACTCTTTATATGCGTACTGACATCCATTGCCTGATAGTACATAAAGAGAGTGCAACTCATTTCTGTTATTATCCTGAAGTATCCAGACTATTCCTGAAAGCATCGCAGCTACTCCCAAAGAAATTAAGGAGATACGCCATCTATTTAACTCATATCTTCTCCGGCGTCTAGAAGCACTGATTTCAGACATTATATTATTCCACAATCTGTCTTCTTCATCAACCGTTGGTGATACCTCACACGATTTAAAATAATAAATTAATTTCCTAAAGTATGATATATTGTTTTCTCTACTCATTATTTCTGCCTTTTATCTTTAATACGATAATATAACAAAAACCTACTCACTTTTAATGACTTTTTTATGCGATTTTTTATAACACAATGTCTTTCAGGATAATATAAAAAGAAAAAAATCCGATATATATTCATCAAAATATATATCGGAGTCTATAATCAAGAAACTATTTTAAAATAATTTGCATCCACTGAAGGAATGTGATACACATTATCGAATGAGTTGCAAGAATCTCACGAAGTTTTGAAACGCTACGAGACAATAGATTCATTGAAGATTGTACATTCATATCCATAGCCTCAGCTACTTCCTTATGAGATAGCCCCTTTATATACCGAAGATAAAGGATATGCTTTTGTTGAGAGGTAAGTTGAGAAAGTGCCTGGACAAGTGCCTTCTTCTTCCGAAGATCCTCATCACTGTTTCCAAAAATCTTTTCAAAAGAATCATCATCCATAATATCCGAAAAAATCTCATCATTAAATGAGAAACATTCTACCTGAGACCTTGCTGAAGTAGACTTATCATTAATCATATTGCGCAACGACTTCAGAAGATAAGAGCGAGGATATTCCGTATCCGAAAGATTTGAACTCTTAGCCAGCTTCACAAACAGCTCCTGAATACAATCGCGAACCATATCATCATCAGGAGTACATTTCATCCCATAATTGAGAAGCAATGAATAGTATCTTCTATATATAACCTCCAAAGCAATCAGACTACCACTACGCAACTCTGACCACAATGCTCTGTCATCCATCTGAAAATAATGATTCTTCATCAAACTATTGTCTTACTACTATGCAACTCATAACTTTATTACAAAAATACATAGAAAATAACGTGAATTCAATATAAAAATAAATATATCTTTTAAGAAACCGGAACACCACGATAAAAGTATTAAAGTTATTACAGTGAAGTATAGTAATTTTCATTCACTATGGTTTAAAGCCATAACTCAATCAGCCCTAATCAAAGTTGCCTTAGTACATTCCTCACAACGCTCTGATAAATTCTCTGTTTCACACTGTGGTATTTGTATCTCACAGTGTGAAATATGTATCCCACAGTGTGGTTTTATATTTCACAGTGTGAAACAGAGAATTTGCACTAAAATTTTCCTTTTTATGTAAGTACACATATAGGAAATGCGCCATCATATCCCTATATTGAAGAGTTTATACACTAAAAAGTCCTGGCTAATAAAACCAGGACTCCCCATTCTATATCCGCACGATTGTTAACGATGTATCCAAAGTTCCGGATTCAGTTTCACCGTTTCCTTACGCAACTGGAAATGCAAAATCGTTTCTCCTTCTGCATTGGTATGGATTTCTCCCAACACATCACGGGCACGTACCAGACTGCCTTTCTTGACACGCACTGTAGACAGGTTACAATAAACGGAGATATAGCTTCCATGACGTACCAGCACATTGGTCAGGCCATTATATTGGAAGACAGCCGAAACTTCACCGTCAAAGATAGCACGGGCATTGGCACCCGACTTTCCTTTAATATCCATTCCCTTATTGTCCAGCT
>ENA-OQHP01000739-OQHP01000739.1-human-gut-metagenome-genome-assembly--contig:-NODE-739-length-10334-cov-2.934555_pt1 | contig 10334 bp, 16 predicted proteins | sample MGYA00242563_ERZ504717 | MGnify/ENA primary metagenome ERZ504717 (study PRJEB26092, sample SAMD00036212) | human gut metagenome | host: Homo sapiens | study: EMG produced TPA metagenomics assembly of...
ATGTTTAATTTATTAAATCAAAATATATAAGAAAAATTAATAATAGATGTACTGTCAATTAGAAAATAACTATACTAATTAATCAGTGATATATATTTATATTTAAGTATATATTATTGATATAAAAAATAAGGAGTGTTTTTTTATGGAACAGATTAAACGTTACAAAGCAGTAATCACAGGCAATGTACAAGGCGTAGGTCTTCGTGTTTTTGTTGTGGACAATGCAAGCAAACTTGGTATTACTGGCTGGGTAAGAAATATGGCAGATGGAACTGTAGAAATGGAAGCACAAGGCAATCCAGATAAATTAGATCAGTTATTTGCTACTATAAAAAAAGGTAACTTTATTATTAAAGTTGATAATATTGATTGCACAGAAATTGACTGTGTTGAAGAAACATCATTTATCATTAAATACTAATGATAATGATATGAAAATTAAAGATGCGTTATATAAGGAATTATGAGAGAGCAATGTCGATAAACTTTAGGATGGAGATTATCGACATTTTTATTTTCCAAGAATAGATTTATACATAAAAGTTTTAGTGAATTTGATGATATATTAATAGATAAAAATGAGCTTTTAAAACTAAAATGATGCATAAAATTTATAATAAATCATGAGAACTCGTTGTCAGTATTGACGTATTAATAGGATTTTCGTTATAATTGATATGTAAAATATAGATGTTAGAACTTGCTTAAGGATAGTGATTTTTATGAAAATAAATAAAGTATTAGTTATACATGGACCAAATTTAAATTTACTTGGCACTCGTGAGCCAGAAATTTATGGTAGTATGACTATGCAAGATATTAATGAAGATTTAGCAAAACAAGCTAAGAAACATAATATCGAAATAGATTTTTTTCAAAGTAATCATGAAGGAGCTATTATTGATACTTTACATAATGCTCGTGGTCAATATGGCTATATTATTTTAAATGCTGGTGCATTTACACATTATAGTATTGCTATACGTGATGCTTTAGCTGCTATTGATATACCTGTAATAGAAGTACATCTATCTAATATCCACAAAAGAGAAGATTTTAGACATCATTCTGTAATTGCACCTGTAGTTGAAGGGCAAATTTGTGGTTTTGGCTTAGAAAGTTATAAATCTGCGTTATTTATTGCTATTAGTAGACTACAAAAAGAGGATTAAATTATGTATCAGAATAATCGTATAGAAAAACTTAGAAAAGTATTGCAGGCAAATTATTGTGATGCAATGCTTATAAGTAAAGAAGAAAATTTACATTATTTTAGTGGTTTTACAGGTGACGATACATTTTTAATAATTACTTTAAATGATTGTTTTTTGATTACTGATTCACGTTATACAAAACAAGCTAGTGAACAGACTTCATTTACTATTATTGAACAAAAAACTGGTTTACTTAGCAAAACTGTAGAGCTTATAAAGAAATTAAATATTAATAGTTTAGCATTTGAAGGCAATGCTTTGATTTTTAATCAATATAATTATTTAGCTAAAAATTTAGTTGACATTGAAGTTGATTTTTCTACATCTTTAGATTTAACAGAACTTCGTATTATCAAAGATGAAAATGAGATAGAATTGATAAAAAAAGCTATTAATATCAGTGATGAAGCATATTCGCATATATTGAAATTTGTAAAAGCAGGTATGAGCGAACAGGAAATAGCGACTGAATTAGAATATTTTATGCGCAAATTAGGCAGTGAACGACCTGCATTTACTACTATAGTGGCTTCTGGTGTTAGAGGGGCATTACCTCATGGAGTTGCTACAGATAAGTTGATAAATAATGGTGAATTTGTTACAATAGACTTTGGTGCTGTTTACAAGGGATATCATTCAGATATTACGCGTACTTTTTGTGTAGGAAAAGCAAGTGATAGACAAAAAGAGATTTATGATATTGTTTTGCAAGCACAATTATTAGGACTAAAAGAAATTGCACCTAATAAAAGTGGCAGGGAAGTTGATTTTCCTGTAAGAGAATATATAAAAAATGCAGGTTATGGTGATTTCTTTGGGCATGGCTTAGGGCATGGTGTTGGTCTTGAAATTCATGAGTTACCTCGTTTATCACCACTTAGTCCAACAGATAAGCTTAAAGAAAATATGATAGTTACTAATGAGCCGGGGATTTATGTGCCTGACTTGGCGGTGTTCGTATTGAAGACACTGTTTTAGTTACTGCAAATGGATGCCAAGCACTTACACAAAGTGATAAACGGCTTGTTGAAATAATGTGACCGCAATAATTGAGAGTCGGGTATTTCACATTATATAAATAAAATTAGATAATATATTTTGGAGGAATGTTTTAATGATTTCCAGCAGTGATTTCCGTACAGGTCTTACACTTGAAATTGATAATGGTGTATGGCAGATTGTTGATTTCCAACATGTAAAACCAGGCAAAGGTGCAGCTTTCGTTCGTACAAAAATTAAAAACGTACAGACTGGTGCAGTTGTAGAACGTACTTTTAACCCTAATGAAAAATTACCAGCAGCTCATGTAGAAACTAGAGCTATGCAGTATTTATATGAAGCAGATGGTATGTACACTTTCATGGATAATGAAACTTATGATCAGATTGAACTTACAAAAGATCAATTAGGTAGTGCATTAAACTTCTTAAAAGAAAACATGGATATTAGCTTACAGTCTTTCAAAGGCAATATCATTGGTATTACTTTGCCAAACTCTGTAAATCTTGAAGTTGTTGAATGTGAACCAAGCGTTAAAGGTGATACTGCAACTGGTGCTACTAAAATGGCAAAAGTTGAAACTGGTTATGAAGTTCGTGTACCACTTTTCGTTAACGAAGGCGACGTATTAAGAATTGATACTCGTACTGGTAACTATATCGAACGTGCTTAATTAAATTAAAAATAGGAATTGCATCTTTCTAATTTTAGAAAGGTGCAATTTTTATATTTTATTTTGATTTATAATTTTAAAATACTAGTTATTTTTTAATAACTTCTTAATGAAGCTGTTAGTTGTATATTTATGAATTTTTTGTTATAATTGATTTAATAATAAAAACTAAAACAATATAGACTGCTTTAGTTTCAAAGGAGGATTTAACATGGACGAAAAAAAAGGAATCAATAATGCATTAGGTACTATCCGCATTGCAGACGAAGTAGTAAGTATTATAGCAGGTCTTGCTGCTACAGAAGTTGAAGGCGTAGCAGGCATGAGTGGTGGTATCGCTGGTGGTATCGCAGAAATTTTAGGTCGTAAAAATTTCTCTAAAGGTGTAAAAGTTGAAGTTGGCGAAAAAGAAGCAGCTATTGATCTTTATATCATCGTAAAATACGGCGTACGTATTCCAGATATCGCATTAAATGTACAAGAAGCTGTAAAAGCAGCTATTGAAAATATGACAGGTCTTAGCACTGTTGAAGTTAATGTACATGTTCAAGGCGTTGGTTTCCCAGAAGATGTACAAACTGAAGAAGTACGCGTTCGCTAAGTATAAGAAAGAGGAGTAGTATGAGCGTTATAAATCGTATCATCCTGTTCTTTTACGCTTTGGCATTTGGTGCAGTTTCTATTTTGACTATGGTATTATTCGCTAGATTTATTCCCGATGCTCAAATTTGGAATGAGTTCTTGTATTTATGTAGTCGCATGGAACTGTAGTGGTTGCAGTAGTCATTTTTATTTGTAGTCTATATTTATTAATACAGAGTTTATCTACACATAGTAATGATGTATCAACAAATGAGGCTGTAATTGTGCAAGGGAAAATGGGAGAGGTTAATATCTCTTTAACAGCACTAAAAGATATGGCTGATAAGATTGCCCGTTCTATTACAGGAGTCCGTGATGTTAAAGTAAGATTGAAAATGACTAAGGCACCAACCAAAGATAAAACTTAATACCTAATTTCAAGCTAAAATTAATTGTTGGTGAAGAAAGCAATATTGTATCAATTAGTGATGAAATAAAACAACAACTCGATATTTATTTAAATAAATATATCGGTATTGAAAAGGCTAAAATTGATATCAATGTAGAAAGCATATCTAATAATTCTACTAACAACAAAAAGCGTGTTGTATGAAGTTTTAGCTGAGGTGCACAATGAAAGAATATATTTTAAATTTTATCAAATATCAATTACATGAACATTGTGGTAGAACTATTGGTGTTATTTTAGGATTTATAATTTCTTTAGCTATACTTATATTTGGTTTATTCACTACTTTATTTGTAATAATTTGTATGGGAATAGGTCTTTATGTAGGTAATTTAATAGATAAAGATGATGAGTTTTCAGATAATATCTTATATAAAATCCAAAAAATCTTACCACCTTATTCACGTCGTTGATAAAAGGAGCTAGTTTTTTATATGAGTCGCAGACAAGCGAGAGAAATCGCATTACAGTCATTATTTCAATTAGATTTTAATGAATGTGAAGTAGATAGTGCTATTGAAAATGTATTATCACATAAAAAACTTCATGAAGCTGATTGTGATTTTGTAAGAATATTAGTTAGTGGTACTAGAGAAAATTTAGAGTCTATTGATAAAATGATAGCGGAAAAGTCTAAAGACTGGAAAATCGAACGTATGTCAGGTATTGACAGAAATATCGTTCGTCTAGCTATATTTGAAATGAAATTCAGTTCAGATAAACTGGTGCCTAATATAGCAATCAATGAAGCTGTCGAATTAGCCAAAAAATTCGGTACAGATGATTCTGCCCGTTTTGTTAATGGTATTTTGGGCTCAATGATTAAATAACAATGTTTATTTGCCAGGCTAGTTACAGCCTGGCATTTTTATTTATATGAGGATATAATGGCAGAAAAAATTTACACAGTAAGTCAATTAAATAAATATTTACGACAACAATTTGATGATGATATTATTTTGCAAATATCATGTTAAAGGGAGAAATATCTAATTTTAAAGTCCATTCTTCTGGACATTGTTATTTTACTTTAAAAGATAATTTAGCTAGTATAAAATGTGTAGCATTTCGTTTTAATGCTATGAAGTTTCGTTTTGCTCCGCAAAATGGAATGAAGGTAATTGCAAGTGGATATATTTCAATTTATGAAAAGATGGCTTATATCAGTTATATGTGCAAAGTTTAGCACCTGAAGGTATAGGTGAACTTGCATTAGCTTTTGAACAATTAAAAAATAAATTGAATGATGAAGGTTTATTTGATAGTAAATATAAAAAACAATTACCTTTTTATCCTAAACGTATAGGTGTTGTAACATCAAGAACGGGAGCAGTTATTAAAGATATTTGTCATGTAGCCAAAAGGCGAAATCCTTTGGTGAAAATCCTATTATATTCTGTCTTGGTACAAGGCGAAAACGCAAGTAAAGAAATTGTTCAAGGAATAGAATTTTTTAATAAAAAATGTCCAGTTGATGTGATTATCATTGGACGAGGTGGTGGCTCTCTTGAGGATTTATGGGCATTTAATGAAGAAAATGTAATTCGTGCGATATTTGCTTCAAAAATTCCTATAATTTCAGCAGTAGGTCATGAAACAGATTATACTTTATCTGATTTAGCAAGTGATGTAAGAGCAGCAACACCTTCTCAAGCAGCAGAATTAGCTGTTGTAGAAAAAGATGCATTAGTAAATTATATTGAAAGTTTAAAAAGAGATTGTAGATATAAAGCATATAATCTTTTTTCAATTAAAGAAAATAAATTTAATTTATTATGGAAACATAGTATTTTTAGCGATAAAAGAACGTTTATTGCAAAGTAGACAACAAGAATTAGATTTTTTAAATGAGCGTTTAAATAAAGTAGTAACTGATAAATACGTGAATAAATTTCATCAAATGGAAGTTATTGCCGAAAAATTAAAAGTATTAAATCCTCTAAATGTATTGCAAAGAGGTTTTAGTATTGTAAAACAAGATGATAAATATATAAAAAATATAAAAGATATAGATATGGATAAATCACTAAATATCGAGCTTAGTGATGGTACTGTTGAAACTAAAATTGTACAAATAAAAGAAAAATGAGGTTTTTCTCATGGCTAGAAAAAAATTAACTTTTGAAAATGCTATGGAAACTTTAGAAGAAATTGTAAATCAATTAGAAGCTGGAGATATTCCATTAAATGAATTAATAGATAAATATAATGAAGGTATGAAATTATCAGCTTTCTGTTTAGATGAATTAAATAGAGCGAAAGATGCTATATATGCAGAAGTTGATGTAAAAGATAATAAAATAATTGAAAAGAAATTAGATATAGAAGGTGATTATTAAATGATGAAATCCTACATGCAAAGAAAATGGATTAATAAATCAGCAATTAAATGAGATTTAATACAGAAAATATGGCACTCAATAAAGATTTAGCTAAAGCTATGAATTACAGTTTAATGGCTGGTGGAAAAAGACTTCGTCCTATTTTAATAATGGCTGCTGCTGATGCTTTAGGCGTTGATGGTGAAAAATTCTTGAGATTATCAACATCAATAGAGTTCATTCATACGTATTCTTTAATACATGATGATTTGCCAGCAATGGATAATGATGATTATCGCAGAGGAAAACTCACTAATCATAAAGTTTTTGGTGAAGCTTTAGCTATTTTAGCAGGTGATGCGCTTCTCACTATGCATTTGAAATAATTGCCACTGATAAAAATGTAGATGCAGAAACTAAAGTAAAAATTATCACTGAAATGAGCAAGGCTGCTGGTGCAGAAGGTATGGTCGGCGGTCAAGTAATAGATATGCAATCCGAAATAAAAAAATTGATATACAGACTTTAAAACAAATGCATGCGGCCAAAACAGGTGCATTATTTTGTGCTGCTATTCGTTCAGGTGCTATCTTGGCTGGTGCTGATGAAAAACAATTAGCTAATTTGACAGAATATGCTCGTCAATTTGGATTGGCTTTTCAAATTACTGATGATATTTTAGATGTTGTTGGTGATGAAAAAACTATAGGGAAACCTGTAGGTAGTGATGAAAAAAATCATAAATCCACATATGTTACTTTGGGTTCATTAGGAAGTGCAAAAGCTTTAGCGCAAGAAGCTGTGGATAAAGCAAAAGCGTCTTTAGTAGATTTTGGCGAGAATGCTGAATTTTTAAGAGCTTTAGTAGATTATTTAATTACTAGAAATAAATAAACTAAAGAAAGAGTGTTATATATGAATATTTTAGAGCAAATACATTCTCCGGCAGAGCTAAAATATTTATCTGAAACTCAGTTAGAAATTGTAGCCACGCAAATTAGAGAATTGATTATAAAAACAGTAGCTCAAAATGGCGGTCATTTAGCTCCTTGTTTAGGAACAGTAGAACTTACTTTAGCTTTGCATAAGTCTTTTCTTGTCCACGAGATAAATTTGTTTGGGACGTTGGTCATCAGGCATATGCACATAAAATTTTAACTGGCAGATTAGAAAAATTTTCCACATTGCGACAAAAAGATGGCATAACAGGTTTTCCAAATCGTTTTGAAAGTGAATATGATGCATTTGGTGTAGGTCATGCTAGTACATCAATTTCAGCGGCATTAGGTATGGCAGTTGCTCGTGATTTAGACAATGAAGATTATAATGTAATTGCTATTATTGGTGATGGCGCTCTGACTGGTGGCGAAGCATTTGAAGGCTTGAATAATGCAGGAATGTCTAAGCGTAAACTAATAGTCATTTTAAATGATAATGAAATGTCTATTTCACAAAATGTAGGTGCGTTATCAGAGTATTTATCACTTATTCGCATTGATGAAAAGTATAAACGTGCCAAAAAGATATTCAGCGTATTTTGGGTAATATACCGAAAATAGGTGGTTCTGTTTTAAAAACAGCTAATTATGTAAAAGATGGTGTAAAAAATGCCATTGTTCCTGGTGGTATTTTTGAAGCTTTAGGTTTTAATTATATTGGAGCATTAAATGGTCATAGTTTAACTGATTTGATAAATGTTTTTGAAAAAGTTAAAGCAAATATTGATGGCCCAGTACTCATTCATGTGCAGACTAAAAAAGGTCATGGCTATTTACCAGCAGAAAATAATCCATCTAAATTCCATGGTATTGGTAAATTTGATGTATTGACAGGACTACCTATAGCTTCTAATAGCATTGTACCTACGTATACTGCTGTTTTTAGTAGAGCATTGATAGATTTAGCCGCCAAAAATAAAAATATAACAGCGATTACAGCAGCTATGCCATCAGGCACAGGCTTACAAAAATTTGCTGATGTTTACCCTAAGAGATTTTTTGATGTAGGTATCGCAGAAGAACATGCTGTAACATTTGCTGGCGGTCAAGCTTGTATCGGTAAACGTCCATTTGTAGCATTATATTCAACTTTTGCTCAACGTGCTTATGATCAGGTTATCCATGATATATGTTTACAAAAATTACCAGTAGTATTTTGTTTAGATAGGGCAGGGCTTGTTGGTGAAGATGGCCCAACTCATCATGGTGTATTTGATATAGCATATATGCGTCAAATACCAAATATGGTAGTTATGGCACCAAAAGATGAAAATGAACTTCGTCAAATGGTATTTAGTGCAGTGGAATATAATTGTCCATGTAGCATACGTTATCCACGAGGTAACGCTTGTGGTGTTCCAATTGAAGAAGATGTAGAGATTTTACCTTTAGGCAAAGGCGAAATTTTACAAGATAAGGAAAATGCTACAGTAGTAATAATCGCTGTTGGTTCAATGGTAAAAGAAGCTATGGTAGCTAGTGAAAAATTATCATTAGAAAATATAAATTGTAGCGTTATTAATGCTCGCTTTATAAAACCATTAGATGAAGAATTAATTTTAAATATAGCTAAAAAAGTAAAATACGTAGTAACGATTGAAGAAGGTATTTTAGCTGGCGGTTTTGGCAGTGCTATTTTAGAATTATTAAATCAAAATAAAATATATAAACCAATAATTCGTATGGGTATACCAGATGAATTTATAGAACAAGGTACACGCAATGAATTATTGAAAGAATGTAAATTAACAAGTGAAGATATAATACAAACAATAAAAGATTTTGAAGAATAGAAATAGGTGTGAAGTTAATGGCAAAAAAAACGTTTAGATGTGATGTTAACAGAACAAAATTTAGTATCTAGTCGAGAACGTGCAAAAACAACTATAATGGCAGGCTTAGTATTAGTTAATGGTCAAAAAATAGATAAACCAGGAACTATGGTAAAAGAAGATGCTGTTATCCGTGTTTTAGGTGATAGTATAGGATATGTAAGCCGTGGAGGTTTAAAATTAGCAAAAGCCATCAAAGAATTTAAATTAGATTTAACAGATTTAGTTGTAGCAGATATTGGCGCTTCAACTGGTGGTTTTACAGATTGTTCTTTACAAAATGGAGCAAAAAAAGTTTTTGCTATAGATGTAGGCTATGGACAATTAGCATGGTCATTGCGTACAGATGAACGTGTAGTGAATATGGAAAGAACAAACATTCGCTATGTTACACCAGAAGATATAGGTGAACCTATAAACTTTGCTTCTATCGACGTAGCTTTTATCTCTTTAGATAAAGTTTACCTGTAGCTAAAACTTTACTTAGCGATGATGGTAAAATAGTTGCTTTGATAAAACCTCAATTTGAAGCAGGAAAAGATAAAGTAGGTAAAAAAGGCGTAGTTCGTGAAGCTAGTGTACATGAAGAAGTAATCAAAAAATCGTAGATTTAAGTACACAATTAGAATTTGTACCTAGAGAATTGACATATTCTCCAGTAAAAGGGCCAGAAGGAAATATTGAATATTTAATTTTATTAGATTTAGATAAACAACATCAAAGTAATATTGATGACAATTTGATAAAAGATATTGTACAAAAAGCACATGCACAATTAGATAAATAGGGGGACAATATTTAATGAGAATAGCTATTTATCCTAATGTAACTAAATCAGGAGCTGGGGAGATTTTAGAAAGAGTAATAAAATTTGCTAATCAATATAATATTGAATTATTATTACCGCCAAAAGAAGGTAAATTTTTCTATCATGAAGAATTAATCAATCAAAACATTGAAAAAGAATATATTGATATGGCGATTAGCATCGGTGGAGATGGTACTTTATTAGGTCTTTGTAGAAGACTAGCTAAAAATGGTATACCTGTATGTGGTATTAATATTGGACATTTAGGATTTTTAGCAGATATTGAACCAGGAGAAATTGAAGCCAAACTGACAAAAATCATCAATAGACAATATAAAATAGAAGAACGATTAATGTTGTCTGCATATATAAAAAGACAAGGGAAAATAAACTATATTGGCAGTGCTGTAAATGATGTAGTTGTAAGTAAATGCG
>ENA-OQHP01000740-OQHP01000740.1-human-gut-metagenome-genome-assembly--contig:-NODE-740-length-10332-cov-1.624498_pt1 | contig 10332 bp, 17 predicted proteins | sample MGYA00242563_ERZ504717 | MGnify/ENA primary metagenome ERZ504717 (study PRJEB26092, sample SAMD00036212) | human gut metagenome | host: Homo sapiens | study: EMG produced TPA metagenomics assembly of...
CCACCAGGGTGTGAAAGGTGGTGCTTATTCAGAGGAAGGTGCCCGCTTCGTGTTCGACAAAGAAAACTGGAAGCTGCCAATTCTGCTTACAAGTACGAATATTTCAACGGTACAAGCGTTGTTGAAAAGACTGCGACTGTAAGTCCTGACGGAACAATCCTGTACATCGACGGCAAGAAAGCTGCTGAGATTGTGAACTACGCTCCCAACAAGCTGGATGCCAATGAAATCACTTACAACATCAAGTTGGAAGAAGTAAACCCGACTCACGCACCGCGTAGCGGCGACGCTCCGACAGAAGCTGCCAAGGCTCTCGTAGGCAAGTATGTCCCCATCAAGTTGGTTGCCGACGTATGCTACAAAGATGCTTGTGCTGCTGGTTCTCTGCTGGCTGCTGCCCACACTGCAACTATCAAGGAATATGATGCATTTATCATCGAACCGTTGACAGTAACTACAGGTGAAACTGAGAACTTTACTGATGCAACTGTAGGTGGTAGTACAATTGACGTTAAGGGTGCTTTCACTTATGTTTCTTGGAATGCTGACGAATCAGGCAAGAAGTATATTGTAGCCAATACTACCGGCTTGCAGAAAGCTTTGCGGGAATTCTACGAAGTAGTTCCGGGCGAATGGATGACAGACCAAATCAAGTCTAACTTGAAACTGGTTAACGGTAACTTGGTTCCGACTGATGGTGTAACAAACGGTCCTCTGCCTTCTAATACCAAGGTTGTTTACAACCAGGCAGATGAAACTCTGACTTACAACAACTACAGCGGTACTCCGGTTAACTGGGATTACAAATTGTTCATCCCTGTGAAGTTCGGTTACAAGTGGAAGACATTCACTTTGACATTCGAAGTTGATGTTAAGAAGAACTCTGGTACTCCTGCTCAAAGATAATCATCACTGCAGATAAACTAATAAAAGAGAGTGTTTCCCCGTCGGCAAACTTTTTTGTTTGATAATTGATTGATAACCAGTAGTTAGTTTCGCTTAAAAAAGCTAATCTCTACTTATAAGCATACATAGAGGGTTTCAATAACCAACTGATACTGAAGACAAAAGTATATAAAAAAGTCGGATTGTAAAACACTGGAAAAGAACCTTCTTTTATCAATCAAGGAAATCAAAAAGTGTATAGAGCAAAGTGGCGCATGTATGGTATAGATAATTCCGTACATGCGCCACTTTCTTAATCATCTGATTTGCATTGATTTACATTAATTGTTATTATATACTATCATTTGGTACTGATAAGCATTGATTTTGCTTGTGGGGTGTATTATTGTCCACCTAAAAAAATCAAGAATATCTCCTTGAAACGGGTTTGACGAGCAGGTCGATGTGCTCGTGTTCAAGGATATGTTCCATAGCCTTGTATATGGGCATCTTTTCGATACCGGCAATCTTCAGGGCTTCCATCTTGATGGTATTCTCGATGAGCAGCAGGTAGTCTTCCTCCTTCAGCTCAACATATTTCTGTGACTGTGATTTTAATTTTGCCATATTGATGTTGTTATTTGTTTCCGAAGTCGGCAGGAATCTCACCCCACAGGCGGTTGTCCCAGTGCAGCACTTCGATGTCCTTGATTCTTGCCTCCATCACTTTGAGGAATATCTCCGCTTTCTGCAATGCCGGGCATCTGCGTGAAGAGGCTGTCTGTTTGTTACAATACCACGTGATGGCTGTAATGCTGTCCGAGTAGATTGTTCGCGGACTTTCCGGATGTTCCATGACATATCTGACCGCCTCGACAATGCCGAGAAACTCCCCGATATTGTTCGTCCAGTTACCGATAGCTTTGGAAAAGAGTTCTTTTCCTGAAGAGAGGTCGACAGCCCGGAAGCGTGTCAACCTCTCTTTTGCAGAATGGGCACCGTCGGTCGCAATACCCACGACCGGTTTTTCTTTCATTGAATTCCTCCCTGATGTCTGTCTCCCGTATAGATGAACCCGTCGGATTCCATACGTCGTACCAGAGCACGCGCCTGATTCAGATAGTCGGTGATGACACCTTCCTTGTACTTGATATCCTTGCGTCCCTTGAGGATTTCCAGCACACCGTCTATTGTGCGGCTCATTACGCTCTTGCCGTCTTTCGGGTCGAAGAAAATCTTTTTGTTGCCGAACGTCACAGTTACTTGATACAATGTCTTCGGGACGATCACTGTTTCCACATGCGCCTGAAATAACACGGGGGTAGCGGCAACGACTACATACCGTTGGCTTTGTGCATGGGTTTCAACTCTACCGAGTATAGTATGTTTGGCTCGAGAGTTCCTTTCAGGTCTTCCGAAAGGACACAAATCTGCTTGCCGAATCTTGAGTCTTCACGGACTCCCATCAATTTACGTGTCTTGGAATGGCGCGAAACGAACCCTATCAGTTCGCCCGTCTCTTCCGATCTCGCAAACTTCAGTTGCGATTTTCCGATGTCATATTACTGTTTCTTTCATATTCAATCTATTGCTTTCAATTGACAATCTGTTTTCAATGGGTCACTTTTCCATACAAATATATGCCAATTTTTCACGCCAACAAAACGTTTTAGTTATTAATTTTCAGATGGTTATGTGTAATATATATAGAGAAAAGGCTGCATTCAGTACAGCCTTTCCTCCTCTGTAAAATGACTGAAACGCTCGTCAGTATCAGAAGTTTGCAGTAGATAACGGCATTTCCAATAACGGTAAATCCGCCTTCCGTTGGGTATACAGTGATTTATATCGTCAGCATTCAGATATTGGTTCCCTTGTTCCGTACCGTGGTGCATCCATGTAGCGCACCCGGGCAGGTCCGGGTTGTTCCGGACATAGAAGTCCATTTTCTCTTTACCGGCGACAAAGATATTGTGTATCCGTACGTCCTTATCGATAGGAAACCGGTAGGCGTACAACGCGAAGTCACAGATGTCGGTTTCCAGCAGGTTGCCGCCAAAGTGTTCGGGAGCTTTCCGTTTCAGGTTCTCGAACCCCTCCAGAATACCCGGCCTGTCGCATATCTCGGCAAACCTTTCATCCGTTACCGGCTCAGCCGTCGCATAAACCACCCGAAAACCATTATCCGTACTGTCCAGTACCATGACATGCGCGACTATCCCCGGTGATTTGTTGATACTTTCGTCAATGCTGTCCGAGTCCGTGGTCAGACAGCATTTCAGCGTTCCGATGATTAATACCGCTACCACCAACAGTGTCCAAGGACCTATTGCTGCCGCTATCAATACCAATTCATCGGCCCGTTTCCGTATTTGTTTCATTGATTTTGAGAATGTGGCGGCCGGATACCCCCCGGACCTCGGACACGCATACCTTGCATCCTGCATCCAGCAACCGGTTTCTACATTCTTCCAAGGCGCGTCGGAAATCCTGATGCAGGTATACCCGCCGCCGTCATCTTGAACCGGGCACTTCCGTGATCCGGGTAATCGTTTCGGCATCATCAAAATACGCTCGAATGAATCTCCGACATGGAAAGATGATGGTTTCCACGCCATGCCTTTCCTTCATGCCGCCGTAACAGCGGCGAATAATCTCTTCCTTTTTCATATCAAATAGATATATTAGGTTTGATGTCAGCCAAACATGAAAGTGCCTGTAATCCGTTCAACTGCCGGGCTTTCGTCCGAAATACATATACAGACTTTCTTCATCTGACAAATATACAATAAATTACGGAACGACCCATGTCTATTGCATGAAACTATCCTTTCATCTTCACCTCCCTTCTTTCAAATTGTTCGCGGATGATTTCAACGAGTTGTCCGATGCTGTCGATTTTGTGACTCTTACCCGCAGGCTTTGCCATGGAACAATGGCGTGAAGTACAGGTTAAAATCCTCATCGATGGAAAAACCTCCCACGAGGACGATACCCGCCTTGATACGGTAATACTCGCCGTACATGGCGTAATCATCCGTAGTTTTGGTGAACCCGTACTCCGGCAACAAGTCCGGCAAAGTGTCCAGGATCGGCCGGATGACATCCTTGAGAAAATTCGGGGTCTCAACTTCCTTTTTCCGTTTCCGACCTTTTTCTGCCGGTTCCGTTATCGTCTTGCAGGTAATGGGCATCGAAACGATCCCGATACCTTTCTGTCAGTTCCTTAATATCCATATCCTTTATACATTTAATTGTTTTCCTCAAGCCACTCTTCCAGTGTCATGGAGTCCTCGAAACCGTATTCGTCAATCTGTACATAGCCGTCCTTTTCCGTGATAAACTCTTTCCTGGTCAGGATGGTTCCGCCATGATTTACCATCACCGTCGGTTCGATGGTCGCCAGACGGTCCCCGTCATCCGACTCCCGGATATCGTATGCGTACAGTCCCTCCGGAACGGCATTCCGGTCAATCCGCATATCCGTAAACAATGCAGGCGTGTCATTGATGGTCATAGACTCAAAGGTCTCGTTGCCAATGTTTTCTTTTGTAATCATATTTATTGATTCAAATAGTTTATTATTCCTGCTTGGGAAGTTCAATGGCTCTTACCCAATTGTTCCGGTCATCAAAACATTCATCATTGATGTTGGCCGTAAATTCCAGCGGTATCATCTTCTCAACCCGCGTTGCGGGGTTATTTTCGTAATCAACGATGATTTTCCCGGCCGGAACGTCACGTTCAAATTCGTCCAGCGGGAAAGAGAATATCCATATTTCCCGGTCTTTATCTTCCCCAAGAAACGCCTTGAGGTTGTCTGTATAAGCCTGGCATTTGTCCCACGAGGTTTCCACGAATGAAATGATTTCCTCTTCCGGTTTGCCGGTACGGTCTTTCAGGAATGCAACGGCATTCCCTTTCCAGATATCCTGCTCGACACAGAGTTCCAGATAACGTTCCCAGACTGTCACCAGCCAGTCCATGTTAATCTCATGCAGGTGGCGGCAGGTGAAACGCTCCCGGCTTTCCGCGTTGTAAAGCGTGCAGCTTCCGTCCGTGCGTATCTCCTCCAACCGGTACATGGTGTATACCGGTATCCCGTGCCCATACCCGTCTTCCCCTTCCTCCTCGACATATACCGTATGGGGCAACATATTTTCCGGCATTTTCGGTATCGCACACAGGTTGGCTATAACTTCCTGTTCCAACGCTTTTTGTTTCTCCTGTATTCTCATTGTCTATCCATCTTTTAGTATGATTTTACCTTCTTGAAATAATCTCTGTTTGTAACGACGGTGGTTGCGTATATTTTCGGTATGTTTCTTCCGGTCATATTTATACAAGCCTTTTGCCTTGTTCTCTCTCAGCAGTTCCTTGTTCCGCTCTTCGCTTTCTGGGTTCACAATGAAGGTTATCAGCCTGCGGCTGACACCGTATTCCCGGGCAAGCTGGCGCTGGCTGACAGCTTCTGTCATGTAACGGTGGAAAATTTCAGCCTTCTGAAAAGGAGTGAGCTTCTGCCTGCGGTCATATTGTGTCCCGCTGATGATTATTCCCGAGCTTTTGTATGGCATAGTGAAGTCTGTTTTTCGTTTGTGGTCCATGATGTAGATGCGTTGTTTGCCATCTAAGGAGAGTAGAAACCAGCGGCTATAAATCCGTTCCAGCGTTTCGGTGTCGTGCCCGTATATCGGTCCCAGTTCGTTTGCAAACATCGCCGCTACCTTCAGCCTCCTGGTATCGGACAGCTTCTCCCACCAGCGGCAAATGGTCTTGTACTGCTTCACGCCCGTTACAAGGTCCGGAACCGGAGCGGAGGAGATATATTCCGCCTCTTTTGCCGCACGGTGCCTGCCAGAACCCCTGTTCGCAAAGAGCGCGTTGCTCGTCACAAACCCGTTCTGCAAAGGATTTGAGTGCCATTTGGAATATCTTTCTTTCCAGTTCCTTACGTTCCATGGACAGTTCATGCACACCCACGTTCAGCCCGTGCTATTGCGTTCATCCGGGGAAAGCTTGTTGCTCAAGGCTTTCCTGACCAGTTCCAGCCGTTCTTTCAGAGGGCCGTATTCGTTGTTATCTAAATACCGGTTAAACAGTTCCTGTTCGTTTCCGGGCAGTATGAATATATTTTCCATCATGCATCATTTAAGTTATCGGATGTGAATAGGATATACCGCAGTGGATAGCGGGGTGTCGGGGGTGCGGAAATAGCCACGAGATCCCGTGCCGTCAAGGGGCGCAGAAAAACGGCATCGAACTCCTGAGTATCGTCTTCACGGATATCTCGGACTTCAATGATCCATGTGCCTTCATAGCGGCACCAGGCAATCACCTCCAAAATCATTTCCTTTCTGTAGTCAGCCGGTCCGTCCCCGAAACTTTCACGTATCCGCTTAATTGCATCGTCTGTCAGCCGGACAAATTCCCCTTTGCGGAACGGAGCTTCCGGCGTAACGGCAGGAGCAGCATCTGCCAGTCTTCATGTCCGTCCAGGTCTTCCCACAGCCATTGCGTAGGCTTTGTATTCAGCTTCGGTCTCGAATGTCGGGTTATCACATATCCCCCGGATTCGGCCGTGCTCTCCACCGACGAGATATCCCCGGTTTTCCTGTATATGCTTACAGTATCCTTACCGAGTAGAACTTTACTGTTATCATTATTGCAGATGGTGTGGTTTTATTATAAATGGAACTCCACGTCTTCCTCCTCGAACTCCGTGTCATGGTCCTCGTTGTACCCCTCGACGGTCGAACCAGGGACATAGGTCTCTCCGCCAATCCCATAACGTCCGGCATCGAGCAGTTCCGAAGGGTTTCGGTGTCCCCGTTAGAATCCTTTCGATGTCCTCCCGGCTGCCCCGGACGCTAATTCCGAGACGTAGCCAGAGATTTTCCTCTCTCGAGGTGTCCGCCTCTTCCGACCGGTGGCGTATGATATGATAATCACTCCATCCGTCGGCATCGTTTACCCCGGCGATGTAGGCATTGTACTCCGCCTCAGTCTCGAACTCTTTCTCGTCCACGACGCCCCCGTTATCCGCCAGCCATTCTTCAGAAGGCAGTTCATTGTTCTCTTCATATTCCCGTACGGCGTCCTCGCCGAAAATCGTTGTTATCTTTATCATGTGTCTTTGGGTTTTGAATATTTGTTATTTAATGGTTATCAAACTCGTTTGCCCGAACCGGTTTGATTCGGTTCGCAGACAGCCACCCGGTTTCCGGCGCGTATCAGTTGGGGAGATACACGTCCAGGTCACGAAAAGAAAACCGCAGTTCCTTGACGCCTTTCCCTTGCCCGTCGACGCGTTCGGCGGTGGCAATGCCCAAAATGCCGGAAGCGGCGATGGCATCATCCTCATACAATTCACAAGATTCCCCGTTTCGGAAAATGTACAGGCATCCGGGTGCGCCGCTTTCATCTCGCGGTATTTTCCCATCATGTCGGAACTCCCGGGACATTTCCGTTCCCCGTTACATTCCGGGTCTTCAGTAGGTTCCTCGTGGCGTCGATGTCGATGAAATTCGTCCAGCCGGCTTTATGAAGTTCGACAGCAGCTTCCCGCAGGGATACCTTCCCGTTCTCGACCTCCTCTTTCAGGGATTCGAGAATGTTCTTGATTTTATAATCATTCATCATATTTTTTATTCTTTGGTTACATTGTTACTTGTTCCGACGGTATTCCGGTCAAGGGGAAAGCACCCGTGGCCTCCGGTAACCCGTCGATACACTGCCCGTCGTCAGGATTTCCCCGACAGGTAATGCCCGATGGACTTGTAACGGTTAGGAATGTTCGCGTTCTCGTTGAAACCGTTCAGGCAGTGGAGCAAGGCATCTTCGAGCGTGACATAACGACGGTCGAAAGTTTGGATATTATCCAGACAATAAGCATTTACAGCGTATTTGAAAGGCGCGTACATCCTTTCGTTCTCCCGCTTTAAAATGACAAACCAGTCGAAATGGAGTTTCAAGCGGAAACCGTCGCTCTCGCCGACTTTCATCAGCCGCTCTTCGTCGAGAAGCCGCCGCACGAGTGTGGCGTCGAGCTGACGGGTATACTCCCTGTACGCCTTGATACGGGCCGTGTAAGCCGCGGCATATTGTTCGATGTCCGTTTCTTTCAGCCGATGTTCCGCCGGGTAAAAGTCCAGCACCTCTTTCGTCGTGACGGGAATTTTCAGGTCGTCCACCCCGATCTCGTAGGTCTTGTTTTCCAACACGTCGTGGAACTCGAACCCTTGAATTCCCATGAGGGTAAATTCTCGCGTCGGGTCAGGGAGCGCAAGTGATTTGAGCTCTTCGAGTCGCGGCACACGGCCACGACCGGATACTTCTCGACCACGTCTGACGGGCCTCCGATGCGGATATACGCCTTTCACACCCGTCGTAATCACCATGCCGGACAATGTCGCAGCAGGTGTAGTTGGGGGCGGCACGATGCCGCGCCGTATATTCCGTCCAAGCTTGTCCAGCCCGGCTTTTACTTCGTCAGGGTCGGTCAGGGCAACGTTGCCGCACTGGCTGCACCGGCCGTCCGACAAGGCGTTGCGGGTAAATTCGAGGAACTGTCTGGTGTTCGGGTCGATGACGGCGGTACATTTCACTCCAGTGCCGCCGCAGATACTGCATACGATTGACATAAGTTTTTTGATTTGTGTATTTATTCGTACAATCTTTCTTTTTGACGCTTTTTCAAGGTCATCCGGAGATATTGCATCAGTTCCCGCAGGGACACAGGGCATGTTCCGTTGGCGGGCATAACTCAGGTCCCCGTTGGAGAGAACCATGCCTTCAGCATTGAGACAGAGGTCGCCGTAAACGTAGTCTCCTCCGTAAGATAAATCCCATGAACAGGTTCGGAAACCCCTCCGTGCTGCGGCCTTCCCGGAAAAGGAAGATACGCTCGGCCTGTCCCCGGACTCCGAAAAAGGGATACGGGGAAGTGCCGCGAGCGTGGCGGCATGCTCTGCCGGATCATGGAAGCGGTCGTCGCTCATTTCGAGCATGTGGCCGGAGTCCTGTTCCTTTTCCTCCTGGTACTCGTACAGTGCGGCGCAGGCTTCTATGAATTCCTCCGAACGGGATGTGGCAGAGCCGTTGGTTACGATATAAAGTCATTGACAGTAATACCGTAGGCGCGTACCCGTTCGAGGATATGGCGGATGGCCCGGACGTTAAGCGACGGCTCGCCGCCCGTGATGTTGAAATGGTGAATATGCCTGACATGCCGCAGCAGGTTGCTTATATGTTTCAAAGGGATATCCACGGATTCGGCATCTCCCCGCATGCAATGGGTACAGCGCATGTTGCAACGTCGGGTAATCTCGATGCAGAGATTCTTGATATATAGTTCTCTCATATTCGATGTAGTTCGGCTTAAGTTTCATCCGGGATTTCCTTTCCCGTGTAAGGATTATACAGCGGTGTGTTGCCAACTGCCTCGGCGTCAATAGCGAAACTGCCACGGCCTACGTCGTAGAAGAGTTCCAGCTTTAGTGGCGTTGAAGCGATGACTTTCTCAGCCTCGGCTTGTGACAGGCCTGAATACATCAGGCATTTGACACGACACCGGAACATTTCCGGATTGGTTTCCGGCGTGGTAACTACATCAACGACCTCGCACACTTCATCCGTGATGGCGAAGCGGTCGGGATTGGGTGTGCCGTTCCTTCTAGAGCCGTCCGATGCGGCATGTCCGGTGATTGAATGGTTCCGCACCTTTTCGGCGGGATAGGTCTTATCGCCTTTGGCGAAATACGACTTGCCGGAGGCGACACAGGCATGATAGATTACGTCGTGGACCTTTCGTCCGTTGTCAAGTATAATTGTATAGGTCGTTCCCTCCTGCAAGACAGGAACGGCATTCGGTTTATGAGACATAAGATTTGTTTTTAGCTGTTTATGAATTTCGGTCTTGCACGCCGCATGATGTGTAGGTCATCGTAACCGATGGCTCTCAGTTCGGAAAGCGGGTTGCGGTACTCCTTTTCATGGGCTGGCCGTGTCATGGCGATCACGCCCGCATAGTCGGCTGCACCATGCTGGCCGACATGCATGTAGGAGGTTATTTCACCCCGCCGTCCGCTCCACGGTATGTCCGGGAACAGGGCGATGACCTGTCCGTCGGGATAGCGTCTAAAGACCACCTCGTCATTTTTCCCGCAGATTTCCGTGTCGATTTCATAGTCCCCGTAATTTTTGATTCATAGTCCACTTCGCTGATAATTTCGTCAACCTCTTCGTCCGTTATTTCATCAGCCTTCGGGTTGTCGATATCGAGCCGTACGGTCAGGTAAATGGTTCTTGTTGCCATAATATCATACATTTTTTAGTGTAACAAAGCCGGCTTATGACGGACCGACGGTATATTTCTCTATCAGCCGCTTCCGGTACGCCTTGTCTTTTCCGGCGGCAAGGCTTGCCAGTTTGCGGATATTCCGGTTG
>ENA-OQHP01000741-OQHP01000741.1-human-gut-metagenome-genome-assembly--contig:-NODE-741-length-10325-cov-1.573740_pt1 | contig 10325 bp, 14 predicted proteins | sample MGYA00242563_ERZ504717 | MGnify/ENA primary metagenome ERZ504717 (study PRJEB26092, sample SAMD00036212) | human gut metagenome | host: Homo sapiens | study: EMG produced TPA metagenomics assembly of...
AACCATTTTCCTTCGTATACTACCTGAGCGAGCTTGTTGCCCATTTCTTTCTTGACCTCCATTGTGGCACGGTCAAGGCAGAGCTCCTCGAGCTGGTCATGTGCCTCCATGAGGATTGTTCCACCCGGAGTCTCATATACACCACGTGATTTCATACCTACTACACGGTTCTCAACGATATCGATGATGCCGATGCCGTGCTTGCCGCCGAGACGGTTGAGCTCTCTGATGATGTCTGCTACCTTCATCTTTTTGCCGTTGACAGATGTAGGAACACCCTTCTCAAATGTCATTGTAACATACTCACCCTCGTCAGGAGCATGCTCAGGTGTGACACTTAATACGAGTAGATGGTCGTAGTTTGGCTCCTGTGAAGGATCCTCAAGCTCAAGTCCCTCGTGGCTGATGTGCCAGAGGTTACGGTCACGGCTGTAGCTTGAATCTGTGCCGAATGGAAGGTCGATTCCATGTGCCTTGCAGTACTCAATCTCAGCCTCACGTGAATCCATTTTCCAGTTGTCCTGACGCCATGGAGCGATTACCTTGATATCAGGAGCGAGTGCCTTGATACCGAGCTCGAAACGAATCTGGTCATTTCCTTTACCTGTTGCACCGTGCAGATGGCTACAGCGCTTCTTTTCTTGCAATCTCTACAAGCTTCTTTGCGATGCCCGGTCTTGCCATTGCTGTTCCAAGGAGGTATTTGTGCTCATAAACTGCGCCGGCCTGTACACAAGGTACGATGTAGTCCTCACTGAACTCATCACAGATATCCTCTATGTAAAGCTTTGAAGCTCCGGATAATTTAGCTCTCTCATCGAGTCCGTCAAGCTCCTCTCCCTGTCCGCAGTTGATGCAGCAGCAGATTACGTCATAGTCATAAGTCTCTTTAAGCCATGGAATGATAGCAGTGGTATCAAGTCCGCCTGAATAAGCTAATACAACTTGTCTTTCATAAGTGCGTGTCCTCTTTTCGTTTATTCTTTATGATGGTAACCATTAACTGCTTTTGTGTCTAAAAGCCTTGAATAATTACTTTAGAATAAATATATACCAGTTCTTTACATATTGCAAGTGAAAAAATATACATTATTCATGTATAAATATACATAATTTTGTATAATTTTTCTCTTTACGGATTGAAATTACTGTACTATATTATTATGTATGATGCGTCAGACCCATTTTATATGGTTATGCAGAAATACAATATGAAAAGAGGAAATACTATGATAAAGGCTGGTATTATTGGAGCCACCGGATATGCCGGAGCAGAGCTCGTGAGAATTTTGATGAATCATAAAGAGGTAGAGATTGCATGGTATGGCTCACGAAGCTATGTGGATGAGAATTATGCCGATATCTATGGAAATATGTTTCAGATAGTTGATGCAAAGTGCATGGATGACAATATGGAGGAGCTTGCAGAGTCTGTTGATGTGATTTCACTGCGACCCCACAGGCTTTTTGGCAGGCGTGCTCACTGAGGATATATTAAGTAAGGTAAAGATTGTCGATCTGTCAGCGGACTTCCGTATCAAGGATGTAGCCACATATGAGAAATGGTACAAGATTGAGCACAAGTCGCCGCAGTTTATTGATGAGGCTGTATATGGTCTGTGTGAGATAAACAGGGACAAGGTTACAAAGGAGACAAGGCTTGTTGCAAATCCTGGCTGCTATACCACATGCTCATCCTTACAGCTTATCCGCTTGTGAAGGAGGGACTTATTGACACAGATACACTTATCGTCGATGCAAAGTCAGGCACATCTGGCGCAGGACGTGGTGCAAAGACACCTAATCTGTTTTGTGAAGTAAATGAGAGCATGAAGGCATATGGCGTTGCTTCACACAGACATACACCTGAGATAGAGGAGCAACTTGGATATGCGGCAGGAAAAGAAATCCTTATCAACTTTACTCCGCATCTTGTTCCGATGAACAGAGGAATCCTCGCTACAGAGTATGCGACACTTAAGAAAAAGCCTGATGGAACACTTCCTACATATGATGAGATTAAGGCAGTTTACGATAAGTATTATGCAAATGAGAAGTTTGTCAGAGTGCTCAAAAAAGGTGTCTGCCCTGAGACAAAGTGGGTTGAGGGCAGCAACTATGTGGATGTAAACTTTGTGATTGATGAGAGAACCGGCAGAATTATTATGATGGGTGCTCTTGACAATCTGGTAAAGGGTGCTGCAGGACAGGCGGTTCAGAATATGAATCTGTTATTTGGCTTCGATGAGGCAGAGGGACTTAATATGGTTCCTATGTTCCCGTAATAATTAATAATAGGAAAATAATTATCAGAAAGATGCATTATAATGCTGATAGTTATATAAAAATATAAGGATGATTTAATAAAATGAGTAATGAGAATAAATATGAAATAAGGGTTATGACGATAGATGACTATGACGAGGTGTACAGCCTCTGGCAGACCATTCACGGCTTTGGAATCCGTTCTATTGACGACTCAAGAGAGGGGTCCTTAGATTTCTTAAGAGAAATCCGACTACGAGTGTTGTAGCGGTAGAAGATGGAAAGATAGTTGGAGCCATACTCTGCGGTCACGATGGCAGAAGAGGCTGCCTGTATCATGTATGCGTGGATGAGCATTACAGAAAGTGCGGCATCGGAAAGAGTATGGTGGTTGCCTGCATGAGAGCACTTCAGGCAGAGCATATCAACAAGGTGTCAATCATAGCCTTCAAGGTGAATGAGCTGGGAAACCACTTCTGGAAGGAAGAGGGATGGACATTCAGAGAAGACTTAAACTACTATGATTTCACACTTAACGAAGAAAATATAACAAGATTTAACAAATAAGGAGCAGTACAATGGCAGATAAGAACATGGAACAGGTAATGGAAAAGGCACAGGTGCTCATAGAGGCACTTCCGTATATACAGAGATTTAACAGAAAGATTATCGTTGTAAAGTACGGCGGATCTGCAATGGTTGACGAACAGCTTAAAAAGCAGGTGATCCAGGATGTCACACTTCTCAAGCTGGTTGGCTTCAAGCCTATCATCGTACACGGTGGAGGCAAGGAAATCAGCAAATGGGTAGGAAAGGTCGGCATGGAGCCTGTATTTGTAAACGGACTCAGAAAGACTGATGCCGATACAATGGAGATTGCCGAGATGGTACTGAATAAGGTAAACAAATCTCTCGTTACACTTGTTGAGGAGCTTGGTGTGCAGGCTGTCGGAGTGAGCGGCAAGGACGGTGGCCTCTTAAAGGTAAAGAAAAAGTATTCAAACGGAGAGGATATAGGCTTTGTAGGTGAAATCACTGATGTCAATCCAAAATTCTTTATGACCTGCTTGAGAAGGATTTTCTTCCAATCGTGTGTCCAATCGGTCTTGATGACGAATACAATACATACAATATCAATGCAGATGATGCAGCATGTGCTATCGCCAGAGCAGTTTCAGCAGAAAAGCTTGCATTCCTCACAGATATCGAGGGTGTATACAAGGATCCTTCAGATAAGAATACTCTTATTTCAGAGCTTACAGTCTCAGATGCAAAGAAGCTTATAGGTGATGGTTTTATCGGCGGAGGCATGCTTCCTAAGCTCAACAACTGCATAGATGCTATCGATAACGGAGTTTCAAGAGTACATATTCTTGATGGACGTATCGCGCACTGCTTACTGCTTGAGATATTCACAAACAGAGGAATCGGAACAGCTATTCTTGGAGATTCGGAGGAAAAATTTAACAATGAGCAATAATATGGATAAACAGTCATACATTGATGAGGCAGAAAAGGAGCTTCTTCACACCTACAACAGATTTTCACTTGTACTCGATCACGGCGAGGGAGTACATCTTTATGATACAGACGGCAATGCATATCTGGACTTTGCCGCAGGAATAGCCGTATGTGCACTTGGATACAGCAATGAACACCACAAGGAGGCATTAAAGGCACAGGTTGATAAGCTTTTACATACATCAAACCTCTACTACAATGCGCCTGTCATCGAGGCGGCAGACAAGGTGCTTAAGGCAAGCAAAATGGACCGTATTTTCTTTACCAACAGCGGTACAGAGGCCATAGAGGGAGCTATCAAAGCAGCAAAGAAATATGCTTTCACAAGAGATGGTCATGCCGGACATGAGATAATTGCCATGAACCATTCCTTCCACGGAAGAAGCATCGGAGCGCTTTCTGTCACCGGCAATGCACATTATCAGGAGCCGTTTGAGCCACTTATGCCGGGCGTTAAATTTGCGGATTTCAATGATTTAGAGAGCGTTAAGGCTCAGGTGACAGACAAAACCTGCGCCATTATTATGGAAACTATTCAGGGTGAGGGCGGTATTTACCCGGCAAAGAAGGAGTTTATCGAGGGAGTGAGAGCTCTCTGCGATGAAAAGGATATTCTTCTTATCCTTGACGAGATACAGTGCGGCATGGGCAGAAGTGGCGAGATGTTCGCATGGCAGAACTATGATGTGAAGCCTGATATCATGACCTGTGCGAAGGCACTCGGCTGTGGCGTGCCTGTTGGTGCCTTTCTCATGACACAGAGGGTGGCAGACAAATCCCTTGCACCGGGCGACCATGGCACCACATACGGCGGCAATCCGTTCGTAGGAGCTGCAGTAAGTGCAGTGTTTGATGAGTTTAAGCGTCTTGATATAGTAAGCCATGTAAAGGAGGTTGCACCTTACCTGGAGAAGAGGCTTGATGAGCTTGTTGCAAAATTCGACTGTCTCACAGCCAGAAGGGGTATGGGACTCATGCAGGGCGTGGAGTGCAGCCTTCCTGTAGGAAAGGTCTCAGCAGAGGCTTTAAATCAAGGCCTTATAGTCATTACGGCAGGCAGCAATGTGCTTAGATTTGTGCCTCCTCTTGTTATCGAAAAGAGTGATGTTGACGAAATGATAGAAAAACTTGAAACAACACTTGTAATACTGTCAAAAAGTCTGTAAAATAAAGAGGACATCGATTTCTCCTTTGAGATTATGATATTAATCAAAGGAGACCATATGAAAAAATAATATTATTAAGTGCGTTTATTTTAACAATAGCGTTTGGCCTTTGCGGCTGTAAAAGGATGATGCCACAGTTCATTTTGCTTCTGAAACGGAGCAGACTGCTGTGGTTTCAAGTGATGTAAACAGACAGACTGCTGATTCCAAGGAGAAGAAAGCTTCATCCGATGGAGAACAGGAGCAGAAGGCAAAAGACACAGCAGATGACACTGATGAATCTACTGAGTGGTGCGTCTATATCTGTGGTCAGGTTGCCAATCCCGGTGTATACAGAGTAAGCCGGCGCGAGAGTTTGTGAGCTCGTTGATATGGCAGGAGGCATGCTGGATACAGCTGACAAAAGCTTTTGGAATCTGGCATCAGAGCTGTATGATGGCAGATGCTGTATTTCCCGACTGTAGAGGAGCTTAAGTCGGATCACATACCTGAGGGCACATATACCACCGGCATAGATGGCTCGCTGATGAAGGGCGGCGCTGAGGAGCATATAGGCGTAAAGGATGGCAAGCTCAATATCAATACCGCAACTGTCGAGCAGCTAATGGCTCTTTCCGGAATTGGTGAGAGCAAGGCAAAGAGTATTGTTGAAGATCGCGCCAAAAATGGATTGTTTTCTTCGATTGAGGATATCACGAGGGTGTCCGGCATCGGTGAAGCGATGTTTAATAAAATAAAAGATGATATAACAGTAAATTAGGAGTGTATAAATGGCAAAAAAAGTGCTGGTCGTTGACGACGAAAAAGTTAATTGTAAAAGGAATACGTTTCAGTCTGCTGCAGGATGGCATGGAGGTAGACTGCGCATATGACGGTGAGGAGGCCTTAAATATGGCGAAGGCCAATTCATATGATATGATTCTTTTAGATGTCATGCTTCCAAAGATGGATGGCTTTGAGGTGTGTCAGGCAATAAGGGAGTTTTCTGATGTCCCGATTGTCATGCTCACTGCAAAGGGCGATGACATGGACAAAATTTTAGGACTTGAGTACGGCGCTGATGACTATATCACAAAGCCATTTAATATTCTTGAGGTAAAGGCCAGAATCAAGCGATCATGCGGCGCACTTCACCGGAACGCGCACCACAGGTACAGTCATCTGTAATCGAAAAGGGTGATATCAAGCTCGACTGTGACAGCAGACGTCTGTTCATAAATGATAATGAAATCAATTTGACTGCAAGAGAGTTTGAACTGCTCGAGATTCTGATAAAAAATGAAAATAAAGTGTACAGTAGGGAGAGCCTTTTAAAGATTGTATGGGGCGAGGATTACCCGGGTGACGTGCGTACGGTTGATGTGCATGTCAGACGTCTTCGTGAAAAGATTGAGGCCAATCCAAGCGAGCCGAAGTACGTTCATACCAAGTGGGGTGTGGGATATTACTACAACCAGAAGTAATACTTTCAGAAAGGTTCTAAAATGTTTAAGAGTAAAGTACATTTTGCATTTTATAAGAGTCTGAAATCCAGGCTGATTTTCATGATTTTGTTCTCGTTCTGGTACCGGAGGTGGTGCTGTGCTTCGGCATACTTAACACCTACGAGTCCAGAGCGGTTTCAATCCGCGAAGTGAAGTGCTTAGTCAGGCAAAGATTCTCGCAAACAAGATATCCACAAGTAAATACTTTGATAAGGATGGCAGTGACTTGAGTAATATTGATGCTCAGATTGACACTCTTACTACTATATATGAGGGCCGTGTGCTCATAGTTGACAAGCATTTTAAGATTATTAAGGATACGTACAATTTAGATGATGGCAATACTATTGTCTCAGAGGAGGTTATCAAGACCTTCTCTGCTTCAGAGATTACTAACTATGATTCTAAAAACCACTATATCGAGCTTTCTGTTCCGATAAGCAATCCAAACGACAAGGATTCAAAGATAGAGGGAGCACTTGTTGTAAGTGTGTCGACGGACAATATATCGCTAAATATGTCGTATCTGACACAGATTGCTGTGACGGTTGCCATTATCGCAGGTGCGGTGGTGCTCTTTTTTGGTGTGCTTGTGCTTTTGCACCTTTTTGTTCCGATTAAGAAGCTTTCTGACGAGATATCAGATATTAAGGATGGCTTTGGAAAAGAGCAGCTGGATGTAGATGACTATGCGGAGACTGCTATAATAAGCAGGAATTTTAATGAGCTGATGAGCGGAATGAAGGTCATGGATGAGTCCAGACAGGAGTTTGTATCGAATGTGTCACATGAGCTCAAGACACCTCTTACTTCCATGAAGGTACTCGCAGATTCCATCAACAGCATGGGTGATGAGGCTCCGATTGAGATGTACAGGGAGTTCATGGGAGATATCACAAGCGAGATAGACAGAGAGACAAAGATAATAAATGACCTGTTATCACTGGTCAAGATGGATAAGTCGGCTGCCACGCTGAATATCGAGAGTGTTAATATCAATGACCTGCTCGAGCAGATTATGAAGAGACTTCAGCCGATTGCTGACAAGCAGCAGGTGGAGCTTGTACTCGAGAGCTTCAGACCGGTAACTGCAGAGATAGATGAGGTGAAGCTGACGCTTGCTTTTACAAACCTCATTGAGAATGCAATCAAGTACAATGACAACGAGACCGGTGGCTATGTTCATGTGTCCTTAAATGCGGACCATCAGTATTTCTATCTGAAGGTGGAGGACAACGGTATAGGTATAGCCGGAGGAGTCCTTAGAGCACATCTATGAGAGATTTATCGCGTGGACAAGTCGCATTCGAGAGAGATTGGCGGTACAGGTCTGGGACTTGCCATTACAAGAAGCTCTATTCTTATGCATAGGGGAGCTATAAAGCTCACAGTGTGATGGGAGAGGGCACTACCTTTGATGTGCGTATACCGCTCAACTATATTGTATAGGAGGCTTGACGTGAAAAGAATAATTATATTCGTGCTCACTGCAGTAATTCTGCTCTCCATGGGCGGCTGCACAAAGAAAAAGCAGATAATACGGTTGAGGTGTTTTGTCTGAATATGGATGTTACGAGCAGCGTGCCGGAGTCATATGTGCTTAGAAGCAAAAACTCAGATGTAGACAAGCAGGTGGATGAGCTTCTAGGAAGACTGCAGGATAAGCCTGAAGACTCAAGACTGCGCAAGGCGATTCCGGATGAGGTGTCTGTGAGAGGTCATGACGAGAAAAACTATAACTGCACTGTGGATTTCAGCAAGGAGTATTATGACCTTACGGCTGCACAGGAAGTGCTTTTGAGAGCTTCTGTAGTCCGCACGCTCACACAGCTGGATAGTATTTCATATGTGACATTTACCGTAAACAGTATTCCTCTTGTGGACTCGGATGATGAGATTGTCGGTAGCATGGCTGCTGATGATTTTGTTGAGAATCCGGGTGAGCAGATTAATACAAGTGTGAAGGAGACACTCACGCTTTATTTTGCTGACAAGGATGGTACAGGGCTTGAAAAACAGACCAGAGTGATACATTACAGCTCAAATATAGCGCTTGAAAAGCTTGTTGTTGAGCAGCTTATTGAGGGACCGAAGGGCTCTAAGCTCAAGGCAACTCTTCCGGGCACAACAAAGCTTATCAATGTGTCTGTGGCAGACAGGATATGCTATCTGACTTGACTCATCGTTCAGAAATACTATTGACAATAGCTGACAGAGGATGTGGTGCTGTATTCGATAGTTAATTCACTCACCTCACTTCATACTGTGGACAAGGTACAGATATCGCTTTGACGGTGAGAATGACGGCATGCTGCTTTATAATTATAAGCTAAGCGATATGTATGAGTTTAATAAGGGATATAGTGGATTCTGATGATTCCACGGAAAAAACTGAAAAATAGAATAGATTGGATTAGGAGGAGAAGAGTATTAGTAAAAGACCGATGTTTTTATTTGCGTTGGTCTATACTGCAGGAACTGTTTCAGGTATGTATGGCAGGGGCTTTGGCTTTTTGGGTTTTGCCATGCTGGTTGTGGCTTTAATAGCTGAGTGTGTGGTGTCTAAGGGCAGCCTTTCCGGTATCGGGCGCATAGTTGTTTTGCTTATCCTGATATCGTCAGCTGTTTTTGCAACAGCACAATTCAGATACGCTTCAGTGGATGAAAACCGTGACAGCTATATGCAGTATATGACAGATGAAAAATCTGTCATCGTCTGGGGGAAAATTTATAAAACTGAATACAGGTATTTCTCATACAGGTATTATATGACGGACTGCGTAGTACAGCCTGGGTACGGCAAGGCTTTTGGCAGAAAAATATCCTGTGGTGATGTCGTGGTATACTGTGACAGCAAAAGCGCACATCTGGGCGATTATATGAAAGCTTGCGGCAAGATAGGCTTGTTTAAGTCTGCAACCAATGAGGGAGAGTTTGACAGAGCGCGCTTTTACCGCTCACAGGGAATTGATTTCTCGGTGAATGCAGACAGTATTAAAACAAGCGCCGGTAAACATGCATGGTATTACCACGGACTTGAAAAACTTCGTGATACGCTGTCAGCTTCACTTCTTGAGGTGACTGATGAGACAACGGCAGGAGTGCTTTCGTCCATGCTGCTTGGAGACAAGTCGTTATCTGGATGATGTAGATAAAGGATTTATACCGGGTCAGTGGTTATTTCACATATACTGGCTATTTCCGGACTTCATATTTCTATAGTTGGCATGGCCTTTTACAAGCTTCTCAGAAAAAGAAGGGTGAGCTATACAGCGGCCTTTGTCTGTTCTGCGGCACTTATACTAAGCTATGCTGTTATGACAGGAAATGCCGTGTCCACAAGGCGTGCCGTGGGGATGTTCATACTTACAATGCTTGCGGCAGCTTTAGGCAGATGCACAGATATGCTCAATTCTCTTGGCATCATGGTCATTTACCTGCTGTGGGACAATCCTATGGTTTTGGGATATGCCGGATTTGTGTTCTCGGTAGGGGCAATACTTGCTATAGGTATTGTGACTCCTGTGATGAGTGCTCCTAAGGGCGGAAAATTCTGGGCATCAGTATCCATACAGCTTCCGATGCTTCCGGTTGTGGCTATGAACTATTATGAGCTGCCTCTTTTTTTCGGTGTTTGTAAATCTCATTGTGATACCGGCTTTGCCTGTCGTATTTATTTCGGGTCTGCTTGCGTCTGCCGCAGGCTGCTTTGGCGTGATGCCCGGCAAACTGCTGGTGTTTCCTGCATTTGCAGTGTTAAAGCTCTATGAGGTGCTTTGCAGTCTTGGTTATGAAGCTTCGGGGGCATCGGTTATCACAGGAGCTCCTGATGGATACAGGATTTTTTCTTTTTTATGCTGTTATGAGTGGCTTTTGGGTGGCATTTTCG
>ENA-OQHP01000742-OQHP01000742.1-human-gut-metagenome-genome-assembly--contig:-NODE-742-length-10304-cov-3.028201_pt1 | contig 10304 bp, 10 predicted proteins | sample MGYA00242563_ERZ504717 | MGnify/ENA primary metagenome ERZ504717 (study PRJEB26092, sample SAMD00036212) | human gut metagenome | host: Homo sapiens | study: EMG produced TPA metagenomics assembly of...
TTTCGATCAACAAAAAAATTACTCAAGAGACAATTAGCTTTAGGAGCTGAAATCAATCCAGTCTTCTTGGGTCATTTGGAACGTAATTTAAAGAGTCCAACAATTACAACATTAGAGAAAATAACAAGAGCTCTAGGAATTACTATGTCTGAATTGCTCTTAGATGTGCCTAACAATGATAGTGAAATCGAAGTTAGACAAGCAAGCCTTCAGCATATTAATTATCTCTTAAAAGATTTGTCCAACGAAGAATTGGATAAAATCACAGGCATTTTAAAAGAAATAATTGACTGGAAAAAAATGTAATGACGTTTTTAAGTACCTATAATTTTTATTATAGGTACTTTTTATATTATGTAAAAAATAAATGTAAGAAATACATAAGTGGTTGAGGTTCAGTTATTATAATAGCATATTTTTTATAATTACAATAGATATTTTTAAGGATTAATTAAGTTTATTGAAGGTTTGCTATTTTAAAGGTATAATATAGATATGCTTTTAATTGTATATGTATGATTTTTAAAAATATCCCATTTCTTCTATCGGGATTATGAATTTTATATAAATTAATTAAGCAAAATCTGCAAATATAATATATTAATTTTATTTTGAATAAAGGAGACATTATTTTGAATTTACAAGAGAAAAATATTTATTGTGGTTTCAGATTGGATAAAATATCCTATATATCTGAAATTTCATCTAATGCATATGAATTTTATCATGAAAAAGTGGCGCAAAATTATTATTTATAGAAAATAATGATGATAATAAAGTATTTTCTATAACTTTCCGCACTACTCCTACTGATGATACTGGTGTAGCTCATATTGTAGAACATTCCACACTTTGTGGTTCTCGTAAATTTCCTACTAAAGAACCATTTGTGGAATTAGTAAAAGGTTCTTTAAATACTTTTTTAAATGCAATGACATTTCCAGATAAAACTATGTATCCTATAGCTAGCAGAAATGAAAGGATTTCCGCAATCTTATGGACGTTTATCTTGATGCAGTATTTTATCCAAATATGCGTACAACACCCGAAATCTTAATGCAAGAAGGTTGGCATTATGAAATTGATAATGTAGATGCTCCATTAGCTTATAGTGGTGTAGTTTATAATGAAATGAAAGGTGCATTATCATCTCCAGATGGACTATTAGAAAGAAAGATTTTAAATAATCTTTATCCTGATACAACATATCAATATGAATCTGGTGGAGACCCTGTAGCTATTCCAGATTTAACACAGGAAATGTTTATTGACTTTCATAGTCGTTATTATCACCCTGCTAATAGTTATATCTATCTTTATGGGAATATGGATATGATGTCAACTTTATCTTTCTTAGATGAAGAATATCTTAACAATTTTAATAAAATTGAATTGACTCTCATATTGATGTACAAAAACCATTTACAGCTCGTAAATTGATTAAAGATATTTATCCTATAGCTCCTGGCGAAGCAAAAGAAAATAAAACATTTTTAAGCATGAATTATTCTATTGCAACTTCTTTAGAAAAAGAAAAAATGCTAGCATTTACTATATTGGAACATGCTTTATTAAAAAGTGAAGCTGCGCCACTTCGCAATGCTTTGATTAAAGCAGGTCTTGGTAGTGATGTAATTTCTTCATTTGATAATGGTATTTTACAGCCAATGTTTAGCATTATCGTCAATGGTTCTGAAGCTGATAAGTTGATGAATTTACAAACGTTGTAACTGATACTTTAAATGACATTGTAAAAAATGGCATTGATGATGAATTATTACAGGCTTCTATTAATAGTATGGAATTTAAGCTTCGTGAGGCTGATTTTGGTCAATATCCAAAAGGATTGATTTATAATATTAATCTTATGAATAGCTGGTTATATGATGGTGATGCTACTATGTATCTCCATTATGAAGAAGCTTTGAAAACTGTAAAACAGTGGGCAAAAGAAGGTAAGTTTGAAGCATTAATTCAAGAATATTTATTGGATAATACTCATAGTCATATTTTAATTTTAGAACCAGATGAAAATGTATCGCTAAACAAGAAAAAGATTTAGCTGATAAATTAGCACAGAAAAAAGCTTCTATGAGTAAAGAAGATATTGAAAAAATTATTGCGGATACTCAAAAATTAAAAGAGCGTCAACGTTCTGTGGATAAACCAGAGGATTTAGAAAAAATTCCATTATTGAAAATTGAAGATATCACTAAACAGTGTGATAAATTAATTATTGCTGAAGATGAAATAGCAGATACAAAAGTTTTAAGACATGATATTGATACGAATGGAATTTGTTATTTAAGAATGTTATTTGATATAAGCAATATAGCTTATGAAGATATAAATTATCTATTCTTATTGGAAGAATTCATTGGTAGAACTGCTACAAAAAATTACACATATGAGGCATTAGCTAATGCTGTAAACTTGCATACTGGTGGCATGAGATTTGCTGTAGCTACGTATGATAAAGAGGGCGATGTTGACTCTTATATGCCAAAATTTGTATTTAAAGCTAAAGTCTTGGTAGATAAGATGCCAGAATTGATAAAATTACTACAAGAAATAATTTTCAATAGTTCCTTTACTTCTAAAGAACGTATTAAAGATTTGGCAATGCAATGTCGCAGTGATTTTGAAATGTCAATATTGCGTTCAGGTCATCAATTAGTTCTTGATGAATTGATGGCATATTTTACACCAAAAGAACGCTATGATAATTTCGGTGACTTAAAATTCTATGCATTTATTAAGAATTTCTTAAATGATTTTGATAATGAATTTAATAAAATGCAAACAGCTTTTGCTAAAATTTTACCAATGATATTTAATAAGGCTAATTTATTGACAAGTATTACTGTATCTAAAAATGATTATGAAAAAGTAATATCTGCAATTAAACCTTTATTAGAAGTATTGCCAAATGAAACTTATCCAAAACAAGAAATACCATTTGCAGTAGAAAAGAAAAATGAAGGTTTTATCACATCTTCTCAGGTACAATATGTTGCCAAAGGTGCTAATTTCATACGCTTAGGATATAAATATACAGGAGCTATGAAGGTATTAGAAACTATTATGCGTTATGAATATTTGTGGACTAATATTCGTGTTCTTGGCGGAGCTTATGGTGCATTTGTAAAATTCCGTCGTGATGGCAATATGTATTTTGGTTCTTATCGTGATCCTAATTTAGTAGAAACTTTAAATGTATATGATAAAACAGCAGAGTTTTTACGTAATTTAATGTCAGTGATAGAGAAATGACAAAATATATTATCGGTACAATTAGTAATATTGATATGCCACTTACTCCTGCATTAAAAGGTGAATTAGCTTCTTCTGCGTATATTGCTGAAATGACAGACGAAATGCGTCAGCAACAGCGTGATGAAATTTTAGCTACAACTCAAGAAGATATTAGAGCTTTAGCCGATTTAGTAGATGCTTGCATGAAGGAAAATGCTATCTGTGTTTTAGGTGGAAGCAATAAAGTAAACGAAGCTAAAGATGTATTTAAAACAGTAACTATTATTTTATAATCTAAAAAAGAAGACTCTCATAGTAATATGAGAGTCTTCTTTTATATATTTTCATTAAATTTATATCCTATTCCCCAAATTGTAATAATGTATCCTGGTAAATCTGCTTGAGGTTCAATTTTTTTACGTAGTTTATGGATAAATGCCATTATATTATTATCTGAAAGCAGAAAATCTTCTTCCCAAACAGCTTGATATATTTGTTCTTTAGTAACATTTGCAAAATTAAGATTTGCGACCACATGGATTCTAAAAACCAACCTGTTTGAAATAGTGATATATATATCGTTTGTAAATGAATGTCTGTTAATTCACTGTATAGTAATCCATTTGTAATAATGCTGAAGCAATAAGAACAGAGAACATATTTCCAAAATTTGAAAATGCTGTTATTTTGATATATTTAATCATATTGGCGTATGTTTTACGACCTTCAATTATACCTTGTTCTAAAACCATTAAATCTTTTTCTAAAAGAATTATATCAGCAGATTCTTTGGCAATATTTACGGCATTGTCTACAGAAATAGCTATATCAGAAGATTTCATTGCAGTGGCATCATTCATCTCCCATGAAACCAACCGTATGACCATTTTGGCGGAGCAATTTTACAATTTTTGCTTTTTGTTCTGGTGATAATTTAGCGAAAACATCAGTTTTTTCTACAGCTATAGCTAAATCTTGTTCTGGTAGTTGCTCAATATCTGAACCAAGTAAAAGATTATTAACTTTTAAACCAACTTGTTTACATATAGAACGAGCAACTTTATCATTATCTCCTGTTAAAACTTTTACTTTAACACCATATTCTTTTAATGCTTTTAAAGCTTTTACAGTTGATTCTTTTGGCGGGTCTAAGAATGCTAGATAGCCAATAAGCACCATATCACATTCATCTGCTATGCTGAATTTATCTATTGGTGATGGATTATTTTTTTGAGCAACAGCTATTACACGCATACCTTTGTCATTTAGTTTATCGACAGTTTTTAGGATTTCTTTTTTGATGCGTTCATCTAACGGTTTAATTTTTCCTTGATATTCAACATGAGAGCAGATAGATAACATTTCTTCGACTGCACCTTTAGTTATCATTTGGCATTTTTGATTTTTGTCCTTTACTACTATAGAAAGGCGACGACGTGAAAAATCGAAAGGTATGTCATCTACTTTTGTATAGGCACTAGATAGATTTATTAAGTTAGGATTATCTTGTTCAATTTCTTCTGTTTTATTGATGATAGCTATATCCATTAAATTTTTATAGCCTGTTTGAAAATAACTATTTAGGTAGGCATGACGTAAGACACGACTATCTTCATTTCCCAGTACATCTAAATGGTATTCTAAAACAACTTTATTCATGGTTAATGTACTAGTTTTATCAGTACAAAGAATATCCATAGCACCAAAATTTTGAATGGAATTTAAGTTTTTTACGATAGTTTTTTCTTAGACATAGAAACGGCACCTTTAGCTAAGCAAGTAGTAACTATCATAGGTAACATTTCAGGTGTTAAGCCTACAGCAATGGAGATAGCAAATAAGAAAGCTTCTACCCAATCATTTTTAGTTATACCATTGACAAAAAATACTATGGGTACCATAAATAACATAAAACGAATTAAAATCCAAGAGACGGAATTGACACCTTTAGTAAAATTTGTTTCCATAGGTATAGTAGAAACAGATGAAGCGATTGAACCAAATAAAGTATTATTGCCAACACCGATTACTACAGCAGTAGCACTGCCACTTATTACATTACTTCCCATGAATAAAATATTATTATAATTAGTAATAGAAAGATTTTTTTCTTGATAAGTTTTAGCAATTTTTTCTACTGGTCCACTTTCACCTGTCAATGATGCTTGGCTAATAAATAAATCTTTAGCTTCTAAAATTCTAGCATCAGCAGGAATCATATCACCAGCACTTAGATGGATAATATCACCAATTACCACATCTTCTAAAGGAATTTCTGCTTTAGGGCGATATTGTCTAGTAACGGTGCAAGTAGTTGTTATTAAAGATAGAAGTTTTTCGGCTGCATTACCGGAACGGCTTTCTTGAACAAAACGCAAAGAACCAGATATAAAGACCATTGTAAGAATTATAATAACGGTTACAGGATTTACATCATCAGGGCTATTTTGCATGATAGGAATAATAATATCAGTAAAAATAGAAACTATAGCCAGACAAAATAAAATTGCTGTAAATGGGTTTATAAAAGCATTGGCAATACGTTTAGTTAAAGATAATTTTTTTCCATGCACAATTTTATTATTGCCATATAAATTACGATGTTCTTTAATGGCTTGTTCACTTAATCCCGTAAAAGAAGTGTTAAGAGCTTGTAATATTAGCTTAGTTGAATTGGTGGCACAAAAAATAATTTGTTCGTTCATTTTTTTAGTGTTTTTGGATTAGTTGTCACAATGCTCCCTCCATAAAAATAAAATTAATAAATCACGTAACAAAGTATAAATTATTTATTTATCTAATCATATGGCAGAATTCTTGCGATTTTATTACTTTTTTATAAAGATTTGAAGGAGCATATTATTTAATGAGATTTTAATGAAAGTTTTAAAGGGTTTTAATTTGTATTTTTAGAATATATACAGTATAAATAAAATAATCGAAATCCTTAATGAAGGAGGGGTTTTTATGAATTTACAATTTTTAGGTGCGGCTCATACAGTTACAGGTTCTTGTTATTTATTAGAAGCAAATGACCATAAGTTTTGATTGATTGTGGTATGTTTCAAGGTGCGAGAAATTTACGTGATTTAAACTACAATGATTTTCGTTTTGTACCGTCAGATATAGATTGCGTACTTTTAACTCATGCTCATGTTGACCATTGTGGTCTTATTCCTAAGTTATGTAAACAAGGATTTAAGGGCGATATATATGCGACAAAAGCGACTTGCGATTTAGTAAATATCATGCTCCCAGATAGTGCACATATCCAAGAGTCTGATGCGCAAATAACAAATCGTAAAGGGCAACGTATGGGAAAAACACCAATAGCTCCTTTATATACTATTGATGATGCTATTGCTTCATTAAAACAATTTGTGCCAATTGATTATGATCAAGAAATCAATCCAGTAAATGGTATACGAGCTATTTATAAAGATGCTGGTCATATCATGGGGTCAGCAATTATTGAAGTTTATGTAACGGAAAATGGCGAAGAAACTAAAATTGTATTTACAGGCGATTTGGGGCAACCTGACCAGCCTATTATAAAAGACCCTACACATATAAAAGAAGCAGATTATTTAGTAATTGAGTCTACTTATGGTGATCGTAAACATCAAATTTATGATAAAGAAACTCCATTAGCAGAAATTATAAATGATACTATGGATAGAGGCGGAAATTTAATTATTCCATCATTTGCAGTTGGTCGTACACAAACAATGTTATATTATTTATTCAAATTATGGAAAGTCAATCGCATAGAGGATTATTCAGTTGTAGTAGATAGCCCACTTGCTGTTGAAGCTACAAGAATTTTTGCTAAGAATACAAAATATTTGATGATGAAGCAACTGAATATATTAGAAAACATGGTAAATTGCCTCAAATGCCACAGTTGCGTCTTTGTGAAAGTGCAAATGAATCTAAGGCCTTAAACACAGAAGAAGGTTCACATATTATTTTATCGGCTAGTGGTATGGCGGACGCTGGACGTGTACTTCATCATTTAAAACATAATCTTTGGCGTCCAGAATCTACAATTTTATTTGTAGGTTATCAAGCAGAAGGAAGTTTAGGTAGAAAATTATTAGAAGGCGCTAAAAAAGTAAAAGTCTTAGGTGAAGAAATCAGTGTAAAAGCTAGAATTGTAAATATGGACGGATTTTCTGCTCATGCTGATTATTCACAGATGGAAGAATGGTTACAACATTTAACTATGTATAATGCTAAACAGGTATTTGTAGTACATGGTGAAGCTACTGCTAGTAAAGCTGTAAAAGAAATGATTGAAGAAGAATTCGGCTGGAATGCGTATATTCCATTTTATGCAGATAGAGCTATCATGACGAAGAATACTTGTGAAATCAAAGCTGCTAATATACCTCAAGTATCTGTGGAAAAGATATGGAAGACTTCTTGTTGATGTTGATGCAGATTATAGACAATTACGTCGCAGAATTATTAATCTTGTGGTTAAAAATCCAGAACTTATGCCAGCAGCTATGAATACAATTCAAAAAGGTTGGCGATATGTTAAACGCTTATTCAAAGATTTTGGTATTAGCTAAGATTTTTAATGAAAATTTTATCTACTTTTTACGATAAATATTTTGGCAAGAAGAAAGAAATATGTTATGATTAGAGTAAAGTTAAATCTTAGGAGGATTATATAATGGAAGAATTAAAAAACAATTCCGTTGTTGAAGAAGATACTGAAGGTACTGTAGTTGTTATTACTGACGAAGAAGGTAATGAATACAATTATGTAGAAGAAATGGTTTTCGATGCAGGTAGCGATAAATATGCTATTTTAGTTAGCATTGATGGCGATGAAGAATGCGAATGCATGAACATGATGAAGAATGTGGTTGCGAAGAAGAAGTAGATGTAATCTTAGCAAAAATCGTTAAAGATGAAAATGGTGAAGTTGAATATATTGAACCAACAGATGAAGAATTTGAAATTGCTCAACAAGCTTATGAAGAATTAATGGATAAACTTGAAGCAGAAGAATAATCATCTGAATTTGTTTAAAGTTTAATACGTATCAAAGAAGGTACCATAGAAAAATGGTATCTTCTTTTTTGTGAATATAAATTTTTATTTGAGGTAGATTTATGGAAAATTTAGTGGAAAATATTAGTAAATCAGTAGCTATTGAATTGCTTTTTGAAGAAATGCCAACAAGACCTACTGCAAATGCTATTTTTCGTGAAGCTAGAAAAATATTTTGGTGATATAAATATCATCAATAGAGATGAAAATGATATTGAATTTAGCGTAGATAAATTTGTAGCATATAATGAAGATAATACAACTTCTCCAGTAGTACTTGCTATGGGAAATATAACAGATTTTGATGATAAAGTAGCTGTAAGTGAATTTGAACGCACACAGATTTGGAATGTAGCTAACAGTGAAGAATTATTGAGTAAATATAAATATGCTGTAAAAATATGGGATGTAAATGCTCAAAGACAAATTCCTAAAGAACGTGCTATTATGTTAGTTGATTGGCTTAATGTAGCTTTAAAATTATATCCTAAATGTCAAGCTATTTGGATAAAATCAGCAGGTAAATTACAATTAGCTCAATCCATTAAGAATTTAAAAGAAACTGGTATAGTTAAATATTTATATAGTATGGTCAATATTCGTTTCTTTAATGTGCCTAATACAAATGAATTCATTGTAGATAGTGTAGGATTGGCTAATATTGGTTTAAGTGATGTACAATTCCATTTCAAAGGTATGAACCCTAATAAAGTAGCTAATCTTGCATATAGCTTAGCTCGTTATATTTTGAATAATGATGATATCATGATTAAAGATGGCGATACCATTGATGGCATGAATGATGAGGGCAAAATGACACCAGAAGTTCAATGGATTTGTAGATATGAAGATTCTTTAATTGAACCACTTCGTCCTGTTTTAGATATTGATACTGGTAAATATGCCGCTGGCAATAGAAATTAAAAAAAACACTTTCTAATTTTAGATATTTTCTAAGTTAGAAAGTGTTTTTAGTTAAGTATAAAATTATTTGATTAAGTTAAATTTACGCATTGCTGTTTTTAATTGTTCAAGATGAGCATCTTCCATTTCGCAAAGTGGCATGCGTAAAGGACCCATGTCAAAGCCCATTAAACGAAGTGCAACTTTTACAGGAATTGGATTTACTTCACAGAATAATGCTTTGATTAATGGGAAGTATTCAATTTGTTTTTTTGCTGCTTCTTCAACTTTGCCATCAAAGAATAATTGACACATATCATGTGTTTCTTGTGGCATAACGTTGGAAAGTACGGAGATAACACCTTTTGCACCTAAAGATAATAATGGAACGATTTGGTCATCATTACCAGAATAGAAAGTGAGTTTATCACCGCAAAGAGACATTGTTTCAGCAACTTGACTAATATTGCCACTAGCTTCTTTAACTGCTGCAATGCGTGGATGTTCTGCTAAAACAGCGTAAGTTTCTGGTGTAATACCTACACCTGTACGAGATGGTACATCATAAAGAATGATAGGTACATTTACATTATCAGCGATAGATGTGAAATGTTTGATAAGTCCTTTTTGTGTACATTTATTATAATATGGAGTAACTACTAATAAAGCATCAGCACCTGCTTTATCTGCATGTTGAGATAAATTAATAGCATATCTAGTATCATTAGAACCAGTACCTGCAATAACAGGAACACGTTTATTTACATAGTCAACAGTAAATTTAATAATTTCTTCATGTTCTTCATCTGTCATTGTAGCAGATTCGCCACTTGTACCAGCAATTATGATAGCATCTGTACCATTGTTTAAGTTGAAATCAATTAAACGAGCTAATTCATCATAATTGATACCGTTTCCGTTTTCATAAAATGGAGTAGCAATAGCTACGCCTGCACCTTTAAATATTACATCTTTCTCCATAAAGAAAGCCTCCTTAATGCCATCTTTTGATGTGTTATCATAAATTATACAGGTAAATATTATATTGTCTATAATATTTTAATTTATGTATAGATTTAAAA
>ENA-OQHP01000743-OQHP01000743.1-human-gut-metagenome-genome-assembly--contig:-NODE-743-length-10304-cov-1.032033_pt1 | contig 10304 bp, 12 predicted proteins | sample MGYA00242563_ERZ504717 | MGnify/ENA primary metagenome ERZ504717 (study PRJEB26092, sample SAMD00036212) | human gut metagenome | host: Homo sapiens | study: EMG produced TPA metagenomics assembly of...
TCTCACTTTTAATTTCTGTCTTTTCCAGCTCCTCCTGTTTCTTTTCCAGCTCATAAGCCGCATTTTCCACCTGAAGGCCGTAGGAACGATCCGAAACGCCCCGGCCGTTTTCCACCGTATACTTCTCCATCGCCCGTCTGGCGTCATTTAAGGCATTTGCGCTCTGCTCCATATCTGCCTTTGAAATGTCTCCGGCTGCAAACAGCTGGCTGTTTCTGTCATGATCCGTACTTGCTTTTTGAAAATCCTGCACCGCCTTCTCATATCCAAGCGCCGCTTCCTTATCCTGGGCTTCCTTATTGGCCACTGCCTGCTCATAGGCATTGCGGGCAATATTTACCTCCCGTTCCAGCTCTGTGCGGTCAAGCACGGCCAGAACCTGCCCCTTTATAACCTTATCCCCTTCCTTTACGTTCATCTGAAGAATCTCTGCATGGATATTCGACACAACATCCACGCTGTCCGTACCGGATACAGGCCCGCTGATGGAAAGCTTTTCCTGTATATCCTGCTTTTCCAGAGGAATCACAGCTACCACGGGAGTCTGGCTGCCTCCCGTGGAAACCATTTTTATACCTAAAATCCCCAAACCGAGAATCCCCGCTGCAGGATCCATTTTTTCTTTCCGGGCCGTTTCTTTTTCTCCTGTTTCTGATTGGCCATCATCTGTTCCAGTGTGCGGTCAATTTCCTCACTTTCAGATGCCCGCTCCGACCCCCTGTTTTCTTCCCCGTCTCCCCATTTCTTCGTCTCTTTGTTCCATAACTCCTCCTCACCCGCTCTGTCGGCAGCCCTGTCCTTTTCACTGCCGTTCCTGTCTCATATCATACCAAAGCCTCCCGAATATTTACCTCTGATAACTTCCAATTCTTTCTAAATGAAAATGAAAGAATTTCTAAACACGCAAAAAGGCAGGATATCCTGCCTCAAAACTTTGCCAGCACAAGCACATCTCCCTCGCAGACCTTTGTATCTCCTGCCGGATAATGGTAGAAGTGCCCCTTCGGATCATAACGATCAGCGTCCCCCCGGGAACTGTAATTTCGTGAAGATATTTTCCGTTCCATTTATAATTTTTATCCACCGTTACTTCCTGAAGGGTCATATTTCTCCGGTCTTCAAATTCCTCCGCCGCGGCAATCAGAAGATCCCCCTGCTCCAATATAGTACCTCCGTTTGGAACCAGAAGTTCTTTCCCGCGGATAATCAAAACTACTAAGAGTTCCGGAGGAAGAACGATCTCCTTTAACGTCTTTCCTATAAAGGGGTGGCTTTTATCCAGATGGAATTTCACAAAACTGATGCTGCCCTCTTCCTGATAATCTGTAAAAGTACGGCGCACATCCGCCTTTTCATCTATCATGTTCAGACGCCTGGAAACCCCATGGCAGCAGGCTTCCCTGAATGGAAATGGATAACAAAACAATACAAAATACCAGATTAAACAGGTCGTATTTCATCGGTACTCCGCGCAGCACAGCGTAAATGGCAAATACAATGGATGCCACGCCCCGAAGCCCGGCCCAGGAAACAATTCCGATCTGACCCCAGGATGCTTTAAAACCGCCCAGAAGCGCTGTCACAGCCAGAGGACGTCCGACTAATGTCAGAAATACCATGATCACTGCCGAAGGCAGCAACACCACGCCCAGTCTGGATGGAGTCACTAACAGCCCCAGCAAAAAGAAGATCATCATCTGTGCAATTCCTGTAAGCGCATCAAAAATTGTACCATATTCCTTTTATGAGGCATGGAAGAATTTCCCATAATGATTCCGCAAAGATACACGCTTAAATACCCGTTTCCTCCCAAAAGCACAAGGAACGGCATAGGCAAGAACAGCCGCGGCAAATACAAAAATGGTCTTTCCCTCTGTAATCTGAAACTGCAGGCGGTTTAAGGCCCAGACCGCTCCCTTTCCGAAGAGAACCCCAAAAATCAGACAGAAAAAAAGCTGCTGAAACAGCATAGCCGGAACACGGATGGACGCGCCCGTGAGAAGCCCTGTCAAGATCACTGTGAGCATATAGGAAATAGGATCATTGGAACCGGATTCCATTTCCAGTAAAGAGGCCGTATGCTCCTTTAAGTTCAGATTTTTAGAACGCAGGATGCCGAACACCGAAGCTGCATCCGTGGAGCCGATGACAGATGCGGTCAAAAGGCTTTCCAGCAGAGAAAGCCCTAAAACGAAATGAATAAAAAGACCCGTAAGCCCTGCAGTAAGAACTACGCCTGCGGTAGACAATACCACAGACCGGGCAATCACCGCTTTGCCTCCTTAATGTTGGTTCCAAAGCCTCCGTAAAACATAATGAACACCAGGCTGACGGAACAGATCATCTCTGATGCCTCATAATCATCAAAAGGAATTTTAAAAATACCGTCCACTCCAAAGCACATGCCAAGGGCAATAAATGCCAGAAGGGACGGTATGCCAAGACGATCCGTAAACCGGTCCGTCAGGATACAGAGCATGATCACAATTCCCGTGAGAAGCAAAAGTTCATTCATAGAAATCAGAATCCTTTCCCAGCAGTATAATGGGTTTTATTATAACAGCCGGAAAAAAAGCCATCAAATGTTCCAGCGGTCAAAAAGGAACCTTACTGCAATTTTAACGCCTTATTAACGGAGCACTCCCATCAAACAGCCTGAAATCCCTCTCACCGTTCGCTGTCATATGGCTTCTCCTTCTATTCCAAAGACCTCACGGGTCCGAGCAGAATTCAGCACATTCAGAGGATCGCCAGCCTCCAGAATTCTCCCATCCTTCATCAGACATACCTTCTGACAATAATGGGAGGCCAGACGCAGATCATGAAGTACTATCAGAACCGTCCTTTTGCACTGTCTGAGGTATTCCATAAGAAACAGCTGATGACAGATATCCAGATGATTGGTCGGTTCATCCAGGATCAGCGTCTCTGCTCCCTGTGCAATGGCTCTGGCAATAAATACCATTTCCGCTCCCCGCCAGACAGCGAAAGGATACTTCTGTCCTTTAAATGCAGAATTCCCAGCTCATCTAATGCCTCTGAAACCACTGTCTGTGCAGTTTTCGATTCTGCCGGCCGCTTTCTGTCTCTGTTTTCAGATCTGGCATACATTGCATAGATACCACATCCCACACAGAAAATCAAATACGCAGCCTGCTTCCTGACCTACATAGCCGATCAGAGACGCCAGTTTCCTGTGAGAAAGAGATGCCGCTTCCCATTCTCCGATAAAAAACCTTACCCTCCGCTGGCTTTATCAGTCCCATCGCTGTTTTTATCAGGGTGGACTTCCGCATCCGTTGGTGCCTATAATTCCTGTGACCCTTCCTTCCTCTGTACACAGATCTGCCCTTTTACAATCTCTTTCCACCAATACGCACGTGGATTCCATCAAAACGAAGTATCATGTATTTCCACCCCCATATCCATTTCGTATCATAAGGTATAAAAGAAAGGAGCTCCTGCAAAAGCTGTTACAATACCAAGGGGCAGTTCAGCAGCGCCAAAAAGACTTCTGGCCAGAGCATCTGCCAGATCAGATAAATCCCTCCTCCCAGAGCACTTAAAGGTATAATCACCCGGTTCGTGCTGGTTCCGGAAAGAATACGGGCCATATGAGGTACCACGAGTCCCACAAAACCGATAATTCCCGTAACAGACACCAGCGATGCCACTACAATCGAGCAGAACCCAAACATCAGAGAACGGAAATGCTTTACAGATAATCCCAGAGCGGCCGCATCCTCATCTCCCATCATCATCATATCAAAATAACGGCTGCAAACAGTAAATATCACTGTTCCAGATAAAACGCCAGCTGCCGGAAGAGCAAGATTTTCCACTGTGCCGCCGCGATGCTTCCCATCTGCCAGTTATATACAGCAGCAATACTCTCCGGGCTTTTTGCCAGAAAAATAACAAAACTGGTTACTGCGCTCATCACCGCATTGACAGCCGTTCCCGACAAAATAAGGGGCACAGGCCGTATCATTCCTCCCCCTGCCGTTTTCGCCATAAAATAAACAGTGCCGGCAGATAAAAGCGCGCCCAAAAAGCCGCCGCAGTCGTCTGAAAGGGACCGGAAAGTAGTGAAATCGGAAGCAAAAGCGCACAGGCAGCTCCTGCAGATGCTCCTGATGAATCCCCAGAATATAAGGATCGCCAACAGGATTCAGCACCAGAGCCTGCATAGCCTCCGCAGACAGAAAGACCTGCTCCGCAAAGAAGACCGAACAGAACTCTAGGCAGCCGGATATTCCATACAATCTGAAAATGAGGTACGGACCATTTTCCTGCCTTTAAACCTTCTCCTCCGTAAAAAACTGATCCATACAGATCTCAAAAACTTCCTTTATCGGAATCTCTGTAGATCCGATATGAATCGTCCACAGAACAGATCCTAAAAGAACCATTGTCAGCACGGGAAAGAGGAGGCGCTGTCTCCCCCTCTTTCCCTGCCGTCCTACTGGAAACATTCCGGATGGAAGGTTTCAGCAAATGTACGGCAGGCTTTGGCAGCCCGTACATCCTGCATTACTTCCACCAGCGGAATCACAAGATACTTTTATTTTTTACTGCCGGAATCTCAGATAAAGCCGGATTCGTATCTAAAAATTCTTTCTTCTCATCTACCGTCTGAGCGCCATAATCATTGATGATAATCCAGTCGGGATTCGTTTCCACCAGCGTTTCCACGCTTGTATTGAACCATCTGGCTTCATCCATATTACGGGTACAGTTGATCCCTCCCGCCAGCTCAATCAGGTTGCTCTGCAGTCCCTTTGAGGTTGTGTAAATTTCATTTCCCTTAAATGTATCAAGAACAAATACCTCGGTTTTTCATTCTCCGGTACAGAAGAAACTGCTTTTTGTGTCTCTTCAATCTGAGAACGGATATCCTCTATCAGTCTTCCGCCCGGTCCTCTACCTTAAATATTTTTCCCAGATTTTCTATATCTGTATAAATATGTTCTACCGTTTCATCCGGTACAATCGTACCTGTAATTGTAAGACACTGGATTCCCTTGCTTTCTAACTGGTCATAGCTTCCCCAGCAGATTCCTTAAAAGCACTTACCCTGACCAATCACAAGATCCGTTCCTAAAGCCACTGCATTTTCATGGGATTTCTCCACCTCCGGAATCGCAGCAAATTCGTCCTCCAACTCTGGAAGAGGGCGCTCTGCCGGATTCGCCGGAGCAATACGTCCAACTACACGGTCTCCCAACCCCAGCATAACCATATTTTCTGCTGCATAAAGATTCGCACAAAGTACCTTTTGCGGCATCTTTGTAAATGTGATTTCCCGTTCTCCATTTACAATGGTTACAGGCTCATAAGCTCCGTCAGAGCTGCTCTGGGATTCTGAAACGGCTGCACTCGTTTCCTGTACTGCCTGAGAATCACCCTGATTGCTTCCCTGTGCACCACAGCCGCCTATCATGGCAGCACTCAGGACAAGGATCACTGTTTTTACCAGTTTTTTCTGTTTCATGTTCTTTCCCTCCGAAGTATATGATCCCGTATGCATCTTATGCATCCTCTCATGGCAGCAGGTCTCCTGGCTTAAATTCATCCTCCGTCTTTGCCTTCCCAGCTTTTATGCCAGTGACATATCTAAAGACTTCGTCCTTCAGTACAGTAGCGGGGGCTGCGCCGTTTTTAAGAAGCTGTCGGCTCTGCTTCTTCTAGGTCCGGCTTCCCTGTCAGGCCTTTTCAGGCACTGCCATATATAACAGCAGCCCTGTTTACAACCTTAAAACGGTATGTAAACAGGGCCGTGTACGGGTCAAAGCTATTATATCAGCTTTTCATCATATGTCAAAATTTTTCCTTAGTTTTTGCTCATCTGCTCATTTAAGCAGGCCGCTCCTATGATGCCTGCCCCATTTCCAAGCTCTGCTAACACGATACGGGTGTTTTTCTCTGAAGCTCTGGAATAAATCTTCGGAGCTGTTTTCTCCCTTACAGGAGCAAGGAGGGCTTCCCCGGCTCCGCTTAAGCCTCCGCCGATGCAAAGCACCTCCGGCTGAAGGATATTGATGATATTGGCAATTCCGTCCGATAAATCCTCTGTAAAACTGTCCAATACCTCACAGGCCGTCGGATCTCCTTTTTTAGAAGCCTCAAAGATGATCCTGCCATTTACTTCTGAGAGATTTCTTCCGCAAAGGTTCCAAAGCATAGATGTTTCACAATGCTCCATTGCCTCCTTTGCACGGCTCACCAGAGCGGTAGCAGAAGCATAGGCCTCCAGACAGCCTCTCCGCCCGCAGGTACAGGGGCGTCCATTCTGATGGATCACCATATGGCCCAGCTCTCCGGCTGCCCCATTGTGGCCTTCTAAAATCTTTCCATTTAAAATAATGCCTCCGCCGACTCCGGTTCCCAGGGTTACGGCTGTCATGGAACGGCTTCCCCGTCCCGCACCGGCCAGATATTCGCCCCAGGCGGCTGCCTTGGCGTCATTTTCCCCATAAACCGGGCATGGGAAAAGCTCCTTTAACATTTTAAGAAAAGGAACGTTTTCAAAACCAAAGTTATTGGCATACTCGATACAGTCCGTTTCCTTATTTACCGTTCCCGGAATGCCGATCCCCACACTTTCCACATCCCGAAAGGTAAGTCCCTGTTCCTTTAAAAGCCGGTATGCCAGATGGTAAATAGCCTCTGCCAGCTCTCCGGCAGGCCTTGGCAGGCCCGTGAGTTCCTGAATGGACGGCCCCAGCACTCTGTTTTCATCTACCAGTCCGGCAGCGATTTTTGTTCCCCCAAGATCAATTCCGATTCTCAGCATATTGTTTCCCCTTTATGTATTCATAGATTATGATCTGGTTTATTTTACCATAAGGGAGAAATGCTTTTCAAGAGGGGTATAGCCGTTTGCATACACCGTATAACCGGCGCTGTTAATCTCTTCTCCTGAATAATGCCCCTTAAAAGAGTGCTCTCCAAAACCGGGGCCGATCTCCACGGTTGTTAAACCGTCATGAATTTCCAGATACCCATCCTTAATATCATGCTCTCTCCGGCACCTGCCTCCAGTGCAAAGGCCGGATGCTCGATGGAAACGCCTGCCGGAATACAGATTTCCAGCCGTAAGGGAAGACGATCCAGGCCCTCTGCCTTTAAGTTAAGCTCCAGACCCTGCTCCTTTTCCCGGATCTCAAGAGTTGTCTTTAACCGGCTGCTGATAAGCTTTTCCCGCTTGCTCTGATCCATTTTCCACCAGTCAGAGGTATCCTGCTTTTCCTTAAAGGGCAGATAATACCAGCTCTGTGCCTCCGCCTCCAGGCGGCAGCCATCGGGCAGCTCCTCTATGGTCTGAGGAATGAAATTGCGGATGTCACAGCAGCTCTCTCCAATTTTACGCAGAGTGTGGTTCCTTTGGATTGAAATACAAAATGCACTCTTTCCGTTTAACACAGTATAAGTATAAGAGGGCTTTCTTACCCGGAGTACGCCTGCATGGCGGAAAAACTTGCGGTATTCCTCCAAAAATCCGTATTCCTCAAAATGATATCCCATCATTTCATCATGGTTCATCACAATATGCAGACAGTCGGGAGCCAGATCTCCGCGCTCCATATTGTCCTTTATAATCTTGTGGGCAGCCCCGTCAAAGGCAGGATTTTTCTCTCTGCTGCACATATGGAGATACTGGTAAAAATATTTATCCGCATATTCCAGCTTTCCCTGATCCTGTCTGGTAGAATTCTGGGTAAAAATGGTATCGTCCGGATCCATGTAGGTCAGCATCATGGAAAGGTTGCGCTCCACATAGCCTAAAAATGCCTCGTCACCTGTTTCCTGATACATGGCCATCATGGCATTGTTTACCACTGCATTATAATTTCCCGTGGACCGCTCCGCATACTCTCCGTCCTCGTCTCCGTCAATGCCCTCTGCCAGATACTGTTCTGCCCGGTTTTTAAGCCCTGCGGCAAACTCTTTTTCTGCGGCAAAGAGATTGGAGCCCTGAAGAAGAGCCGCTGCCGATCCCCATCGATGTTCGGCGTATGGAAGCCCCCTCACGGATTGCATCCAGAGCTTATGCATAATGGTTAAATACTTTTCCTTTAAAACTGTAATAGCCTCATCAGCGGGATTCCCATATTTTACCAGAAGACGGTAGGCTGCAATCAGCCGTTTGAAACAGAAGGAAGTATCTGCTGCTGATTTAAAGTTGCAGGAGGGATAGTCAAAGCTTCCGTCCTCTCTCTGGGTTCTGGCAATAAAATCAAGGGCCAGATCCACTGCCTGATACAGCTCCTTACTCTTATAAAAGCAGCTGTCCTCATGGAAATACACAGCCAGGGCAGAAGCCAGGGCATAGATCGTCGGCTTTGCCTCCCAGATATCTCCTTTGATCCCTCCGTACTGCAGGGAGGCAGGATTTTCACCTGACTTCCCATAAACTGTCTTGTTCTGTATTCTGCTCCCTTCAGCAGATGCGCCATATAACGTTCCATTATAAGCCTCCGTTTTTAGCCTTTACACCGCTGGCAGCCAGGCCGCCGGTGATATAACGCTGTAAGATAATGAAAATAACGATAATAGGAAGGATAGATAAAATAGAAGCTGCCAAAATGGAGTTCCAGTCCACACCCATGGTTCCGATATAGCTCTTGATCGCGATCTGGATGGTAAATTCCTGATCGGAAAGCACCATCAGAGGCAGAATATAATCATTCCAACGCCACATAAAGGAGAAGATCGTCAATGTAATGGTAACTGAAGATCCCAGGGGAAGCATGATGGAGCGGAAAATCCGAAACTCGGAAGCGCCGTCCAGTCTTGCAGACTCTGCAAGCTCCAAGGGAATGGACATATAGTGCTGTCTGTACATGAAAATACCTGTTGTGGTGGTTACAACCGGAAGGATGCAGCCCCAGATATTATTGTAAAGCCCCATTTCACTGACTACGGTAAACTGTGCGATGGTCAGGATCTCTCCGGGGATCAAGGTTCCTAACAGGAATACGGCAAATACCTTATTCACATAGGGGATCTCCTTGCGGTAGATGGCAAGAGCATAGCCGCACATGGCACTGATCACAACAGTGATCACGGTACCTACCACTGCCAGAAAGAGACTGTTTTTACATAGTTAAATCCGTCTGCCACTACGCTGATATAGGATTCACCGGTAGGAGCCTGCGGGAAAAGATGTAAGGGATAGCAAACAGCTCGGAAGAAGGCTTAAATGAGCTGAATCCCAGCCAGATGATCGGGAAACCATGAGTCCTGCTACTGCCAGTCCTAAACGGTCATACAGATGGTTTCTACTTTGCGCTTTGCTGATCCTTCCATTATACTTCACCTCCGCCTTGGGTTGCTTTAAACTGTATCACTGCGATCACGATAAACAGAAGGCTGATAAGAATGCCTGCTGCGGAAGCGTATCCGTACTTATACTGATTAAAGCCCTGATCAAAAATGTACTGTACCATATATGTAGTCGAGGAGCCGGGTCCTCCAAGAGAAATACCCTGTACCAGCGCGTATTCCTTTAAAAGAGATACGGTAGAAAGAAGGAGTACGATAAAAGTAGTGGGCATCAGAAGGGGAAGTGTGATATTGGTAAATGCCTGGATCTTCTTTGCACCGTCTACACTTGCTGCCTCATACAGCTCCCGGTTGATATTATTGATACCGCCTACATATAAAAGCATATAGTATCCTGCTGAATCCAGTTGGATGCCACACTGATCACCACTGTTGCTAAATGGGATTTAAAGACCACTGAAGAGGATCGATTCCCATTTCTGTAAAATAAATTGATCAGACCGTATTCCTGTCCGAACATCCAGTTAATTGTAATACCTGCTACCAGAGCCGATAAAAGAACCGGGATGTAGATCAGGGTACGCATCAGTCTGTCTTTCCCTTTACCAATCTGGAGGTAAACAAGTGCTGCTAAAAGCAGGGGAATAAGCAATCTTAAAGGGCAGGTTGCAGACTGTATATAAAAGAGTCCGTCCTACTGTCTTATAAAAATCTCCATCCTTTAAAATATCCGTATAGTTCTTTAAACCAATTACATCCATGGTCTTCCAACCATCATAATTAGTGAATGAAAACCAGATGCTTAAAACCAGAGGCACCAAGAAAAATACTGCAAATAATGCCAGCGATGGAAGTACGAACAGCCAAAAGCTGTGCGTATGGCAGAATGACTGCCTTCTACTCTTTTTCATATCGATTTCCTCCTTGATCCTTCCTTAAAAATCACTTATATGGCTTCCTGCATTCCATAAAGAAAAGCATGGCCGAGAGCCTGTCCGTATGGCATTGGCTTAAGG
>ENA-OQHP01000744-OQHP01000744.1-human-gut-metagenome-genome-assembly--contig:-NODE-744-length-10299-cov-3.305446_pt1 | contig 10299 bp, 20 predicted proteins | sample MGYA00242563_ERZ504717 | MGnify/ENA primary metagenome ERZ504717 (study PRJEB26092, sample SAMD00036212) | human gut metagenome | host: Homo sapiens | study: EMG produced TPA metagenomics assembly of...
GAGGCGGAACGTGAAAAGGCGGCGAAGGTGTTCACCGACATGGAAGGCACGGAGCTGTACGAGAAATGATGGAAGGCTCTTCGGAGATAGGCATCCGCATCAAGGGGCTTATCGAGATCCGGCTGAAGAAACCCGAAAAGGAGTTCATCGTGCCGGACAACATCGAGGATTTCGACATCCGAAACTATGTATGACAACTGAAAAAGGAATGGACATGAAATAGTGACATCAACCCACGCGGCAAGGAAACGCAAGGCGTATCCCGTCCGCAACGGACACGCCCACGTCTGTGGAAACAAACGGGCATCCACTAAAACCAAAGTAAAGTAACAGAGTAACAACCGCCCGACAAAGGACTATCCACCCTTTCGACGGCAAAAAACAAGGACAATTCATGAACAAGAACATCTTGAAAAACAGAAAAGCAATCCTATCCGCGGCACTTTTCATCGCCGCAACCGCCTCCGCTTTCGCGCAAGGAAACGGCATCGCGGGCATCAACGAAGCCACCTCTATGGTGAGTTCGTATTTCGACCCCGGAACTAAACTGATATACGCCATCGGCGCGGTCGTCGGGCTTATCGGGGGCGTGAAAGTGTACGGAAAATTCTCATCGGGTGACCCCGACACCTCAAAAACAGCAGCAAGCTGGTTCGGCGCGTGTATCTTCCTGATTGTAGCCGCCACCATCCTGCGCTCATTCTTCCTTTAATGTAATAATGTATGGCTGAATACCCGGTAAACAAGGGTATCGGCCGTCCGGTAGAGTTCAAGGGCTTGAAGGCACAGTACCTCTTCATTTTCTGCGGAGGTCTGCTGGCTCTCTTCGTCCTGTTCGTCATCCTCTACATGGTCGGTATCGACCAGTGGATATGTATCGGCTTCGGCGCGGCATCGTCCTCCCTCCTTGTGTGGCAGACCTTCGCGCTGACGCCCGGTACGGCGAACACGGGCTGATGAAATTGGGAGCGTCACGGAGCCATCCCCGATACCTTATCAACCGGCGGCGGATAACCCGTCTGTTCAAACGACAACGAAAGGAAGAAACGACATGAGGAATACATCAAAAATGACAACACTGGAAAACAAGTTTCCCCTGCTTGCGGTGGAGCATGGCTGCATCATCTCAAAGGACGCCGACATCACGGTGGCTTTCGAGGTGGAGCTGCCGGAGCTTTACACCGTGACGGGCGCGGAGTACGAGGCGATACACGGCTGCTGGTGCAAGGCAATCAAGGTGCTGCCGGACTACTCCGTCGTTCACAAGCAGGACTGGTTTATCAAGGAACGCTACAAGCCGGAGCTTCAGAAGGACGACATGAGTTTCCTCTCACGGAGCTTCGAGCGTCACTTCAACGAGCGTCCGTACCTGAAACACACCTGCTACCTCTACCTGACCAAGACGACGAAGGAGCGTAGCCGGATGCAGAGCAACTTCAGCACGCTGTGCCGAGGCACATCATCCCGAAAGAGCTGGACAGGAAACCACGACCAAGTTCATGGAAGCCTGCGAACAGTTCGAGCGTATCATGAACGACAGCGGGCTTGTCAGGTTGCGCCGCCTCTCCACCGACGAGATTGTGGGGACGGAGGGTAAGGCGGGCTGGTAGAACGCTACTTCTCGCTCATGCCGGAAGGTGACATCACCTTGCAGGACATCGAACTTTCGGCAAGGGAGATGCGCATCGGCGACAACCGCCTGTGTCTGCACACCCTCTCCGACGCGGAAGACCTGCCGGGCAAGGTGGCTACCGACACCCGTTACGAGAAGCTCTCCACCGACCGGAGCGACTGCCGCCTCTCCTTCGCCTCCCCGGTGGGGCTGCTGCTCTCCTGCAACCATATCTACAACCAGTATGTGCTGATAAATAACAGCGAGGAAGCCTTGCAGAAGTTCGAGAAGTCCGCCCGTAACATGCAGTCGCTCTCACGCTATTCAAGGAGCAACAGCATCAACCGCGAGTGGATAGACCAATACCTGAACGAAGCCCGGTCCTACGGGCTGACCTCGGTACGGGCGCACTTCAACGTCATGGCGTGGAGCGACGACGCGGAGGAACTGAAGCACATAAGGAACGACGTGGGCAGCCAGCTGGCAAGCATGGAGTGCGTGCCGCGCCACAACACCATCGACTGCCCTACACTCTACTGGGCGGCGATACCCGGCAATGCGGCGGACTTCCCGGCGGAAGAGAGTTTCCACACTTTCATCGAACAGGCGGTGTGCCTGTTCACGGAGGAAACCAACTACCGCAGCTCGCTCTCGCCCTTCGGCATCAAGATGGTGGACAGGCTCACAGGGAAACCGCTGCACCTCGACATCAGCGACCTTCCGATGAAGCGGGGTATCACGACCAACCGCAACAAGTTCGTGCTGGGTCCTTCGGGCAGCGGCAAGTCGTTCTTCATGAACCACCTCGTGCGCCAATATTATGAGCAAGGCGCACATGTGGTATTGGTGGACACGGGAAACTCCTATCAGGGCTTGTGCGGCATGATCCGGCGCAAGACAGGCGGAGTGGACGGCGTGTATTTCACCTACACGGAAGAGAAGCCCATATCATTCAACCCGTTCTACACCGATGATTACATCTTCGATGTGGAGAAGAAGGACAGCATCAAGACCCTGCTTCTTACGCTCTGGAAATCGGAGGACGACAAGGTGACGAAGACGGAGAGCGGCGAACTGGGCAGTGCCGTGAGTGCCTACATCGAGCGTATCCAATCCGACCGTAGCATCGTGCCGTCGTTCAACACTTTCTACGAGTATATGCGCGACGACTACCGCACGGAACTGGCGCAGCGCGACATCAAGGTGGAGAAGTCCGACTTCAACATCGACAACATGCTCACCACCATGCGGCAGTATTACCGGGGCGGACGTTACGACTTCCTGCTCAACTCCACGGAGAACATCGATCTGCTCGGCAAGCGGTTCATCGTCTTCGAGATTGACAGTATAAAAGAGAACCGCGAACTGTTCCCCGTCGTGACTATCATCATCATGGAAGCCTTCATCAACAAGATGCGGCGGCTGAAAGGGGTGCGGAAACAGCTTATCGTGGAGGAGGCTTGGAAGGCCCTCTCTTCGGCAAACATGCTGAATACCTACGTTATATGTACAAGACGGTCAGAAAATATTACGGCGAGGCAATCGTGGTGACGCAGGAGGTGGACGACATCATCAGTCTCCGGTGGTCAAGGAGAGCATCATCAACAACTCCGACTGCAAGATACTTCTCGACCAGCGCAAGTATATGAACAAGTTCGACCAGATACAGGCGTTGCTCGGACTGACGGAAAAGGAGAAGTCGCAGATACTCTCCATCAACATGGCGAACAACCCTTCACGGCTCTACAAGGAGGTGTGGATAGGCTTGGGTGGCACACAATCGGCGGTCTATGCCACCGAGGTCAGTGCAGAAGAGTATCTGGCGTACACTACCGAAGAAACGGAAAAAGTGGAGGTTTACCGTCTGGCGGAGAAGCTGGGCGGTGACATCGAAGCCGCCATCCGGCAGCTTGCCGAAAGGCGGAGGAACAAGGAATAACTAAAACAGAATGTATCAACAAAAAAGGAAAACGCATATGAATTTACCAAAAGTGAAAATGCTGCAAGTCAGCAAGTGTCTGATCGGATTGGCGGTCATGATGCTGCAATCCTGCGACGTGGCCGACAACCGCCGTGATATGCTGTGCGGGAACTGGGAGAGCGTGGAGGGGAAGCCCGACGTGCTTATCTACAAGGAGGGCGAAGCTACAAGGTGACGGTGTTCCGCCGGAGCGGTCTGCGCCGCAAGCTGAAACCGGAAACCTATCTCTTGCAGGAGAAAACCGGCAACCTGTTCATGAACACCGGCTTCCGCATCGACGTGTCCTATAACGAGGCCACGGACGTGCTGACCTTCTCGCCGGGCGGCGACTATGTGCGGGTGAAACCGCAGCCGGGACACCCGACAGAAGAATAACAACCACTAAAATCCAAAGTAACATGAGAACAAGAATAACAATGATTATCTGCCTGTGCCTGCTTTTCGCAGGCAGGGCAAGCGCACAGTGGGTCGTAAGCGATCCGGGCAATCTGGCGCAGGGTATCATCAATGCCTCCAAAAACATCATCCATACCTCCAAGACTGCCACGAACATGGTGAGCAACTTCAGGAAACGGTGAAAATCTATCAGCAGGGCAAAAAGTATTACGATGCTCTCAAATCGGTGAACAATCTCGTCAAGGACGCCCGCAAGGTGCAGCAGACCATCCTGATGGTAGGCGACATCACCGACATTTATGTAAACAGTTTCCAAAGGATGCTCCGTGATGGAAATTTCAGACCAGAAGAGCTGTCGGCAATCGCTTTCGGTTACACGAAACTGCTGGAAGAGAGCAACGAAGTATTGACGGAACTGAAGAATGTGGTGAACATCACCACGCTCTCCATGACCGACAAGGAGCGCATGGACGTGGTGGAACGCTGCCACTCGAAGATGAAGCGTTACCGCAACCTCGTAAGTTACTACACGAACAAGAACATCTCCGTGAGCTACCTGCGTGCGAAAAAGAAGAACGACCTCGACCGCATCATGGGGCTGTACGGAAACATGAACGAAAGATACTGGTAGCCTATGAATTTCGACAACCTTCACCAGATTCTACGTTTGCTTACGAGCAGATGATGCCGTTGTGCGGAGACATGGCGGGTGTGGCGAAAGGCATCGCCGGACTGGGTGCGCTGTTCTACGTCGCCTACCGGGTATGGCAGTCGCTGGCGAGAGCCGAACCGATAGACGTATTCCCGATGCTCCGTCCTTTTGCCATCGGTCTGTGCATCATGTTCTTCCCGACTGTGGTGCTGGGCACGATAAACAGCATCCTCTCACCCGTCGTACAGGCACGGCAAAGATGCTGGAGGCGGAAACGCTGGACATGAACACCTACCGCCAGCAGAAGGACAAATTGGAATACGAGGCGATGATGCGCAACCCCGAAACCGCCTACCTCGTGTCCAACGAGGAGTTTGACAAGCAGCTGGAGGAACTCGGCTGGTCGCCCTCCGACATGGTGACGATGGCGGGGATGTATATCGACCGGGGAATGTACAACATGAAGAAAAACATCCGCGACTTCTTCCGCGAGATACTGGAATTGCTGTTCCAAGCCGCCGCCCTCGTGATAGACACCGTCCGAACCTTCTTCCTCGTGGTGCTGGCGATACTCGGTCCGATAGCCTTCGCCATATCGGTGTGGGACGGTTTCCAAAGCACGCTCACGCAGTGGATATGCCGCTACATACAGGTATATCTGTGGCTGCCGGTGTCGGACATGTTCAGCACCATACTGGCGAAGATACAGGTGCTGATGCTGCAAAGCGACATCGAGCGGATGCAGGCAGACCCGAACTTCTCGCTGGATTCGAGCGACGGGGTGTACATCGTGTTCCTCTGCATCGGCATCATCGGCTACTTCACCATTCCCACCGTTGCCGGCTGGATTATCCAAGCCGGAGGCATGGGCGGTTACGGTCGCAACGTGAACCAGATGGCGGGACGTGCCGGAGGAATGGCGGGCAGTGTTGCCGGAGCTGCGACAGGCAATATGATGGGACGTGCCGGCAAATTGCTGAAATAACAATCATGTAGAATCATTGAAACAGAATTAAGAATGGAATTTAAGTCACTCAGAAACATCGAATCATCGTTCAGGCAGATACGCCTGTTCGGTATCGTCTTCCTCTCGCTGTGCGCCGTGGTGACGGTGTGGAGCGTGTGGAACTCCTACCGTTTCGCAGAGAAGCAACGGGAGAAAATCTATGTGCTGGACAACGGCAAGTCGCTGATGCTGGCTCTCTCTCAGGATTTATCGCAGAACCGCCCGGCGGAAGCACGGGAGCATGTGCGCCGCTTCCACGAGCTTTTCTTCACGCTGTCACCTGAAAAAGCGCGATTGAACACAACGTAAAACGTGCCCTGCTGCTGGCGGACAAGAGCGTGTACCACTATTATTCGGACTTCGCGGAGAAGGGGTACTACAACCGCATCATCGCCGGGAACATCAACCAAGTGCTGAAGGTGGACAGCGTGGTGTGCGACTTCAACGCCTATCCCTACCGTGCCGTGACCTACGCCACACAGAAATCATCCGGCAGAGCAACGTCACCGAGCGCAGCCTCGTGACCACCTGCCGCCTGCTGAACGCATCGCGGTCGGATGACAACCCGAACGGTTTTACCATCGAGGGTTTCACCATCATTGAGAACAAGGATTTACAGACTATCAAACGGTAACAGGACATGAAAAGTATCAGAAAATCAATGTGGGGCATGTATTGGAAACTCCACGACAAACGGAAACGGCTGGTGGCAAGGCTCAAAGGGTATCTGGACGGTTTGCCGCCGGAAACACGCCGCCGCATCGTGCTGGGGATGCTCGCCGCCTTCGCGATGCTTGCCCTCTACACCTTCGGCAGAGCGTCTATGACATCGGCAGAAACGACGGCTCACGTATGGATACGGGACATGCCGGACGGGTGGAACTACCGACCCCGGTGGAAACTGACAATCACTTAACACCTTATTTATATGGAACAGACGAAGAATGAATCAACGAAAGAGAACAAAGCCGCTCCCGACGCGGGAAAGCCGAAAAAGGAGCGCGAACCGCTGACAGAGGCGCAGCGGCTGAAACGGCAGAAGATGATAGTCCTGCCTGCTATGGTGCTGGTCTTCATCGGGGCGATGTGGTTGATATTCGCCCCTTCCTCCGGCAAGGAACAACCGCCGGGAACGGACGGCTACAACACCGAGATGCCAGACGCGGACAAGGCGAACCGGCAGATTATCGGCGACAAGCTGAAAGCTACGAGCATGGGAGATGGAAGAGCGGCTGGAGAGCCGCAACCGTGCCATCGGGCAGCTGGGCGACATGTTCGACCGCGAGATAGCGGGAACGGAGGACGGTACGGACTTCGACCTCGCCAATCCGGGCGGCAAGGAAGAAAGGGCAAAGCCTGCCACGCCGCAAACCATCCAATCCTCCGCAGCCGCCTACCGTGACCTGAACGCCACCCTCGGCAACTTTTACGAACAGCCGAAGAATGACAATGCGGAGATGGATGTGCTATTGGAGCGCATCGCCTCGTTGGAATCGGAACTGGAAAGTGAAAAGGCAGGACTCATCTATAGACGAACAGGTGGCACTTATGGAGAAGTCCTATGAGCTGGCGGCAAAGTACATGGGCGGTCAGAACGGTGGGAAGCCGGAACAGGCGGCAGAGCCTGCCACCGTGCAGAAGGGAAAGAAGAACACGGCGACACCCGTAAGGCAAGTGACCCGCCAAGTCGTTTCCTCCTTGCACAGCCCATGAGCAACGCGGAGTTTGTCGCCACTTTCTCACAGGAACGCAACCGGGGTTTCAACACGGCTGTCGGCACGGCGGAGGTATCGGACAGGAACACCATCGGCGTGTGTGCATGAGGCGCAGAGCGTGACGGACGGGCAGACGGTAAGCTTCGCCTGCTGGAGCCTATGGCGGTGGCGGGCAGGACAATCCCACGGGGTGCGGTGGTGGTCGGCACGGGCAAGATACAGGGTGAACGACTCGACATCGGGATCACCTCGCTGGAATACGACGGCACGATTATCCCCGTGGAGCTTGCGGTCTATGACACGGACGGACAGCCCGGCATCTTCATCCCGAACTCGATGGAGATGAACGCCGTCCGAGAGGTCGCCGCCAACATGGGAGGTTCGTTGGGTAGCAGCATCAATATCTCCACCAATGCCGGGGCGCAGCTCGCCTCCGACTTGGGCAAGGCTGATACAAGGAACGAGCCAGTACATCGCGGGGAAGATGCGCACCGTCAAGGTGCATCTGAAAGCCGGGTACAGGGTCATGCTTTACCAAGAAAAAGATTGAAATCAATAAAAAAATTACCACTAAAATCCAAAAGTAATGAGAAAAGTAATCATCATGTTTGCCCTCGCTATGGGCATCGCAACTGCCAACGCGCAGGAGAATGTAACCGTTGAAACGACCAACGGAAGTGAACAGCCAACCTTGACGAAGGAGGTCTATCCGCAGAAGGAGGCGGACGGAGACCTGTATCACGGTCTGTCGCGCAAGCTGACCTTCGACCGCATGATACCGCCGCACGGTCTGGAAGTGACCTACGACAAGACCGTCCACGTCATTTTTCCGGCGGAGGTGCGCTATGTCGATTTAGGCTCGCCCGACCTGATTGCCGGGAAAGCCGACGGAGCGGAGAACGTCATCCGCGTGAAGGCTACCGTAAGGAATTTTCCCAACGAAACGAATATGTCCGTCATCACGGAGGACGGCAGTTTCTACACCTTCAACGTGAAGTACGCCGCCGAACCGCTGTTGCTCAATGTGGAGATGTGCGACTTCATCCATGACGGCAGCACGGTGAACCGCCCGAATAACGCACAGGAAATCTATCTGAAAGAGCTGGGCAGCGAAAGCCCGATGCTGGTGCGACTTATCATGAAGTCCATCCACAAACAGAACAAGCGCGAGGTGAAGCATATCGGCTGCAAGCGTTTCGGCATCCAGTATCTTCTCAAAGGCATCTACACGCACAACGGATTGCTCTATTTCCACACGGAGATAAAGAACCAGAGCAACGTGCCTTTCGATGTGGACTACATCACTTGGAAAATCGTGGACAAGAAGGTGGCGAAGCGTACCGCCGTGCAGGAGCAGATCATCCTGCCGCTCCGCGCGCAGAACTACGCCACCCTCGTGCCGGGCAAAAAGAGCGAGCGCACGGTCTTCACGATGGCGAAGTTCACCATCCCGATGACAAGTGCCTCGTGGTGGAGCTGAACGAGAAGAACGGCGGCCGTCACCAGTCCTTCGTGATTGAGAACGAGGATTTGGTACGTGCGGGTACCATCAACGAACTTCAAGTGCGCTGACCATGAGAAAGTACATCGCAATAATCATCGCGTCGCTTGCCCTTTTTACAGGGCAGGCGCACGCCCAGCGGTGTCTGCCGAAGATGCAGGGCATCGAGGTGAGGGCGGACATGGCGGACGGCTTCAATCCCGGCGGCAAGGACGGCGGGTACAGTTTCGGGGCGGCTCTCTCCACTTACACGAAGAGGGGGAACAAGTGGGTGTTCGGTGGCGAATACCTCCTGAAAAACAATCCCTACAAGGATACCAAGATACCCGTGGCGCAGTTCACGGCGGAGGGCGGATATTACTTCAAGATACTGTCGGCGCCGAAAAATCGTGTTCGTCTATGCCGGGCTTCGGCTCTCGCCGGATATGAATCGGTGAATTGGGGGAATAAGGTGCTGCATGACGGCTCCACGCTGCACGACCGGGACGCCTTCATCTACGGCGGTGCGCTGACGCTCGATGTGGAGTGCTACGTGACAGACCGTATCGCCCTGCTTGCCAACCTGCGTGAGCGTTGCCTGTGGGGTGGCGACACGCGGAAGTTCCACACGCAGTTCGGGGTCGGCGTCAAGTTCATCATCAACTGACACGGGCATGGAACGGACGGAAATAGATGCTATCAGAAGGATGCCGCTTGCGGATTTTCTCGCACGGTTGGGGCATGAGCCTGTCAGAAGGAGCGGTAACGAGCTGTGGTATATCGCCCCGTACAGGGGCGAGCGCACCCCCTCTTTCCGTGTGAACGTGGCGAAACAGCTTTGGTACGACTTCGGTTTGGGCAAGGGCGGTGACATCTTCACGCTTGCCGGGGAGTTTCTGCAAAGCGATGACTTCATGAAGCAAGCGAAGTTCATAGCGGAAGCCGCCAATATGACGGTTGCCGGATGGGAAAAGCCCGCCTATCTCCCGAAGCCGACCGAACCTGTCTTTGAGGATGTGGAGGTCGCTCCGCTGTTTCGTTCACCGCTGACGGAGTATTTAGAGGAACGAGGCATACCAATCGGAGTAGCATCCCGCCACTGTTGCCGCCTGAACTACAGTGTGCGTGGAAAACGGTATTTCGCTGTCGGTTTCCTGAATATGGCAGGTGGATATGAAGTCCGAAGCCGATATTTCAAGGGGTGCATCCCGCCAAAAGATGTGTCTTTGGCAAGGACGAAGGAAATCCCGGCTGACGAGTGCCTCGTGTTTGAGGCTTCATGGACTTTCTCTCCGCCGTGACGCTTGGCGTAACCGGTAACGCTGACTGCCTTGTACTGAACTCTGTCGCCAACGTGGAGAAGGCGGCGGGATTGCTGGACGGCTACGGGCGCATCGGATGCTTCCTTGACCGTGACGAAGCCGGACGCGGACGCTTGACGCTCTTGCCAAACGGTA
>ENA-OQHP01000745-OQHP01000745.1-human-gut-metagenome-genome-assembly--contig:-NODE-745-length-10294-cov-2.202026_pt1 | contig 10294 bp, 5 predicted proteins | sample MGYA00242563_ERZ504717 | MGnify/ENA primary metagenome ERZ504717 (study PRJEB26092, sample SAMD00036212) | human gut metagenome | host: Homo sapiens | study: EMG produced TPA metagenomics assembly of...
GTTTTCTTGCCATTAAAATCTTTTTATTATCTTATCTTTATTTCCAAATATATATACATATCTTTTCCTATTTCTGCTTCTAGCAAATCAAAGGCATATAAATATTTAAAAAAGCTTTCCGCATATTTCTTCTTTGTAGAACTTTTAGCAATTTTTTCATAATACTCTATAATTTCATAATAAATCTCTGTATTTATAGTTTCAAAATTATCTGTAAATTTTTCAGAAATCTCTTTAATAACTTTTCCATATTGTTTCTTACCAGTATAATAACTCAAAAAATCATTTGCTATTTTCCTAGATTTTACAGTTGCTTTTTCTAAAATTAAATTTTCTTCCATATTTCATTATCCTTTTTAAGTAAAATATAATTTTTTAATTAATTTTATATAAATACTATATATTGCTAAAGTTAATTTTTCAACCTGTAAATATTTCCAATTTTATTTTATCTATGCTCTACTACAATCTTTCTTGTGCTTCAACATTTTTCTTACAAACTGAATTTCTACTTTATCATATACTTTCCCGATATTTATTTCTATTCCTATCGTATAGAATATACATATTATCCATAATATCAACTTAAGCTATATTTAATTCACATTTATTAAACACCATATATTTTTTACTATATATTAATACTTATTTTTATGATAATACATTACCATTTATAAGTCAAGTATCCACAAAATACTACATATTTATAACACCCTTATTGACATAAAATAAAATATGTGATATATATTAGTTAGCATATGCTAACTATAAAGGAGCGTTTTTATGACCATAAATACTTTTATCGGTATTCTTATACTTTTCTCGGTACTTCTCTAGGTTCAGCTTTTGTATTATTTATGAAAAAAGAAATGGACTTAGGGCTTCGCCGAGCTTTAACTGGTTTTGCGTCTGGAATAATGGTATCAGCCTCTGTTTGGAGTCTTATTATTCCATCTATAGACTATTCATCAAATCTAGGTAGGTTAAGTTTTTTGCCCGCCTCAATAGGTTTTATGATTGGTATATTATTTTTACTTGTTTTGGATAATATTATACCTCATTTACACTTTAACAGCAGTTCAGCTGAGGGGCTAAAAAGCAAACTAAAGAAAACAACCATGCTTGTATTAGCAGTCACACTTCACAATATTCCTGAGGGAATGGCAGTAGGCATTGTATATGCAGGCATATTATTCGGCAAAACACAAATTACTTTAAGTGGTGCCTTAGCTCTTTCTATTGGTATAGCCATACAAAATATACCGGAGGGAGCAATTATATCTATGCCATTAAAATCCGAAGGTATGAGAAAGGGAAAATCTTTTTTATACGGTGTGCTTTCTGGAATTGTTGAGCCTATAGGAGCAATAATTACAATTTTGGCTATGGCTTTAATAGTTCCCGTTATGCCCTATCTTTTAAGCTTTGCTGCCGGAGCTATGATGTATGTTGTAGTTGAAGAACTTATTCCTGAAATGTCTGGCGAACCCCATTCTGACATAGGTACAATAATGTTTGCCATAGGTTTTGTAGTTATGATGATTTTAGATGTTGCTTTGGGATAATATAGACACAAAAAAGCCTCAAGGAAAATACTTGAGGCTTTTAGTTTTCATATTAAGCATTATAATTATCTGTCTTTGAAACAGTAATACCGTTTATAATAGTACCACCACTATATCCTAAAATATTGTAGAACATTTCAGACTTTAAGAAGAAATCATCTCTATTCCCAGATAATATATTAGCACCTGATACATCAATATTGTACCAAGCATTTCCCATTTTAACAACATTCCATTCGTGAGCCATAGCCTTACTTACAACTACATCACAAGAAACATTTAACTTTGTTAAAATTTCCTTATATGCAAGAGAAAATGTCTTACAAGTTCCTGATTTCTTTGTATATAAATCATAAGTTGTCTGATTTGAAAGAGTATTGTCATATTTAAAATTATCTACTAAATAATCATAAACAAACTTAGCCTTATCATAATCTGTTTTACAACTCTTAGCAGATGAAACTATAGAATTGACAACACTATCAATTTCTTTCTGCTTATTTGCAATTTCAGACTTATCATACTTGTAGTCTAATATTACCTTTACGACTTTATCTCCAGAAACTTCATATTTAGCAACATTCTGTAACATCCAAGCCTTGTCATCACTACAAACAAAATCTGTATATTCAGTATTTGCTTGATTTACTGTTAAACCACAAGATGAAACATCTACTTCTGTAGCTTTGTTGTTAACGCCATTTCTGAGGGCATCGCTTACTGGGCTAGCGTAAACGCCTGTTGCCATAGTCACTAAACCAACACCTGTAATAATAATAGCTGAAATAAAATTTTTCATAAAATTCACGTCCTTTTCTAATCCAAAACAATACAGCAACCCTATGTCATTAATCATTAGTGTTATTAATGTTTTGTTTCAGTTTTCGCAAATTTCCAAAAAATTTTAAACGGCCAACAGAAATTGTATCTCCCCCGAGAAAACTAATTTATCAACATACTAAAATCTACACTTTCCTAAAATAAAATCTATAACATATTTTCGCTCCGTAACTTATGTATCTAGTATACAAGTATTTTACATTGATTACAATATTCAAATTTTACAAAATATTTCCTAATAAATTGTTAATTTTTACAAATTTAATTAGTAATAATTATCTATTTCTATTACTTATTTGCAATTTATAGTAAATACTAGACAATAATTACACATATATTCCTGATTTTATACTTATATTTTTAGTCATTTTCACCACAATTGTTTACATAATCCTTTAAAATTTCATTTTCTAGCCATTCATTGACGCTATACTTTTATTTTAATATTGTCATTTACTTCATCGTTATTTTATACTACAATACAAGTATACAAACAAAATATACATATTTTAACAAATATAACATTTAGCCTTAAAATATGTAAAAAGGGAGGTAATTTTTATGAACAAAAAAGCAAGTAAGCCTGCAACTCTTATAATTATTGTTTTTGTAGTAATATTTTTAATATGTAGTCTGTCAGGCAGTATATCTGTAAGTTTAGCTGTGGCTTGTCTTTGTGCTTTTCCTGTTTCTCTTGCAATATTTATAATCAAAACATTAAAGAAACAAAAAAGTATGTCCTATCTATTTTCCAGCATAGGATTAGTAATAGCATTTATACTATTCTTAGCAATTGCACCTACTACTGACAATAATAAAGAATTGGAAACTACCACTACAGAGATTACTACTGAAACTACTACTGAGGAAACAACCACCACTACTGTGGCTACAACAACATCTACAACTACTACTGAAACCACTACAGTTGAAATTACTACAGAACCACCTACTTCAGCTCCTGTAGTTTCATCAAATAACTCCAGTTCTTCTTATAATGATAGTGCAGTTTCTGATAACAGTACAGCTAATACAGTTACATAGGTAAAACCGGAAGTAAATACCATAGACAAACTTGTCGTACACTAAAAGGAAATGGCTCAGCAATTTCTCTTAGCGATGCAAAATCTCAAGGAAGAACAGCTTGTAAAATATGTAAGCCTTAAATAAATATATAAACTAAAAAAATCTCTCCACAAATAAAATATTTGTAGAGAGATTTTTATTACTTATTATTAACAACTAATTTTCTAATAAGGTCAACAGGTATCATTGTAAAGCCTAAAACAATAACCACTGGCCAACCAGTTATTCCAAAAGGAACACAACTAAACATTTCGCCAATCCATTTGAAAATCTCAAGGTTTACTAAACCAGCATTTACTATACAGGCTTGTACAGCTATAATCAAAAAGAACACTTTTAAGAAACCAGTATTTTCATTTAAGCCACTAAATATAGCAAACTTTTCATCTCTAACATTGAAACCATTAAATAAAGCACTAAGTATAAATAACACAAAGTAAGCTGTTAATTTCTGTTCTTCTGTATCAAAAAATTGGTCAAAAAATGGAAGTTTAAGAAATACAAAACTAATAACTACAAGCCAAGTTCCCATTGTAAGTATTTGTGCCATCATCTTCTTACTTATGATACTTTCGTCACGCCTTCTAGGAGCTTCTTCCATATATTTTTCTTTAGCTGGTTCATTACCAAGCATTATTGCACCTAAACCGTCCATTACCAAATTTACAAACAACAAATGTGTTACTTTAAGTGGCTCGTCAACACCAAAGAACGGTGCAATAGCACTTACTACAACTGCTGCCACATTAATAACTAACTGGAATTTACAGAATTTCAATATATTATGGTAAATTGTTCTACCATAAAGTATTGCATCTTTTATTGACCTAAAATTATCATCTAAAACAACAATTTTACCGGCCTCTTTTGCAGCCTCTGTTCCGCTACCCATAGCAAAACCAACATCTGCCTTTTAAGTGCCGGAGAATCATTAACACCATCGCCTGTCATACCAACTACAAGATTCATTTCCTGACATATTCTTACCATTCTTGATTTATCAGTAGGCAAAGCTCTGGCAATAACTCTTATATCCTTAATCATAGACTTTATTTCGTCATCTGAAAGTCTATTAAGCTCTATTGATGTAAGTGCTTTATCAGATTGATTTTGTATAAGTCCAGCATCTTCAGCTATGGAAACAGCTGTTTCTAACCTATCCCCTGTTATCATTACAACCTGAATACCTGCATCAATTACTTCCTTTATAGCCATTTTTGCCTCTGGTCTTACATCATCTCTAATAGCTACAAAACCTATTAAAACAACATCATCATTAATAGTATTTTCTGTCATTTGGCTATTTGAATAACCAAAAGCAAGAACTCTCATTGCTTTCGATGCAAGGGCATTTATCTTTTCATTTATTTCATCAAAGTTAAGTTCAACTTCATTACCATCTTCGTCTAAAGCCCTTGTTGCAACAGAAAGAAATTTTTCTGGAGCACCTTTATAGAAAGTTTTCCCCAATTCATTTATCTCAACTTGACTAAATTTATTTGAAGAATTAAATCCTTGTGAGTTATTAACACTATATTCACTTTCAGTTGTTAATACATTGTAAGTTTCCTCGCCTATGAATTTCATTAAGGCTTGGTCAGTTGCATTACCACCAATCACTCTATGATTAGCGTCAAACATAGATGCTGTATTTTTACCGATAGATATGTCTAATAAAGCCTTAATCTTGCTATGAAGACTTAATTCATTCATAGGTATTGTATTACCATTAGGCATAAAAAATTCTACTACCTCTAGCATACCCTTAGTAATAGTACCTGTCTTATCACTAAATAAAATATTTAATGAACCAGCAGTTTCTATACCTTCGGCTTTTCTGACCAAGACATTATGGTCAAGCATTTTACTTGTATTCTGCATTAATACAAGAGAAATCATAAGAGGAAGTCCCTCTGGTACTGCACAGACAATAATAACAATAGCCAATGAAACAGCATCAATTACATTTTTTAAAATTTCTGTCCAGCACATAGCTAGGTATTGTTCTATACCACCGGCACTAAGCACAAAGTAGACCATGTAAAATATAGCTATTACAACAGCTCCCATATAGCCAAAAGTAGAAATCTGATGAGCAAGTTTACCTAATTTTACTTTTAAAGGAGAGTCAACCTCATCCTCTTGCATTTCTTCAGCCATTTTCCCCATCATTGTTTTTAAACCGACTTTTCTGACATCCAAAATGCCTGTCCCATCAAAAACAACAGCTCCCCTAAAAAGGGAATACTTATCTACAAACGTATCACCGGTAATTTCATCTTTCATTTCAGTAGAAACATCTGTAGCAGTTTTTTTACACTCCTCTGCTTCTCCATTTAAAGCTGAATTGTCCACCCTTAAATCGCCTTCAACTAATATACCATCTGCTGGAATTTTATCCCCTGATTGAAGTAAAACCTTATCTCCTACAACTACATCATCTACTTCAATAACTGTACCATAGAATTGCGATATACTTACAGACATCTTTTTTGGTACTGTTTTTTAATTCTCTATACTTGTATCACTTGCAACACCTGTCTTAGCTGTAACAAACGCCACAATCAATACTGCAACTACTGTACCTATTGGTTCATAAATCTCCGCATATCCTAAAAAGAACATTATAACCATAAGCCCAGCAATAAATAAAAGTATCTTAATCATTGGGTCACTAAAAGTTTCTTTGAACTCTGCCCAAAATGTTGTAGGCTCAGAATCTGGAATTACATTATTGCCATACTTTTCTCGAGATTGCCTTACCTGTTGGTCATTCAGACCTTTTTTTAACATAACCTCACTCCTCTTGTTTTAGCATCTATAGATACAAAAAAGCCATTGAACCATTGTATGTATAACACACAAAGACACAATGACCCTCCAATATTTTGTCAACTAATTAAACTAAATTAATATATTCCTTATATTCTTTCAGTACATTATAACATATAAAATTCAATTATCAACATAATTTACAGAAATTTTATAAATTATATAAACAGTATATTTAAAGGAATATGTGGTGAATTTTAGGGTTGTTTTTATTAATATAATTCTAAAATTAAATGACACATATTTCTGCTAGTATAATCAATGCCTTTTATTTCAATATTTCTTGTATATTAATTACTAAAGCAATTTTTAGAGCATCAATTAAATAAAAGTATTCTAACAAGATAATAAAATATAAACTAATTTTGCTGAAATCGCCATAATAAACATAATGAATTAAATTTGAATTTCCTAACACCTATATGTGTTACATTCTAAGATAAAATAGAATATTTAAACGGCAATAAATATATTTAAAATTTATTTGCAACTTATTAAATTGAAATGTAAAACCTAAAATCATCTGACAATTTGTACTATTTATATTAGATAGTACTACATAAATCCCTTTATTGAGCTTTTTTATAATGTTTTCTATTTACATTACGCATTAGTACGAACTAATTATAACGGTGACTTTGCAAAAGGAAAAGCATTTACAAGTCGTTTAGGGTATGATATACTTAATCACAAAAATTAAAAAAAGAAATTCGTTATAGTTCTTCAAAGTATCCAGCAATATTTAAAAATAATAACGGGTATTGTAATAGATACAAACAAAAAATTTTTATATGGTAATAAAGGTAAACCAACCAATGTCGTTGTTGGTTGACTGTGTAATGATAATGGTACAAAAATGACAAGCGTATAGTATATATAAAAGAGGTGTAATACATTGAACATAAAACAGTACGATACTGTGTTATTGAAAGATGGTCGAAAGGCTACTATAGTTGAAACTTTTGATAACAAGGTTTTTATAGCTGATGTTGGGAGTCTCCAAAAGATTGGGAAACGATAAGCATAACAATAAATGATATAGAAAAAATATTAATATAGAGAGCACCTAACGAATGATGTTAGGTGCTTTTTTGTTGCCTAGAAAGTTAAATATATTATAAATTTACATTTCACTATGAACTAATTATAACTCTAAAAGTGCTTCGTACTCTTTGTTTTCTTCTTATTTACATTTCACTATGAACTAATTATAACCATCAATTAAAATTTTACCCTCTACCTTATAACTATTTACATTTCACTATGAACTAATTATAACTGTTAGATATTTCTTTAAAATATCTTTGTCTGTAAATTTACATTTCACTATGAACTAATTATAACTAAAATTGCTTGATAATTTCTTTTAAAGTTTTTGAAGATTTACATTTCACTATGAACTAATTATAACCATATCCTGATTTCCCAGATATGGATAACCAAGATAATTTACATTTCACTATGAACTAATTATAACAGCTTATTTACTATATATACAACAAATAAATCCCTATTTACATTTCACTATGAACTAATTATAACTCTATTGAAAGCGAATTATTAAGCATAATAATGAGATTTACATTTCACTATGAACTAATTATAACATACTTACCCCCTCAAATCGTTATCCACATATTCACATTTACATTTCACTATGAACTAATTATAACGATGAAGTAAACAAACTATTTGAAAACAAAAGTATATTTACATTTCACTATGAACTAATTATAACGAAACATTATTATCCAAATCCTTAACACAAGCATTATTTACATTTCACTATGAACTAATTATAACCGTTTGTACCTCCTGTAAGGTTTGTACCGGCTGTTAATTTACATTTCACTATGAACTAATTATAACACTCATTTTCCACTTTTTCTTCTCCTCGAACTTCAAATTTACATTTCACTATGAACTAATTATAACCAAATGTTTCCAATGCTTCCTTCGTTCTTAATTCATTTACATTTCACTATGAACTAATTATAACAATCCAATCGGGATTAACATGTAGAGAATTTGCGAATTTACATTTCACTATGAACTAATTATAACAAAGAAGAAAATATAGTTTTAAACAAAATAAATGAATTTACATTTCACTATGAACTAATTATAACAACATTATATTCACCACTTGCATCAGATGTAGATGCATTTACATTTCACTATGAACTAATTATAACGATGATATATGCTTAATAAAGTTAAATTATTTCTGATTTACATTTCACTATGAACTAATTATAACTTATGAAAAGGTAAAAAGTGATAGCTATGTAGATTATTTACATTTCACTATGAACTAATTATAACTAGAGCCACACGAAATTAATATCGTGTGTAAAAATTGATTTACATTTCACTATGAACTAATTATAACCCACATCGGACCTTGTAACAGATAGTATGTCAGCTCTATTTACATTTCACTATGAACTAATTATAACATACAGTAATGGAGCTGACAGTATAAGAGTTTATGCATTTACATTTCACTATGAACTAATTATAACGATGGTTTAAATGTATAAAAATTTAATTAAAGTTAATTTACATTTCACTATGAACTAATTATAACTTAAACTAACAGGACAGTATGAGGACTTTGCACCTTGATTTACATTTCACTATGAACTAATTATAACCCAAACTTGCTAAAACTGCTGCAGCAGTAGGTACAGCATTTACATTTCACTATGAACTAATTATAACTGTCAGTTTTTGCTGAATTGTCGATTTTATTCTTAATTTACATTTCACTATGAACTAATTATAACCAAAAAATAAAGAGGTGAGAAAATATGAGGGTTACAATTTACATTTCACTATGAACTAATTATAACAGAAATTACATTTTGTTTCTTTTAGGAATATCAACATTTACATTTCACTATGAACTAATTATAACTGGAACATACAAGACAAGCAGTTATATTACTCATGTATTTACATTTCACTATGAACTAATTATAACACTTGAAAGCTCCAAAAAATATGGCGATTCTTTTACAAATTTACATTTCACTATGAACTAATTATAACTGCATATTTCTTGTGTGCCTAATTAGATTTACTCTTTATTTACATTTCACTATGAACTAATTATAACGGTTAAAGACTATGTTATCGATGAAGATGAAACTAATTTACATTTCACTATGAACTAATTATAACAAGATGTAGGTAAGCAATATCAAATAGCCACGAAAGAATTTACATTTCACTATGAACTAATTATAACAAGGAGGTGCAGAATGTAAATGTATAATATAACAAATATTTACATTTCACTATGAACTAATTATAACTTTTAACAATAGCACAGATGAAACATCGTTGTTAATTTACATTTCACTATGAACTAATTATAACAGATTTTGGCACGAATTGCATGTACGACTTATTCATATTTACATTTCACTATGAACTAATTATAACTTTCTTAGAACAACTATTGACATTCCACGCATTGTGATTTACATTTCACTATGAACTAATTATAACGCTTTTTTTGTTTAAGTTGAAGCTTATAGTGCTATATTTACATTTCACTATGAACTAATTATAACTAGCATAGAAGATGTCGGCAACGCAAATGTAAGAGCATTTACATTTCACTATGAACTAATTATAACTGTCAAGAAAAGGCAACTGTTATGACAACTGTATTAATTTACATTTCACTATGAACTAATTATAACACAAGTCTTTACAGTCAGACGGTTTATGCTTATCTAAATTTACATTTCACTATGAACTAATTATAACTTGACAAAGACAAATTTAATGATATTCTTTAAGCATTTACATTTCACTATGAACTAATTATAACTATATTTTACGCCTATTTTCTATTATTTAAGATTTACATTTCACTAATGAACTAATTATACGTGAGAGTTGATGCCATTACAGCATCTTAAGATTTACATTCACTATGTAACTAATTAATACCGTAG
>ENA-OQHP01000746-OQHP01000746.1-human-gut-metagenome-genome-assembly--contig:-NODE-746-length-10280-cov-2.057421_pt1 | contig 10280 bp, 15 predicted proteins | sample MGYA00242563_ERZ504717 | MGnify/ENA primary metagenome ERZ504717 (study PRJEB26092, sample SAMD00036212) | human gut metagenome | host: Homo sapiens | study: EMG produced TPA metagenomics assembly of...
TTTATGGGGTAAGGGGATGGTATGCGCATTGAAACGGACGCGAGGACTTAATGGTTATCTTACGAATCAAAAGTCCATTTCTCTTTATGTAGGTAGCACTTCGGGAATGGAGTTGCGGATTTAAGGTAATCGGAAAAATTTCCTGACTGTATGCATAAAAAGTTTGCTTGCACAGTCTTTTGAAGATTTCGAGATATGTCTGGTCGATGACGGAAGTACGGATGGCACCGGGCTTCTGTGCGATGAACTGGCGGAAAAGGATACTCGCATCAGAGTATTGCATGTGCAAAATGGAGGAGCAGCTATGCGCGTCAAAAAGGGGTGGAGCTGGCAACAGGAGAATGGGTAGTCTTTGTCGACTCTGATGATACCATGCCTGCCGACGCTTTGCAGCGTTTGTTTCAAGTAACGTCGGAAGATACGGATATTGTAGTCGGTTTTTGCAGGAAAAAGCGCTTGTGGCGGGGAAACAGGCTTTCGCCGGCTTGTTACCGTAAGCTTTTAATCAAGGGCAGGTACAACATTTCAGCTACGTGCGGAAAGCTGTTCAGGCGCACGTTGTTTGATGAGTACACGCTACGTACACCCCGGGAGATTGTGATGGGAGAAGACATGCTTATGAACCTGCGGTTGGCATTTGCGTCATCCAAGCCGGTACGTCTGGTTGGCGGAAACAGTGTCTATAACTATATACAACATGGCGGGAATATAACGCATGTATTCAAACTTACGGCTGATTACGAGTACGTTTTCCATAAGGAGAGGCTGTTGTCCATTCCCGAAGAAGAACATGCCCGCTATATGCCTGTAATGATTTACCGCAGGCTGAGGATGCTGCGCCGCATTCTGCGGTGTGCGCAAAAAGACAATACGGTTGAAGAGCTGCGGACTTCTGCTTTTGTGAAAGAGCTGCTTGCAGATATCCATGCTACCCGTTATACATTCTGGCGTTATCCGCACTGGAGGCTTTGGCAATTTCTCGCAAGTGCGGGTAAGTAGGCGGAATCATAAGCTCTCTTTTTCCACAGCTTTAATGCCGCTGCCACCGTATCGTCCATGTCTGCATACGTATATTGCGCCAGTCTGCCGCCGAAAGCACTCTTTCCTGTTGCTGTGCCAGTTCTTGATACTGCTTGAAAATCAGGTTGTTTTTTCGTCATTTACCGGATAATAAGGCTCTTTCCCCTGTTCAAAATCATCGGGATATTCATAGGTGATGACGGTAGAACGCTGTTTGCCGAACTCAAAGTGCTTGTGTTCGATGACACGGGTATAAGGAGTTTCGCGGTCGGTATAGTTCACGACTGCATTGCCTTGAAAGTCTTCTATATCCGTGAGGTGTCTGTGTTCGAATCGCAGGCTGCGGTATTCCAGATGTCCGCATGCATAATCGAAGTATTCGTCTATGCAGCCGGTGTAGAGCACCTTCTCCGCCAAAGCGTCCAGCTCTTTGCGGTGCGCCATGTAATCGGTTCCGGTGCGCACCTCGATGTTCTCCAGCAAGGCACCGATTAAACGGTTATATCCTCCATGGGAATGCCCTGGTACGGGTCGTTGAAGTAGTTGTTGTCGAAGATAAACCGGAACGGAATGCGCCGGATGATAAATGCCGGAAGCTCTGTTGCCGGGCGTCCCCACTGTTTCTCCGTGTATCCTTTTATCAGTTGCCGGTAGATGTCCTCTCCGCAAAGTTTCAGTGCCTGTTCTTCCAGGTTTTGCGGGTGGGTTATATGCTCGTATTCCCTGCACTGCTCCTGTATCTTTGCCCGGGCCTCTGCCGGAGTACGTACTCCCCACAATTGGTAGAAAGTGTTCATATTAAAAGGCAGGTTATACAGCTTTCCTTTATAATTGGCAATCGGAGAGTTGGTGTATCTGTTGAACTCTACAAGCCGGTTCACATAATTCCATACTTCCCTGTTGTCTGTATGAAAAATATGCGCACCGTATTTATGCACGTTGATGTCGTCTACTTCTTCGCAGTAGATATTGCCGCCGGTGTGTGGACGTTTCTCTATCACCAGACATCTCTTTCCGGCTTTATGAGCCTCATGGGCAAACACGGCTCCGAACAGGCCGCTGCTACAATCAGGTAATCGTATGGTTTCTATTTCCTTTAGCGTTGTTTTTATCCAGCTACAAAGCTACACAATTATTATTGGGATTGCAGAAAAAGTACCGGTTATTGTACCGCGTTTTGATAAAACAGTCGTTTCACATGCAATCGGCTGGTTTTTATCGCCCGGCGCGCAAAAAAGAACCTGTTCGTTTTATTCTCCCCCTGCTTTGTGCTATCTTTGCGCCCGATACGAACGTAATGAATTAACTGTTTGACCGAATGAAAGAATTCTTCCGACTCCTGCGGCGTTTTGTTCCGCCTTACAAGAAATATCTGATATGGGCATTGTTCCTGAACCTGCTATCGGCAATTCTGAACATATTCTCTTTCGCCCTGATTATCCCTATCCTTCAGATACTTTTCAAGATGGATACCAAGACCTACGAGTCATTCCCTGGGATGCGGCAGGAATCAACATGAAAGACATAGCGGTCAACAACTTCTATTATTACGTCACCGAGATGATAGCCTCGCAGGGCGGCTCATTGACATTGCTGATTTTAGGCGTCTTCCTGGCGGTGATGACCCTGCTGAAAGCATTCTCCTATTTCGCCTCTTCCGCCGTGATGATTCCTCTCCGCACGGGCGTGGTGCGCGACATCCGTGCGCAAGTATATAATAAGGTGTTGCACCTGCCGCTGAGTTTCTTTTCCGAGGAACGGAAAGGCGATATCATAGCCCGCATGAGCGGCGACGTTACCGAGGTGGAGACATCCGTTACCAGTTCGCTGGATATGCTGATAAAGAACCCGATACTGATTATAGCCTATTTCGGCACATTGATAGCCATCAGCTGGCAGCTGACGCTGTTCACGCTGCTGGTGCTTCCGGGCATGGGCTGGGTAATGGGCACGGTAGGCAAGAAGCTGAAACGGCAGTCGCTGGATGCGCAGGCAAAGTGGAGCGATACCATGTCGCAGTTGGAAGAAACCCTGGGCGGGTTGCGTATCATCAAAGCCTTCATTGCCGAAAACAAGATGATGGAGCGTTTCAATAAGTGCAGCAACGAATACCGCGATGCTATCAACCGGGTAGCCACCCGTCAGGCATTGGCACATCCCATGAGCGAGTTTCTGGCACATGCGTCATCGTTATCGTGCTGTGGTTCGGCGGCACGTTGATTCTGAGCAACAGCGCTACTATAGACGCCCCCTCGTTCATTTACTACTTGGTGATACTGTACAGCGTTATCAACCCGTTGAAGGAATTTTCCAAAGCCGGATACAACATTCCCAAAGGACTTGCCTCCATGGAGCGTATCGACAAGATACTCTTTGCGGAGAATCCCATTAAAGAACCTGCCCGGCCGAAGCAGCTCGTCTCGCTGGATGACAAGGTGGAATTCAAGGACATCAGCTTCAGCTACGACGGTTCCCGCCAGGTATTGAAGCATATCAATCTCACCGTGCCCAAAGGCAAGAACTATCGCGACTGGTAGGGCAATCCGGTTCCGGAAAATCCACGTTGGTGGATTTGCTGCCCCGCTACCACGATGTACAATCGGGTGAGATACTGATAGACGGGCTTAATATCAAGGATGCGCGCATCGCCGATTTGCGCGGCCTGATAGGAAACGTCAATCAGGAAGCCATTCTCTTTAACGATACTTTCTTCAATAACATTGCTTTCGGCGTGGAGAATGCCACCATGGAGCAGGTTGTGGAAGCTGCCAAGATAGCCAATGCCCACGATTTCATTATGGACACCGAGAAAGGTTACGATACCAATATCGGCGACCGTGGCGGCAAGCTTTCCGGTGGACAACGCCAGCGTATCAGCATTGCCCGCGCCATTCTCAAGAATCCTCCCATACTGATTCTGGATGAGGCCACCTCCGCACTCGATACGGAGTCGGAACGTCTGGTGCAGGAAGCTTTGGAGCGGTTGATGAAACCCGCACCACGATTGCCATTGCGCACCGTCTTTCCACAATCAGGAATGCGGATGAAATCTGCGTGCTCTACGAGGGCGAAATCGTAGAACGCGGCAGGCACGAGGAGCTTCTTGCCAAAGACGGCTACTATAAAAAACTGAATGATATGCAATCTTTGGGATAATACCCCTCTGTGTTGTTTTTCGTTTTTTCTCGTCACTCATCACCTATAGCGCTCTATCCCTTTCCCGGAAAGGATAGAGGAACTGTTGACAACGGTGACGAGCGTGATGACAAATTGTTGGTCGTCACTTTCTGTCGTCATTTTACCCTTCTTTTCTGTTGTAAAATGCTTATATACAGCTATAAAATGCGTGTGGCGCAGAACGTGTTAACAGCGGTTAAAATCCTCTGTTTTCAGGGGCGGAGCATCCCAATCTCTGCGTTTTAATGCGACTGTTGCCCGTTGGTTTTGTCGTTTTGGCGCATGTATAATATAGGAAAGCCTGATGCAAAACCTCGTTTTCCAACTGCGGGCTCCCCGGTTGCCGGCTGCGGGCCGTACGGTTGCCGTATGCGGGCTGTCGGGCCCGCAATTGCGGGACGAAGTTTCAGTAGAAGGATAAGGATGTTTCTGTAGTGGCATAACGACATTATCCCCCGTGTATGCGAGGGTTTTGTCATGGGGATATGGGTGTTCCGCCCTGCTATTTTCTTCCGAAGTCCGCGGGTATTTCTCCCCACTGCCTGGTTTCCCATTTCAGGATAGGGGTGGAGTAGGTGTTTTCACGCAGCCATTTCTCGGCGCGCTCTATCAGCAGGAAAGTTGTTCGGTTCTGGAGTCGCGGGGTAGCTTGGTCTTGCATTTCTTCTGTTTCACCCAACCGATGGCATTGACGCTGTCGCTGTAGATAGGCATGTCAAAGCCCTTTTGCTTCAGCAGGGCAAGGCCGTGCACGATGGCAAGAAACTCTCCGATGTTGTTGGTGCCGTACACGGGACCGTAGTGGAAAACCTGCTGGCGGCTGGCAACGTGTACCCCCCGGTACTCCATTGCTCCGGGATTTCCGCTGCATGCGGCATCTACGGCAAGGCTGTTTTCAAGGACGGCGGCGGGGTAGGGAGCGTCTGCATTTTGAGACGGCTTGGATGGCGTGCTGCCTACGGATGTATTGCGCTTGATGTAATCGTAGGGTGAAGCGGCAAAGGCCTGCTCTGCTTCCTCGCGGGTGTCGAACGATTTGAACTTTGCCCCTCATAGCCTTTGGTCTGTAGCTGGCATTCGGTCCAGGATGTATAAATGCCCGGAGTGACGCCTGCCCATACAACGTAGAATTTCTCTTTTTCATAACTGCGGCAAAGGTACGAATATATTTCACAAATGCGAACAATCGGCTCCGTTCGCTTGTTCTTTTAAATTGAGGAGAAGTGGGAAGTAAAAAAAGAGTATCGGTCCAATTCCTTGAGTTTGTAATTTTATATAACTCATTTATTCTTAAGAAGAACAGACAATAAAATAAAAAGATATGAAGAGAACATTTGCAGAAGCGTTGGAACACCGGCGCAGTTATTATTCTATAGGTAGCGACTCTCCTGTTTTGGATGAGGAAGTGGTGCATATTATCCGTACGGCGGTGAAGAACGTGCCGTCGGCCTTTAATTCGCAGTCAACAAGAATCGTCCTGCTGCTGGGCGACGAGCATAAGAAACTATGGGATATTGTAAAAAATACGTTGAAGCAGCGCATTTCGCCTGAGGCTTTTGCAAAGACGGAAGCCAAGATTGACGGCTGCTTTGCTGCCGGGCATGGCACTGTGCTTTATTTTGAGGACACGACGGTTGTAAAGAAATTGCAGGATGCGTTCCCCTCTTACAGCGAAAACTTCCCGACTTGGTCGCAGCATACATCGGCCATGCATCAACTGGCTGTCTGGACCATGCTGGAAGACGCAGGTTTGGGAGCTTCCTTGCAGCATTACAACCCGCTGATTGACGACGAGGTGCGACGTACCTGGAACTTGCCGGAGAGCTGGATGCTGATAGCCGAAATGCCTTTTGGCACGCCCACTGCCGAACCCGGCGAAAAGGAGTTCGGGGAGTTGAGCGAGCGGATTAAAATTTTCCGCTGATTGTGAGGTAGTCTCACTGTAGAATTGCTTATCTTTGTACACAAACGGTAAGCAACTATGATACGTATCTTTCTGACCGGTTACATGGGAGCCGGTAAAACAACTTTGGGAAAGGCTTTTGCCCGCGAATTGAATGTACCTTTCATTGATTTGGACTGGTACATCGAAGAACGTTTTCACAAATCCATCCGTGAACTGTTCGTCGAGCGGGGAGAGGCCTCTTTTCGTGAATTGGAGCGGAATATGCTGCACGAGGTGTCCGAGTTTGAGGATGTCATTATCTCGACCGGCGGCGGCACGCCCTGTTTCTTCGACAATATGGACTACATGAACGGGCGCGGGCAGACCGTGTTCCTGGATGTACATCCCGATATACTGTTCAACCGTTTGCGGGTGGCAACCCATCAGCGCCCCATCCTGCAGGGAAAAACGGACGAGGAGCTGCGCGCCTTTATTGCGGACGCATTGGAGAAACGCGCCCCTTTCTACGTGCAAGCCCGCTACCGTTTCGATGCAGGACATCTGGAAAGCAGACGGCAGATTGCCGGGTCCGTGCAGCAGTTGCGTAGCCTGCTGGGCGTTTAATCTCTTGTAAATGTGTGTTTTTCGCCCTAAAAGGCAAGATGTTCCAGATTTATATGTATTTTTGTACCCCTTTTTTATAAATAAACTACTAAAACAGCAGAGTAACAAGAAATGAGAAAATGGCGTATTGAAGATTCGGAAGAGCTGTACAACATTACAGGTTGGGGCACTTCGTACTTTGGTATCAATGACAAAGGTCATGTTGTAGTAACACCGCGTAAAGACGCGTCGGCGTCGATTTGAAAGACCTGTCGACGAATTGCAACTGCGTGACGTGACGGCGCCCATGCTGGTGCGCTTTCCCGACATTCTTGACAACCGGATTGAGAAGATTTCCTGTTGTTTCAGACAAGCGGCGGAAGAGTACGGCTACAAGGCGGAGAATTTTATTATCTATCCTATTAAGGTGAATCAGATGCGTCCGGTGGTCGAGGAGATTATCAGCCACGGCAAGAAATTCAATCTCGGACTGGAAGCAGGCTCCAAACCCGAACTGCATGCGGTGATTGCCATCAATATGGACTCCGACTCGCTGATTATCTGCAACGGATACAAGGATGAGAGCTACATAGAGCTTGCTTTGCTGGCGCAGAAGATGGGAAAACGCATCTTTCTCGTAGTAGAGAAAATGAATGAGCTGAAGCTGATAGCCAAAATGGCGAAGCAGTTGAATGTAAAGCCCAATATCGGCATACGTATCAAGCTGGCTTCGTCGGGAAGCGGCAAGTGGGAAGATTCGGGCGGCGATGCAAGCAAGTTCGGACTGTCGTCCAGCGAGTTGCTCGAAGCGCTCGACTTCATGGCAAGCAAAGGCATGCAGGACTGCCTGAAGCTGATACATTTCCACATCGGAAGCCAGGTAACGAAAATCCGTCGTATCAAAACCGCTCTGCGTGAAGCGTCGCAGTTCTATGTGCAGTTGCACAACATGGGATTCAACGTGGAATTCGTGGACATCGGCGGCGGCCTGGGAGTGGATTATGACGGAACGCGCTCGTCCAACAGCGAGGGCAGCGTAAACTATTCCATCCAGGAGTATGTGAACGACTCCATTTCTACTCTGGTGGATGCCAGCGACAAGAACGGCATTCCCCATCCCAATATCATTACGGAGAGCGGACGCGCTTTGACGGCGCATCATTCCGTACTTATATTCGAGGTGCTGGAAACCACCAATCTGCGAATGGGACGACGATGAAGAAGTGACCGAAAATGACCACGAACTCTTGCGGGAGCTTTACGGCATTTGGGATACACTGAACCAGAACAGGATGCTGGAAGCCTGGCACGATGCGCAGCAGATACGCGAAGAGGCACTCGATTTGTTCAGCCACGGCATCGTGGACCTGCAGACCCGCGCTAAGATTGAGCGTCTGTATTGGTCTATCATGCGCGAAGTGAACCAGATAGCCGGCGGACTGAAGCATGCGCCCGATGAATTCCGCGGTCTCCCCAAACTGCTGGCGGATAAGTATTTCTGTAACTTCTCGCTCTTCCAGTCCCTGCCGGACTCCTGGGCGATAGACCAGATATTCCCCATCATGCCTATCCAGCGTCTGGACGAACGGCCGGACCGGACGGCTACCCTGCAGGACATTACCTGCGATTCGGACGGTAAGATTGCCAACTTATCTCTACCAAGAACGTGTCCCATTACTTGCCGGTACACTCCTTGAAGAGTAAGGAACCTATTATGTGGGGGTGTTCCTGGTGGGTGCCTATCAGGAAATTCTCGGCGATATGCACAATCTGTTCGGCGATACGAATGCGGTGCACGTATCCGTGAGCGATAAGGGGTATACGATAGAGCAGGTTATCGACGGTGAGACGGTGGCGGAAGTGCTGGATTACGTGCAGTACAGTCCGAAGAAGCTGGTGCGTACTTTGGAGACCTGGGTGAGCCAGTCGGTAAAGGAAGGACGCATCTCCCTGGAAGAAGGCAAGGAATTTTTGTCTAATTACCGTTCCGGTTTGTACGGATACACATATTTGGAATAATGAGAGAGAAACTGACTGTAATCAAGGTGGGTGGCAAAATCGTGGAAGAGGAAGCCACCCTCTGCAAGTTGTTGGATGACTTTGCCGCCATCGAAGGATGTAAAGTCCTGGTGCACGGCGGCGGACGTTCGGCAACGAAAATCGCAGCCTGTTGGGCATTGAAGCAAATGGTGAATGGACGCCGCATCACCGATGCCGAGACTTTGAAGGTGGTGACAATGGTGTATGGCGGACTGGTGAACAAGAACATAGTGGCCGGTTTGCAGGCACGAGGCGTGAATGCGCTCGGCCTGACGGGTGCGGACATGGACGTGATCCGTTCCGCAAAGCGTCCGGTAAAGGAGGTGGACTATGGTTTCGTGGGCGATGTGAAGCAGGTGAACGGAGCGTTTCTGAGCGAACTCATCCATAAAGGCGTTGTTCCGGTAATGGCCCCGCTGACACACGACGGCGAGGGACACATGCTGAATACGAATGCCGATACGATTGCCGGAGAAACGGCCAAAGCCTTGTCCGGACAGTTTGACGTGACGCTGGTATATTGCTTCGAGAAAAAAGGTGTGCTGCGCGACGAGAATGACGACGACAGCGTGATTTCCCGGATTACTCCGGAAGAATTTAAGCAGTATGTTGCCGAAGGGATTATCCAGGGCGGCATGATTCCCAAGCTGGAGAATTCTTTCGAGGCTTTGAATGCCGGAGTCACGGAAGTTGTAATCACCTTAGCCTCAGCCATAAACAGTGATGGCGGAACCCGTATCAAAAAATAAATCAAAAAAAAAGTGGTGGCAGACTGTAACTTTCCGTTTGCTGAACCGTCAATTAATTAGAGATGCAGGAAATCAGTTTTCGTAATGACATTCTCCCTCTGAAAGACAGGCTCTTTCGGTTGGCCCTGAGGATTACATCCGACCGGGCGGAAGCGGAAGATGTTGTGCAGGAAACGCTGATTAGGGTATGGAACAAGCGCGACGAGTGGACGCAGTTCGGTTCTGTCGAAGCCTATTGCCTGACAGTGGCAAGGAATCTGGCGATAGACCGTAGCGAAAGGAAAGACGCCCGAGCGGTGGAACTTACCCCCGATATGGAAGAGGCTTCCGAAGCATCGGCCCTTACGAAAGGCTGGTGAATAAAGAACGAATGGCTCTGATACACCGCCTGATAAACGAACTTCCCGAAAAGCAGCGGCTGATTATGCAGCTGAGGGATATGGAAGGTAAGAGCTACAAGGAGATTGCGGTTGTCCTGAGTCTGACAGAGGAACAGGTGAAAGTGAACCTCTTCAGGGCAAGGCAAAAGGTTAAACAACGGTTTATTGATATAGAAGGTTATGGACTTTAATATATAGAACAACTTTTAGAACGTTATTGGCAGTGTGAGACTTCGCTTGAGGAAGAAGCGCAGTTGCGTACTTTCTTTACAGAAGAGGACGTTCCCGAACACTTGTCGCGTTATAAGGATTTGTTTGTATATCAGCAACTTCAGCAGGAAGAGCATCTGGGCGCGGATTTCGATGCACGGGTGCTTGCCGAGATTGAAGCTCCGGTTGTGAAGGCCAGGCGCATGACATTGACGG
>ENA-OQHP01000747-OQHP01000747.1-human-gut-metagenome-genome-assembly--contig:-NODE-747-length-10270-cov-2.371192_pt1 | contig 10270 bp, 16 predicted proteins | sample MGYA00242563_ERZ504717 | MGnify/ENA primary metagenome ERZ504717 (study PRJEB26092, sample SAMD00036212) | human gut metagenome | host: Homo sapiens | study: EMG produced TPA metagenomics assembly of...
TTCTTGTTTGACTAGTCGTTTAAGAACATCCCCAACGATACATAGCATGAGAGTGGATAATCTCCCGGTTTGAGTCTGCATTCGAGCTCAAAGTGGAGATTATCACTCTCATTTGCTATGCGTCCGAAATCCACGCTCGTTTGATTTCTGCCTACATTTGGAGGAAGAGCTCGTGGAGGCGGGTGTCGTCGTCGAGCTCGGGGTGGAAGGTGACACCGAGCTGTTTGTCTTGACGGGCGGCGACGATACGGCCATCGACTTCGGCCAAGCCTTGGCGTCGCCGTGCACCTCGACGATGCGGGGCGCACGGATAAATGTTAATGGCACTTCACCGTCGATGCCGTCTACCTGCCCCTTGGTGTGAAAGCTGCCGAGCTGTCTGCCATAGGCATTACGCTCAACGAGTACATCCATGGTTGCCAGGCGCGGCGTCCCCTTATCGTCGTGGGCGGCAAGGTCGCGCGCCAGCAGAATCAAGCCGGCGCAAGTTCCCAATACAGGCATGCCTTCAACAATGCGGGTGCGAAGCCCCTCGAGCATACCGAGTTCGGCAAGTAGCTTGCCCTGAACGGTGGACTCGCCGCCGGGAAGGACCAGGCGGTCAAAGTTCTGCTGCAAATCGGCCGCCTGCCTCAGCTCAATACAGTGTGCGCCCAGCTCGGATAGTCTTGCCTCGTGCTCGGCAAAAGCGCCTTGGACCGCCAGCACGGCGACCGTCTGGTCTGCATAATCGCTCATGTGCGATCCTTTCTGCCGGACTAGCGCCCGCGCTCCTCCATGATAATCTCGATCTCATCGGCGTTGATGCCCACCATGGCCTCGCCCAGGTCCTCCGAAAGCTCGGCGATGAGCTTGGCGTCGGTGAAGTTGGCCACGGCCTTGACGATGGCGGCTGCGCGCTTGGCGGGGTCGCCGCTCTTAAAGATGCCCGAGCCGACAAAGACGCCCTCGGCGCCCAGCTGCATCATCAGCGCGGCGTCGGCGGGGGTCGCTACGCCTCCGGCGGCAAAGTTCACCACGGGAAGCTTGCCCGTGGCATGGACCTCGCGTACTAGCTCGACCGGAACCTGCAGTTGCTTGGCTGCCTCAAAGAGCTCATCATCGCGCAGAGCAACAACGTCGCGGATCTGCTTTTGGATCTTGCGCATGTGGCGTACAGCCTGGACGACGTCGCCCGTGCCTGGCTCGCCCTTGGTGCGGATCATCGTGGCACCCTCGGCAACACGGCGCAGCGCCTCGCCCAGGTCGCGGGCACCGCAGACAAACGGCACGTCAAACTGGGTCTTGTCGATATGGTAGACATCGTCGGCGGGGGAGAGAACCTCGGACTCGTCGATGTAATCGATCTCGATGGCCTGCAGGACCTGCGCCTCGACAATGTGGCCGATGCGGCACTTGGCCATGACGGGGATGGAGACGGCCTCTTGAATGCCCTTGATCATCTTGGGGTCACTCATGCGCGAGACGCCGCCTGCGGCACGGATGTCGGCCGGGATGCGTTCGAGTGCCATGACGGCGCAGGCGCCCGCCTCTTCGGCGATGCGTGCCTGCTCGGGCGTGGTGACGTCCATGATGACGCCGCCCTTGAGCATCTGCGCGAGCTCGCGGTTGAGTTTGACGCGATCGGCCTTGCTGGTCTGTTCTGCCATGGTTGCTCCCTTGGTTGGCATGTGCATTGCTTGACGGAACATCCTATCGGGGAGCTGGGTATGGCGAAATACTCAGTTTTCGAGATAATAACAAGGTCAGACTAATATCAGACTGAACAGCTCGATAAGGTCAGGTGGTAAACTCATGCTTGACTACAATTTGGAAAAACGCGGCGAAGCATCGCTCTATGAGTATGTTTACCAGCAAATTCGAGATGATATCGTAGCTGGACGCATTGCGGCGGGGGAACATCTTCCGTCTAAGCGCGCCTTTGCCAGTCATCTGGGAATCAGTGTCATTACCATCGAGAATGCATATAGCCAGTTACTTGCCGAGGGTTATATTTGCTCAAAGCCGCGGCGTGGCTACTACGCTTGCGAGCTTCCTGATGCACCGGTTTTGCCTTTGGCTACAGGGAACATCGACCGAGATGCCGTCTCTGTGGGTCCTAGCGCGCATGATGCCAACGGACAGGTCGAGCGATTCGATGCGCTCTCTCCTTCCGCTTTGGAGGCGGCGCGGCTTTGGCAAAGCGCACTGCGGGCGACGCTGGCATCCGAAGACGAGCGCGAAATCTTCTCGCCCGCGCCCGCGCAGGGCACCGCTCGGCTACGACGCGCAATTGCTCACCATCTGCGCGGGACAAGGGGTATGAATGTCGACCCCGACAACATCGTTATCGGTGCAGGCGCCCAGTTGCTCGATGCCATGTTGGTTCAGCTGCTTGGCGCGGACAAGGTGTATGCCATTGAGGACCCGGGCTATTTGCGCCTGACGCGCATCTATCAGGCTATGGGCTGCAAGTTCGACATATCCCGTTGGATGATGAGGGCGTGGACTTGAGCGCTCTGCAGAAACCGGGACCGATGTCCTTCACCTGATGCCGTCTCATCAGTATCCAACCGGCCTGGTGACGAGCATCGCGCGCCGATATGCGCTGCTGAGCTGGGCCGCCGAGCGACCAGGTCGGTATCTCATCGAAGATGACTTGATTGTGAGTTTCGCCTTGCCGGCAAGCCGATTCCTGCGCTTGCGTCGATCGATGCCGCCCAGTCGGTTATCTACACCAACACGTTTTCGAAGAGCCTGTCATCGGCATTGCGCCTAGCGTACATGGTGTTGCCCGATGAGCTAATGGAGCGGTTTAGGTGCAACCTTGGTTTTTACGCCTCGTCGGTGAGCTCTGTTGACCAGGTCGCTTTGGCGCGTTTGCTGGAATCGGGTGATTACGAGCGACATGTGAACCGCGTGCGCGTTCGTGCTCGTGAGGCGCGTGATAGCCTGACGGCGCTTGTGCGGAAAGCGTTTCCGACGGGGGAGGTCTCAATCGAGCATGCAGACGCGGGCCTTTACTGCACCGTTGCCCTGTCCGAGGACGGAGCGGGGAAGAGTTTCGCGAAGCTCTTGCTGACGCTCGTATTTCCTATGTCAACATCGCCGATTGCCTGTGGCCGGGTGATCGGGCATCGACTAAGAGCGCTCCATCTTGCGTCCTCATTCAATACGACGACCTGAGCCCTCAGTCGCTCATCGTTCTTCAAGAACAGCTGCAATAAGCCCACGAAAAAGGCCCGAACCAATACGGTCCGGGCCTCATCGAGCTAGAGGTTATGTCTCAGGCGGTTGGCTTAGCCAAAGTAGCGCTTGAGCAGGCCGGCGAAAGCCTTGCCGTGGCGAGCCTCGTCGCGAGCCATCTCGTGCACGGTGTCGTGGATGGCATCGAGACCAGCGGCCTTGGCGCGCTTGGCGAGATCGGTCTTGCCGGCGGTGGCGCCGTTCTCGGCCTCAACGCGCATCTCGAGGTTCTTCTTGGTGGAGTCGGTCACGACCTCGCCCAGGAGCTCGGCGAACTTGGCGGCATGCTCTGCCTCCTCGTGGGCAGCCTTCTCCCAGTACAGGCCGATCTCGGGATAGCCCTCGCGATGAGCGACGCGAGCCATGGCCAGGTACATACCGACCTCGGAGCACTCGCCTCAAAGTTGGCGCGCAGGTCGGCAACGATGTCCTCGGAGACGCCTCCATCTTGGCGACGCCCACGACGTGCTCGGCAGCCACTCGAACTGGCCTCCTCCTGCTTCAGGAAACGAGAACCGGGAACGCCGCACTGGGGGCACTTGAAGTCCTCGGGCAGCTGGTCGCCGTCGAACTCTTCCACATAACCGCAAACGGGGCAAACAAACTTCATGATTCGATCCTTTCGATCGATGGCGATGGTGCGCTCGCCCGGTCCCATAAGGGCCCTCTCCGGACGTGCGTCTTGACGAGTTCTATTATCCATAAATGAGACTGAAAGTGAAGCCTATTAGGAATGATTTTTAATAAAACAATTTTGAGATATGAAGATGTTGATTGATTAACGATTAGCAGGCCGTCTTTGACCGCCGCTGAGTACAATCGGTCGAGCAAATGTTGACCAATCAACAAATGAGGGAGTTTCCTTTATGCATCTAGCCCGCCGCGCCTGGTGCCGAACGTATCAAACGGTTTTTCGCATCGCATTGCCGTTGCTGCCCTATACCGAGCCACGCATTCTGGAACACGCTGAGGATGTGCCCACAGTGCTTCAAGAGCGTTCGATACAGCGGGTTCTTATCGTGACGGATCCCGGCATTGCCCGTCTGGGGCTCACGGCACCGCTCGAGACAGCGCTCGCGTCCAAGGGAATTGGCGCTGCGGTCTATGCCAAAACATCAGCGAATCCCACGGTCTCAAATGTGGAGGAAGCGGCGTCCCTGTATCGAGAGAGCGCCTGCCAGGCCATTATCGGCTTTGGCGGTGGCTCGGCCATGGACTGTGCCAAGGGCGTGGGAGCACGTATCGCGCAGCCAAACAAGCCCATCAACAAGATGCGCGGCCTGCTGCGGATTCATCGTCGCCTGCCGCTGCTCATCGCCGTTCCCACCACGCAGGCACGGGAAGCGAGGTCACGCTTGCGGCGGTAATTACCGATGACGAGACGCACTACAAGTACCCCATTAACGACTTTGTGCTCATCCCGCGCTTTGCGGTGCACGACCGAGTTTACGCGCGGTCTGCCCGCCTCCATTACGGGGCAGACGGGCATGGACGCCTGACGCATGCCGTCGAGGCCTTTATCGGGCGAAGCACTACGCCCTATACGCGCAAGATGGCGCGACAGGCGGTGCAGCTCATCCACGACAATTTGCTCGAGGCCTATGAGCACGGCGACAACATGCGTGCGCGCCGCAATATGCTTTCGGCGGCGTATAAGGCGGGTGTTGCCTTTACGCGCTCCTATGTTGGATACGTTCATGCCATCGCACACAGTCTAGGCGGGCGTTACGGGATTCCGCACGGCTTGGCCAACGCCATCATCCTGCCGCATATGCTTCGCGCCTATGGCGAAACTGCTGCTCCAAAGCTCGCCGATCTCGCCCCGCATGGCCGGTATCGCGCCGGTTGACGCGCAGGACAGCCTGGCGGCCGAGGCCTTATCGATTGGGTCGATCGAATGAATGCCGCCTTGGACATTCCCAAATATGTTTCGGGCATTCGCCGCTCCGACATTCCGCAGATGGCGGTGCATGCCGATGCCGAGGCCAATCCCCTGTACCCCGTTCCGCTTTTGATGGACCGTTTGGAGCTCGAGCGTATGTACGAGGTCGTCGCGGGTGGTATGTTTGAGGACGAGAACTAGGAGGGTGCCATGAACACCGAGGAAATTGCGCGCATCGTCGGCGATCAGCGCACCTACTTTAAGACGCACGCCACGTTTGATGTCGATGCTCGACGCCGCGCGCTCGTGAGTTTACGCGATACGGTACGGGCGCACGAGGCCGATATTGCCCATGCGCTCAAGACCGATTTGGGAAAGTCGCATGACGAGGCGTATATGTGCGAGATCGGCACGTCGCTTTCCGAGATTCGTCATCAGATCGCTCATGTGGCTCGATGGAGTCGTCCGCGCCTGCGTCCGTGTGACCTTGCCACGCCGTGAGTGTGTGCAAAACGCAAGCCGTGCCCTATGGCGTCACGCTCATCATGGCGCCCTGGAACTACCCGTTTTTGCTAACGCTCGAGCCGCTCGCCGGCGCTCTTGCCGCGGGCAATACCGTGGTCATCAAGCCGAGCGCCTATGCTCCGACATCGAGCGCGGTGCTCAAGCAAATCTGTGAAGAGGCATTTGATCCGCGCCTGGTGACGGTTGTCGAGGGCGGGCGCGCCGAAAACGAAGCGCTGCTCGACGAGTGCTGGGACAAGATTTTCTTTACCGGTAGCGTTCCGGTCGGCAAGCTCGTCATGGAGCGCGCAAGTAAAAACCTACGCCCGTGACGCTTGAGCTGGGCGGAAAGAGTCCCTGCATCGTGGATGCGACGGCAAACTTGAAGGTCGCGGCACGGCGCATCGCCTTTGGTAAATGGCTCAACGTGGGGCAGACCTGCGTGGCGCCCGACTACCTGCTGGTCGATACGAGCGTGCACGACGAGCTGCTGGGGCTCATCAAGGAAGAGGCCCACCGTATGTTTGGCGAGCATCCGCTCGATAACGAGGATTACGGCCATATCGTCAACGCCAAGCATTTTGCGCGCGTGCGCGGGCTGATCGATCCCGATAAGGTTGTGCTGGGAGGCACAGCGCGCGAGTCATCGCTCAAGATTGAGCCGACAATTCTAGACGGCGTGGCGCCTGAGGACGCCGTAATGCAGGAGGAGATTTCGGTCCCATCTTACCGGTGCTGTCGTTTGAGAGCTTGGATGAGGCCGAGGCATTCATTACGAATCGCCCGACGCCGCTGGCCCTGTATATCTTTAGCCAGGATCGCGCAGTTCAGCAGCGTTTTGTGCGTTACGTGCCTTTTGGTGGCGGCTGTGTCAACGACACCATCATGCATTTGGCCACGAGCCATATGGGCTTTGGCGGCATGGGTGCGAGCGGTATGGGGCAGTACCATGGCCGCGAGAGCTTCGATACGTTTAGCCACAAGAAGAGCATCGTGAACAAGGCAACCTGGCTGGACGTGCCATTCCGCTATGCTCCTTACGCAAGCTGGAAGCACAAGTTCGTGCGCATGTTTGTGCATTAGAATCAGATGGCGTAAGGACAAACGGTCGAAAAGACGCAGACAGGATGAATTTGTGTCCGCACGAGCTCGTAGACTTCTCAATAAGGTTAAGCGCCGGTTTATCCGGCCGTTAGAGGAGTTGCCATGTACGAGCCTTCGCGTGTTCTTCTGTCGTTTCATATTGCGGGATTTCAGTATGCCGACGGCGCTTTGGTCCTAGGCGATCTTAAAGCGGGCGATAAACTGACGCTGTGCGCCGAGCGCGATAATCCCCATGATCCCGAGGCGGTTGCGATCTACTATGGCAAGACCAAACTTGGCTATGTTCCGGGAAACGAGGTCGGCCCGCTGTCCTTGATGATGTATTACGGCCATGAGGACGTATTTGAGGTCCGCGTGCAGCAGGTTGCTCCCGAGCGCAGCCCGTGGCATCAGGTGCGCGTTGGCCTCTACGTGGTGGACGCTCGCTAATCGGCAAGGGAGGCGGCCATGTTTGATGGCGATGATCTGTTCGATCTGGCAGACGATCCGTTTGAGTGGGATATGCTACTCGATGACGATGAGTTGGAGCAGGATCGTAAGAAGCGCCAGGACAAGAACGCCCGGGGTGACGCGTCGAAAAAGCAAGACAAGCGCCGCCGGGGCCTGTTCGGTGGGCTCTTTGGCTAACCGCCGCGCCAAAGCGTCTGTATACTAGGCACGTGTTAGACGCATTGCGAAATGAGGACAGAGACGATGATGTGGTTTACCGCCGACCTGCACCTGGGCGATACGAATATCTTGCACGACATGGACCGGCCGTTTGGCTCGGTCGAGGAGATGAACCGCAAGGTCATCGATGCCATCAATGAGTGCGTGGCGGCGGACGACCGTCTCTATATCCTGGGAGACTTTACGTATCGCTTGCCCATGGCGGAGGCGGTGCGCTTGCGCGAGCGCATCGAATGCCAGAACGTGACTCTCATCCGTGGCAACCATGACGGCGACTGGGGAGATCCTGGCGCACCGCAGATTTGGGAAGACGTGCGCGATTACCTGGAGATTGCTCCCGGCTATGCCAAGGGCCACCGTCTGGTTATGAGCCACTACCCCATGCTCAGTTGGAATGGCAAGGCGCGTGGCGCCATCATGCTGCACGGGCATATCCACAGCAGGGGAGACCGTACCACGCGCGCAACCGCGATCGCGAACGCCCCATCTTCCGCTACGATGTCGGTCTCGATGCCAACGATTACAAGCCCGTAAGCCGAGACCAGATCTTGAGCTTCTTTGGACTGTAGCTGCAAGTGCAGGTAGAATAAACGCGCCGTGTGGATGGTCTACACGGTGCGTTTTAGTAGGAGCGATGATTCCATGAGGGCTATCCAGCGCATTAACCACAACGCTGCCATCTGCGAAGACGGAGCGGGGCGCCAGCTCATCGCGTTGGGTCGCGGCATCGGCTTTGGCGACATGCCGCACGAGGTCGACCTGGACGTCGTCACGCGCACCTTTTACGGCATCGATTCAAAGTATCTGGCGTTCATCGACGAGGTCGACCCCGAGGTGCTTGAGTTTTCTGCTCAGCTGGCAGATATTGCGACCGGACAGCTTTCGTACGAATTGAGTCCTAATCTGCCATTACGCTGGCAGATCATATCCAGTTTGCCATTAAGCGCGCCCGTGAACATATGGTGGTGTCGTTGCCGCTCAAGCGCGATCTGGAGCAGCTGCATCCTATTGAGTATCGATTGGGCGAGCTAGCCGTTCGCGGCATTAAGAAAATTTTTGCCGTTCGCATGCCCCAGAGTGAGGCCGCGGGTATCGCCATGTCGATTATCAATGCGGCGATTAAGCCGAGCGAGCGGCGTGTACTTGCCGAGCAGCACGAGGAACATCTTCTCGATATGACGGTTGCGATTATTCAGGAAGAGTTGGGCGTGACGGTCGATCGCTCGTCGTTTGCTTTTACTCGCTTTGCCACCCATGTGCGCTATCTGCTCGATCGCGTGGCAAAGAAAGAGCCGATTGACACCGAGAACTCAGTCTTTACGACGTGCTCGTGGAGCAATATCCTGCGGCATCGCGCTGCGCTCATCGTATTGACGCTCTGATTCAAGAGGCCTTTGGCGAGCCATTGGCCCAAGAAGAGCTCGTCTATCTGATCATGCACGTGAATCGCGTGGCTCCTGCAAGCTTGAATAAATAGGTTCTCTGGCGTTTTATTTCCGTCATAGTGACCGTTCGCGGGTCGTTTCCTACCGTTTGTCGGCAATCTGAGCACAGTAAACGTATCTGCCGCATATACTCGCCGTGTGTTGGGTGTTACTCACGGTGCAGCTCCGAGAGGCACTACCGATTCTGTCGAGGCCATTATTGGGTCTCCGTCGGTTGTGCGTGGGGCTTTTTCATGTCGATCCACCCGGGAATCACATGCAATGAAATCTCTTGCCAACGGGCGTCGCGCGCTGCGCAGGCGCGAGCGGAATCGTGCGTCTTGATGCTGTGAAGCCCCACAGACCTTTAGTTGGAAGAGAAGGGATTCGACATGGCTGTCGATAACAAGAAGATTGCCGAGGATGTGCTTGCTGCCGTCGGCGGCGCCTCCAATGTGACGAACGTGACGCACTGCATGACCCGCTTGCGTCTGAACCTCAAGGATCAGTCCATCCCCAATGACGATGAAGTTAAGAAGATCAAGGGTGTACTGGGCGCACAGTGGTCTGGCGGCCAGTATCAGGTCATCATTGGCCAGAACGTACCGAAGGTCTACGACGCCGCCATTGCGCTGGGAGTTAAAGGCGAAGGCTCCATTGACGAGAACCTCGATAGCGGCACCAAGGAGCCGCTGACGCTCAAGACTGTGGGCAACAAGATCCTCAACTATCTCTCCAAGACCATGGTCATGACGATCCCCATCATCATGGCGCTGCCATGTTCCGTACCATCGCCGTGGTTTGCGGTGACGGCATGCTCGGTATTTGGTCTGCCGACTCCGACATCTACAACTTCTTCTACAACTGGATTTATAACGCTGGCTATTATTTCCTTCCCGTTTATTTGGGTTGGGCTGCTGCGAAGCAGCTTGGCTGCAGCCAGCCACTCGGCATGATGCTCGGCGGTGTGCTCATTGCTCCTGAGTTCATGACGTTGGTCAACGCTGCGGCGGATTCGGGCGTAACGACCACCATGGTCTACGGCGTACTGCCGGCCCAGCTGAACAACTATTCCTCCACCGTGCTCCCCATGGTTCTGTCCATGCCGGTGCTTATGGTCGTCGAGAAGTTCATGAAGAAGGTCGTTCCCGACATGCTCTCTACGGTGTTTGTACCCGTGGGCACCATGGCCGTCATGATTCCCGTTTCGCTGTGCGCTTTGGCTCCGATTGGCTCCATCCTGGGCAGCATGGTCGGCAACTTTATGTTCGGTCTCGGTAACGCCGGCGGCATCGTCACCATCCTCTCCCTCGTCGTCATTGCCGCACTTGGGAGTTCCTAGTTATGACCGGTATGCACCAGGTCCTGCTTGCCTTGGTATTGTGCAGCTGCTCACCTGGCTCCGACCTCGTGCGTTATGTCGCGGCCGTGATCTCCGTCAGTTCGCTACGTGGGCATGGCG
>ENA-OQHP01000748-OQHP01000748.1-human-gut-metagenome-genome-assembly--contig:-NODE-748-length-10252-cov-3.223901_pt1 | contig 10252 bp, 8 predicted proteins | sample MGYA00242563_ERZ504717 | MGnify/ENA primary metagenome ERZ504717 (study PRJEB26092, sample SAMD00036212) | human gut metagenome | host: Homo sapiens | study: EMG produced TPA metagenomics assembly of...
CGTAGAAAGATCTGTCAACTATATAAGCATTGTCATTCTGAATGATACAAAGAGTCCGTAATAATCCAGATATATCCGGATTCTTCATAGTCACTCAGAATGATAAAAAAACAGATCTTCTACTTTGATTTTTGAATCACTTAAGACTAACGACCGTGAAAAGCAATTTCTTACAACGTGCCATAACCGGAATTATTTTTGTTGCAGTACTGATAGGCTGCATCGTGGAGGGGCTGTCTCATTCGGCATCCTATTTGCCATTATCAGCGCATTGGCAATCAATGAATTCTGTAATTTGGTCAATCATGTAGAAGGAATACAAGTAAATAAACGTATATGTATTCTCAGCGGAATTTTTCTTTTCCTGTGCTTTTTCTATTTTGGATAGATCCTTCACAAACAGGTATATTTATTCCTTATTTAGCTTTATTTATTTATCTGATGGTCAGCGAACTTTATTTGAAAAAAGAAAACCCGCTGAATAATTGGGCTTATGCCATGTTAAGCCAGATGTATATTGCCTTGCCATTCGCTTTGCTGAATGTATTGGCTTTCCATTCGGACGAAACAGCCAGCCTTTCACAATACAACGCTATTCTCCCACTATCTATTTTTATATTCAACTGGGTGAATGATACAGGTGCTTACTGTACAGGCATGCTATTTGGCAAACATAAACTATTTGAACGCATCTCTCCTAAGAAGTCATGGGAAGGCTCTATTGGCGGCGGCATTTTCTGTATCATAGCTTCTTTCCTGCTATCTCACTTCTTCCCTTTCATGTCTACCGGAGTATGGATCGGACTAGCATTGACAGTGGTAGTATTCGGAACCTGGGGAGATTTAACGGAATCTTTATTAAAACGCCGTCTAGGCATCAAAGATTCGGGCAATATTTTACCGGGACACGGTGGAATGCTCGACCGTTTTGACAGCGCGATTCTCGCAATCCCGGCAGCAGTAGTCTATCTGTATGTAGTTTCTTTATTTTAACTCCGCCAAATCCAAAGGATTAAAGCCCGGTACATCCTCGCCAGTGAGCGGATAAGAGAAAATATATGTTTTTTCTTCCCCGTCCACAGGATTAACCAATACCTTTATTCCTTTCAATTCACTGTTTTCCGGTGAATAATCATCTAATTTAAAAGAAACCATACCAGGTACCAATCTGCCCTGACTTCCGTTGTTATTATAGCGGAGTTCCAAATGCGCATATCCGTCCTTTGTCCAAGGAATCATCTCATTCACAACCAGATTAAGAATAGGTTTCTGCGGACTGGGAAAATTCAACATAAAACGTACATTCAGATAGTCATCAGAAGGCCACATATCCTTGATCTGTACTTTCATATTTCCAATACTGTCCATATTATCGGGGTTCAATCCGATAATTTTCTGAACAGGTACTAAGGTATAGTCATTCAAACGGATATTATAAGCAAATCCACTTTCACCGGCTTCCAAAAAAGAATAATTTCCAAAAATCCGTTCTCCTGCCTTCAAATCCCAGTAAGGAACAATATGCTGCACCACCCACAACTTCTCTCCGTTGTCCAACACCAAATAAGGAGCATCATACTGAGGTTGTTTTTCTACGGTAGCCATAGCTATAGTCACCGTACTGTCCGGATCACTTTCATCATTACCACAAGATGAAAGGCGAATACTCCGCTCAAAAGAAGCATCGCCCCTAACATAGATTGAAAAAAATATTTCATATACTTCCAAGGTTTAAGTTGTTTACCCGAAAGAACAAAAAGAGATCGTGAAAAGTTTATTTCTTCAACAAAGCTACCATTTCACGGGCTGCTGTCCCCGAAGCTCCTGCCGGACCTAAAATCTGAATAATACGATCATACTCTTCCAACACCTTATTTCTGTATACCTTATTATATAAAAGAGATTCTAACTCTGAACGCACGTTATCCACCGTCATCGTATCCGCCACCAGTTCACGAACCACTTCCTTGTCGGCTACCAGATTAACCAACGAAATATATTTCACTTTTAGAATATGCCGGCGAAGAAAAGCGATAAATTTCCCTACCGGAGTATAGTAACACACCACTTGAGGAACACGGAAAAGAGCTGTTTCCAAAGTTGCAGTACCCGAAGTCACCAATGCCGCCTGCGCGTGCTGCAACAACCTGTAGGTCTGTCCGAAAATGATTTTAACCGGTACATTCGGATTTATATAATCCGAATAATAGGCAGGGTCCATCCCCGGAGCCCCTGCCAGCACCAATTGATAATCTTTGGTAAACGGAGCAGCAGCCTCCAGCATCATCGGCAGGTTGTCTTTGATTTCCTGTTTCCGGCTGCCCGCCAACAATGCGATAACAGGCTTTTCGGACAAGCCATTATCCGCCACAAATTCCGGAAATCCATCCGGATGTTCCTTACAATAAGCATCCACTGCATCTACACAAGGATTACCCACATAATGAACAGGGTACTGATGTCCGGCAAAAAACTCAACCTCAAAAGGCAGGATGGAAAACAGTTCGTCCACATCCCGCTTGATATTTTTAATCCTATACTCTTTCCAAGCCCATATTTTAGGAGAAATATAATAGTAGACAGGTATTTTCGTCTGCTTCTTTATAAACTCGGCTATTTTCAGGTTAAAGCGGGATAATCCACCAGAATCACTACATCAGGAGTCCAACGAACAATGTCCTGCTTACATTCTTTCATATTCCGAAAGATAGTACGCAAATGCAACAACACCGGGATAAAACCCATATAAGCCAGTTCTTTGTAATGTTTCACCCGCGTTCCACCAACAGCCGTCATCAAGTCCCCGCCAAAGAAACGGAATTCTGCTTCCGGATCTTCCTGTATCAAGGCACGCATCAAATTAGATGCGTGCAAATCGCCTGATGCCTCGCCTACTATCAAATAGTATTTCATACTTCCAGATTCCAGTTTTTCAACTCATTCATCATCCCATAAGCAGTCACATCAATTTGGGTCGGAGTTACCGCCACATACCCATGCCCTAATGCCCAGTGATCCGAATCTTCCGCTTCCGGTTCATAGTTATCAAACTCTCCGGTCAGCCAGAAATACTCTCCCCCCCGAGGATGCAGACTACGCTTCCATTCATTAATCCAAGCCCCATTCGTCTGACGGCAGATGCGTACCCCTTTCAAGGAAGCTGTATCCGGAAAGTTCACATTCAAGCAAATCCCCAAAGGCAAGCCATGCTCCAGGACCTGCTCAGTAATACGGCGTATATAAGGCAGCGATGAAGAGAAATCAGCATCCGCAAAATGATTACATAATGAATATCCGATAGAAGAGATCCCCTTCAGACACCCTTCAATCACTACCCCCATCGTACCGGAATAATGCACATTCACTGAAGAATTATCACCGTGGTTTATTCCACCTATCACCACATCGGGACGACGGGGAACCACCGTATGCAATGCCAGTTTCACACAATCTACCGGTGTGCCCGTACATTTATACACAGTCAAATCCTCCTCTTCACGTACCTTGTAATACTTCACAGGATGCTCGGAAGTGATCGCCCCCGAAGCTCCCGAACGAGGACCGTCCGGTGCCATTACGATTATCTCACCCATTCCACGCAACCCGCGTATCAATTCATTCAATCCCTTAGCTTCCACGCCGTCATCATTTGACAGCAATATCAACGGTTTTTCTTTCTTCATATTTTTCCACTCTTTTTCTCGGAGCGTAAAGATACAACTCTTTGCCGGAACTACCCCTCACCGGAAAAGAAAATTATCTTAATGTTCTACAACCCAGTGCTAAAAATAGATAGAATTGAATGAAAATTTCTATCTTTGCCGCCGTTGAGTTATTAACAAAACCAATGAGTTATCAACAGTTTTGCTAATGTCTGCCGTTTTTTATAGGTGCAATCACCTATTATTTGTTACTTCGCAGCGAGAAAAACTGATTAATATGGGAAAAAATTATTGCTTTAGCCAATCAAAAAGGTGGCGTAGGTAAAACTACCACAACGATTAACCTCGCAGCTTCTCTGGCAACACTGGAGAAAAAGGTGCTGGTTATTGATGCAGACCCTCAGGCCAACGCATCATCAGGATTGGGTGTGAACATCAAAGAGGTAGAATGCTCTATCTATGAATGTATTATCAACGAAGCCGATATACGGGAAGCAATTTATACCACCGACATTGACGGACTCGACATTGTTTCTTCACACATCGACCTGGTTGGCGCAGAAATAGAAATGCTGAACCTGGAAGACCGCGAGAAGATCATGAAAAAAGTATTAGCCCCCATGCGGGACGAATATGACTATATCCTGATAGACTGCTCCCCGTCGTTAGGCTTGATAACAATCAATGCGCTGACAGCAGCCGATTCAGTGATTATCCCTGTTCAATGCGAATATTTTGCATTAGAGGGCATCAGCAAATTGCTGAATACCATTAAGATTATTAAATCGAAACTGAATCCTTCACTGGAAATAGAAGGCTTCCTGCTGACAATGTTCGATTCACGTCTGCGTCTGGCCAACCAGATTTATGATGAAGTGAAACGCCATTTTCAAGAATTGGTATTCAAGACAATTATACAGCGTAACGTCAAACTGAGCGAAGCTCCCAGCCACGGCATTCCTGCAATATTGTATGATGCGACTCTACCGGAGCCAAGAATCATTTGGCATTGGCACAAGAAATTATAACACGTAACAGTAAGTAAACAATGGCAGTACAGAAGAAATTTGCTTTAGGACGCGGGCTTGACGCACTGATCTCGACTGAAGAAGTAAAGACAGCCGGCTCATCTTCTATCAACGAGATAGAACTGAGCAAAATATCCGTCAACCCTAACCAGCCGCGTCGTGAATTTGATCCGGTGGCGTTACAGGAGTTGGCCGACTCTATTGCCGAAATTGGTATCATCCAACCCATTACGTTGCGTCAACTGAGTGAAGACTCTTACCAGATCATAGCCGGAGAACGTCGTTACCGCGCCTCCATACAGGCAGGACTTAAATCTATTCCGGCATACATCCGCACAGCCGATGACGAGAATGTAATGGAAATGGCGTTGATTGAAAATATTCAGCGTGAAGATTTGAATTCATTGGAGATTGCACTGGCTTATCAACATTTATTGGAACAATATGCATTGACACAGGAACGGCTGAGCGAACGTGTAGGGAAAAAACGTACCACTATCGCCAATTATCTGCGCCTGCTGAAACTTCCGGCCCAGATTCAAGTAGCATTGAAAAACCGCGAAATAGACATGGGACACGCCCGTGCCTTATTGTCCTTAGATGATCCTAAGACCCAAATACGTATCTTTAATGAAATACAGTCACAAGGCTATTCTGTCCGTAAAGTGGAAGAAATTGTCAAGGCACTGAGCAGTGGCGAGACAGTGGACAGCGGTGGGAAGAAGATCAAACCGAAAGGCTCCAAACTATCCGAGGAATACACTTTGCTGCAAAGCCACCTCTGCGGATTCTTCGGTTCGAAAGTACAGCTATCATGTACAGCCAAAGGAAAAGGCAAGATCAGTATTCCGTTCAATAACGAAGAGGACTTGGAACGAATCATGGAAATACTGGATTCACTGAAAAAGAAAGAATAAAGCGTTATTACTACATTGAAAAGAAGAACATCCACATATAAACTGTTTACATTCCTGCTTTTATGCCTTATGATGCTGGAAGCATGAATGTTCACGCCCAAAAGGCACGCAACCGCCGTATGGGTATAAAGACAGATTCTATTATACAAGTCAAAGATTCACTTGTCATTGACAGCCTGAAACTGCTGGAAGAACGGCAAAAGATAGAAAATATGGAAGCACCTGTTGATACTGCCGCTTTAGTCCGTAAAAATGATTCCATACAGAAAGCAATGGCTGCCGAAACAAAACCCCGGTTTATCCCGAACTCCAACCGTGCCATCTGGCTGGCGTTGGTAATTCCCGGCGGAGGACAGATATACAACCGTAAATATTGGAAACTGCCGATAGTATATGGTGGGTTTGTGGGATGTGCATATGCGCTGACCTGGAACAACAGAATGTACAAGGACTATTCTCAAGCCTATCTGGATATTATGGACGATGACCCTGATACCAAAAGCTACGAAGACTTCCTGCCTCATGGCATGAGCGCGGAAGGTATGGAGGACACCTTTAAAAAACGAAAAGATTTCTATCGCCGAAATCGGGATTTAAGCATATTCTGTTTTATCGGTGTATATATACTGTCTGTCATAGACGCATACGTGGATGCCGAACTATCTGATTTTGACATATCCAAAGACTTAGGTCTTCAAATACAACCTGTTATTTTTAATGACGGCCGGAGCAGGATACCTAATACAATAGGCCTGCAATGCAGCTTCAAATTTTAATCGCATGAAAAACTTTTTAATTGGTTTATTTACATTTATAGGAACAACGGGAATAAGCGCACAAACCCAAAGTATTACCGTTCACTCGCAAACTACAGGAAAAGAAGAAATTATTGATGTTCCTGAAAGTATGCAGTCAGAAATGGACAGTCTTTACTGGGACTGGCAATCTAAGAATCACATCACATTGGGAGAGAACTGCACAATGGCCTCTACCAACCCTGTTGTAAGTGATTCCATCTATATGGATCGTCTGTCACGTATTCCCTCTATCATAGAAATGCCTTACAATGAGGCAGTACGCAAATTCATTGATATGTATGCCGTCCGTCTGCGCAATAAGTATCCTTTATGCTTGCGGCAACCAATTTTTATATGCCTATCTTTGAAGAAGCACTTGATTTATACGACCTTCCTCAAGACTGAAATATCTGCCGATTATAGAGTCCGCCTTAAATCCTGTCGCTGTTTCCCGCCAGGAGCTACCGGCTTATGGCAGTTTATGCTGGGTACAGGAAAAATATACGGGCTGAAGAACAATAGCCTGATAGACGAAAGACGGGACCCGGTCAAATCAACTTGGGCGGCAGCACGTTACCTGAAAGACCTGTACGACATCTATCAAGACTGGAATCTGGTATTGGCAGCTTACAACTGCGGGCCGGGCACTATCAACAAAGCCATACGCCGTGCCGGAGGAGCCACGGATTATTGGACAATCTACAACTATCTGCCCAAAGAAACCCGTGGGTACGTTCCTGCTTTCATAGCGGCAAACTACATCATGACCTATTATTGCGAACATGGCATCTGTCCCATGGAAACACAGCTTCCCAACGCTACAGACACCATTCACATTAACAAAGACCTCCACTTACAACAAGTGGCAGAAGTATGCAACATCAACCTAGACCAGCTTCGCAGCCTGAACCCCCAATACAAAAAGGATATTATTCCCGGTAACAGCGAGTTGTGCGCACTTCGTCTGCCCAATAACTTTGTCAGTACTTTCATTGACCGCCAAGACAGCGTGTTCGCTTATAAGCCAATGAATATCTGACCAAAAGAAAAACGGTAGCCATCAAGGAAACAACCAGTAGCAGAAACCGCTCATCCAAGGGAACTCTTTATCATAAAATCAAACAAGGAGACACATTGGGAGGAATTGCTGCCAAATACCACGTATCCATCAGCCAATTACGTAATCTAAACGGTATAAAGGGCAATAATATCAGAGCCGGAAGAAGTTTGCGGATCAGATGATTGATAAAAAATACAGATTTAACACTATACATTTTCTGAAAATACTTGCTTGAATATGTTTTTGTATATTTTTGCAGTATAGATTATAGGAGGCAAAGATATGACGGATGAAAAGCAGACTCAGGAACAGGCGGATGAGGAAATGATAAACCAAGGGTTTCAGGAACTTTTGGACAGTTATCTAGCGACCAAGCACCGCAAAAAGTAGAAATCATCACAAAGGCATTCAATTTTGCCAAACAAGCACATAAAGGAGTAAAACGACGCTCGGGTGAACCATACATCATGCATCCCATAGCCGTTGCTAAAATTGTATGTACCGAAATAGGACTGGGATCAACTTCCATTTGTTCGGCTTTACTGCATGATGTGGTTGAAGATACAGACTACACTGTGGAAGACATTGAAAATCTGTTTGGTCCTAAAATCGCACAGATTGTAGATGGCCTGACTAAAATATCCGGCGGCATATTCGGAGACCGGGCTTCCGCACAAGCCGAGAATTTCAAGAAATTGCTACTGACCATGAGTGATGACATCCGGGTTATCCTCATCAAAATAGCCGACCGTCTGCATAATATGCGTACACTTGGCTCCATGCTTCCCAACAAACAATACAAAATTGCCGGAGAAACCTTATACATCTATGCGCCACTGGCTAACCGCTTGGGGTTAAACAAAATAAAGACAGAACTGGAAGATCTCAGTTTCAAATATGAGCATCCGGAAGAATATGCACAGATAGAATCCAAGCTACAAGAAACACAAGCGGAACGCGAAGAAGTATTCCGTGAATTTACAGCACCTATCCGCGCACAACTGGACAAAATGGGTATCAGCTATCAATTGATAGCACGAGTCAAATCCCCTTATTCCATCTGGAACAAGATGCAGACCAAGCATATCACATTTGAAGAAATATATGATATCCTGGCTGTCCGTATCATCTTCTGTCCCAAAAATCCGGAAGAAGAACTCAACGAGTGCTTTAACATATACGTATCCATATCCAAGATTTATAAACCGCACCCAGACCGCTTGCGCGACTGGGTAAGCCATCCTAAAGCCAACGGCTATCAGGCACTTCACGTAACTCTGATGAGCAACAAAGGCCAATGGATAGAAGTGCAGATACGCAGCGAGCGGATGAATGATGTAGCCGAACAAGGCTTTGCCGCACACTGGAAATATAAAGAAGGCGGAGGCAGTGAGGACGAGGGCGAACTGGAAAAATGGCTGCGTACCATCAAGGAAATTCTGGATGATCCGCAACCGGATGCCATGGACTTTCTGGATACCATCAAACTGAACCTGTTCGCTTCTGAAATATTTGTCTTCACTCCGAAAGGTGAAATCAAAACGATGCCGCAAAACTGTACGGCACTGGATTTTGCATTCTCCATCCATACATTCTTGGGCAGCCATTGCATCGGAGCTAAAGTCAACCACAAGCTGGTGCCCTTGAGCCACAAACTGCAAAGCGGCGACCAGGTGGAGATTCTTACTTCCAAATCACAACATGTACAGCCTTCGTGGATAAACTTTGCCACCACTGCAAAAGCCAAGGCTAAGATACAGGCCATACTGAAACGCGAACAGCGAGGTATGCAGCAGGCCGGTGAGGAAATGTTACGGGAATTCTTCTCCAGGGAGGAGTAGAGTACACTCCCGAAAACATACGAAAGATCTGTAATCTGCATACCCTCAAGACACAGGAAGAATTGTTTGCAGCCATCGGATTCAAAACAATCATTCTAGGAGAAAACGATAAAAACGAACTGAAAGACAAACCGGTTTCCAGTAACTGGAAAAAGTATATCTCTTTCGCTTTCGGAGGCAGCAAGACAAACAAGGAGAAACCGACAGAAGAGAAGGTTCCCCTACCAAAGATAGACAGCAAGAAAATATTGAAACTGACTCCCGAAGCTATCCAAAAGAACTATGTGATAGCAGAATGCTGCAAACCTATTCCGGGAGATGACGTTTTGGGATATATAGGCGACAATAATCGTATCATCATCCACAAACGCCAATGTCCGTTGGCTACCAAACTGAAAAGCAGTTATGGCAACCGCTTGTTGGCTGTCCAATGGGAAACAGGAAAGTCCTTGTACTTCCCTGTAAATATCTACATAAAAGGTATTGACCACATCGGTCTGTTAAACAAGGTAACAGAAATCATTTCACAACAATTGAATGTAAATATCCACAAGTTGAATATTGAAAGTAACGATGGTATCTTTGAAGGAAGAATACAGCTATTTGTGCACGATGTGGATGATGTAAAATCCATCACTACCAACCTAAGGAAAATAGATGAGATAAAAACCGTCACCCGTATCGAAAAGTTCGAAGACGAGCCGAATTAACCAATACCAGTTTCACCGCAGATTACACTGATTTGTCCATAACGATTATCTGCAACTCGTTTTTAATCCGGGACATTCATTAAATATTACAAAATCAGCAACTAATTCATACACAAAGTATTGCGAATTAGTTGGCTTTTTGTATCTTTAGGTATTCCCCCGAAATAAGATTGACGGCCAAAACGGGGGAAATATCCAAACTAATAAGATATGGCAAAGATAGTGAATATTTCAGAA
>ENA-OQHP01000749-OQHP01000749.1-human-gut-metagenome-genome-assembly--contig:-NODE-749-length-10246-cov-2.002075_pt1 | contig 10246 bp, 17 predicted proteins | sample MGYA00242563_ERZ504717 | MGnify/ENA primary metagenome ERZ504717 (study PRJEB26092, sample SAMD00036212) | human gut metagenome | host: Homo sapiens | study: EMG produced TPA metagenomics assembly of...
AGACGATTCCGGCATTCGAGATGTACACAGAGGTTATCCAGAACTCCGTTATCGGCTGATTCGCGAAGGCCGCGTGAAGTTTGGCAGCGCCTGCTCACTGACCGTAACCAACGACTGCCTGAACGGTATATACGAGGATATGGACTTCTTCCGCGACAAGCTGGTTCTCCGCCCGTCGGAAATATCCAACAGTCCCGAAGTAGTGCGCCGTTTAGGTATTATCTCCATCAACACGGCCATCGAAGCCGACCTCTACGGAAACGTAAACTCCACCCATATCGCGGTACGAAGATGATGAACGGTATCGGCGGTTCGGGCGACTTACGCGCAACGCCTACATCTCCATCTTTACCTGCCGTCCGTAGCCAAAGAAGGCAAAATCAGCGCCATCGTACCGATGGTATCCCATGTGGACCACAGCGAGCATGATGTCAACATCATCGTTACCGAACAAGGTGTGCCGACCTGCGCGGCAAGAGCCGAAAGAACGTGCACAGGCAATCATCGAGAACTGTGTTCATCCGGACTACAAGAATATCCTGTGGGATTATCTGAAACTGACCGACGGCAAGGCGCAGACTCCTCACTCCATGCGTGCCGCTCTGGCTATGCACGCCGAATTGGCAAAAAGCGGGGATATGAAGAATGTGGACTGGGCACAGTATAAATAAGACAGTTCCTTCCGTTAAAAAACCTTCAGCACGGGATTACGTGGATTGCACGGATAAAAAGTGCAGCATGGATTAAACTGAAAAAATCCGTGCAACCTGCGTAATTCCGTGCCTGAAAAATAAAGTTCACACCAACCGGCCATTCATCGGATAAGCATGTCACAGACTGCATCCTGGAATTTACGCGCCTCCCTGCCGGAAAGCACATTCTGATTCATAATGGCAAAAGCAATGTGGTGTCCGTTATTCGCTTTCAAATAACCTGCCAGGCAGCTTATAGCCGTAAAAGAACCGGTTTTGGCATGCACATTCTTATAAGAAGGCGTCCCTTTCCTCATACGGTTCTTCAGTGTTCCGTCCACTCCGCCGATAGGCAACGCCTTATACAGTTTCTGAAACACATCCGTGCGTGAATAAGCGAATTTCAAGAAAGCGACTAAAAGTTCAGAGGAGATGTAGTTATAGTTGGAAAGCCCGCAACCGTCTGCCAGATTATAGCGGTCGGGGAGATAACCCAGCTTTCCGATTAACTGACGGACAGCCGAAAGCCCGTCCGCAGCCGAAACATGCCTGCCGCCCGTAAACTGTGCACCCAAACGGCATAACAGAGCTTCTGCATTCAGATTGTCGCTCTCCTTCATTATCCGGTTGACTACCGCCTGTACAGAAGTGTTATAAGATGCCATTCGCACTGAAACACTGTCTTTTTGAAACTCGCGGAAAGAATAATCCGACAGACAATGAATGCCTTTTGCCCGTAAACGCTCCAGGAAGGTGTGCATAAAGAAATCCTGCGAAGAGTAGATATTCACCGTACCGGTACGCCTCCCGTCCACATTACCCGATACCGCCAGTTCATTGCCGTTCTCCAGCCAGTTGCGGGATACGCGGAAACGTCCGGCAGAGGGAGTACGGGTTTTCGTTGTATTGGCCAGCGTGTAATAAGACGAAGCGGGCGTACATTCCAAACGTGCGTATCACCTTGTGCACCGGGAAAAGCGGTCACCGTAACCACTCCTTTATCGAGCATCAGCGGCGACAGGTACGGCTGAAAAGAATGGGGCGTATCGTCCCACAGCCAGCCGCTTCCCCAATACAGGGAGTCTTTCATGGAAACATCGCCATATATCCTGCCTTGAACCACAGAGAAAGGCAGCCGCGCCACGCTGCCGACCAAAGAATCCAGCGCCTCGTCGTCAAACTCAGGGTCGAAGCCACCGACAACGTATATATCCCCTTTCAGCGTATCACGCTCAATCACTCCCTTATACCAGACTTCCGTACGGAAAGGCTCGTCCGCCTCAGGACGCGCAAGCGCCGTAATCGTAGTCAGCAGCTTCATCGTAGAGGCCGGACGGGAAAGTTTATCCGCCTGATAATCATACAGAACCTTATTGGCGGTCAGGTCGTATGCTGAAACAGATACATTGGAGCCTGCGGGCAATTGATACTTTATCAATGTATCCAGTTGCGAAGACAAAGAGTTTGTTTCAGGTGATATTCCTGTGCAGGCAATACACAGGGAATAAACGTCAAAATCAATACAATCGGGAATAAACAATATTTTCTCATCTTCTTACAAGCTATCATTCAGTTTCTCTGTTATCCGGCTGTTTCCGGCAACCGGCTTCTCAAACCGTCCTTTACATTGATTGCAAACATACTCCCAATGGTTAGTTCCCGGAGCGGTAGCGGCCAACAAAGAAACGATAATCGCTGCAACAGCCCTCATCCGATGTCCTTTCCTAAGCATAAATTTAATATCAGAAGAACCGCAGAAAGGACAGTATTCAATTGTTCAGGAATCATCTGGTTTTGCTCCAACAAGCTGATTGCCGTCTCATAGTCTCTTTCATCAACCAATATGTCCACTCCTGTCAGATTATCTACTTGTAATCCGGCTAACAGTGTGGACATATTCTCATTCCTCAACATGGAATCAATACCTTCATTCCGTAACGCTCCCTGAACAATGTGGGCTTGAGTTGCAGAATCGCAAGTCATCAGCTTCACGATTTTCATAACACCCCGTATTTTGTCTATCAAAGCGCTTCCTTAAAGATTTCACCTACCGTAGGATGCGGGAATACCATCTTTTTCCATTCCGAGGCCGTCAGTTTGAGTTCGACAGCCATACCGGCCAGCGTGATAATCTCCGAAGCCGGATTGCCCAGCACATGTGCTCCCAAAACGGTATCATCTTCCGCCAGCAACAACTTGCACATACCGTTAACGCCCTCATTCTCCGCGACAAAGCGACCGGAATAAGCCATAGGCAGCTTGACGGCACGATAAGGAATACCCTTTCTTTGCAAGGCCTCTTCCGTATCTCCCACGCCCGCAATCTCAGGATTGGTATATACTACACCGGGAATAGCCCTGTAACTCATACAGTCTTTCTTCCCCAGTACGGCATGTACCGCCACTTCCGCCTCGCGCACAGCGGTATGGGCCAGCAAAGAAATCCGGTTAAATCCCCGCAGGCATATACCCCCGGAACGGAAGTCTGCATCTGTCCGTCCACCTGTATATTTCCGCGCGCCGTTTTATCTAAATTCAGGTTCTCCAATCCGAAGCCTTTCATTACGGGACGGCGGCCGACGCTCATCAATAATCTTTCCGCAATTACAAAACCCGCACCTTCGGCATTTTCATAATTTACCTGTATCTGCTGCGTGTCTCCATTTCCGGACGCAACTTCGGACAGTGCCACCACCTTTGTGTCCAGCATGAATTTAATGCCGCGCTTGGCATACTCCGCACGAAGCATGGCCGACAGCTCCTTGTCCATTCCGCCCAATATCTCGTCCAGCATCTCGATGACAGTGACCTCTACTCCCAGACTGTTGAAGAATGAGGCAAACTCCATACCGATTACCCCACCGCCGATAATGGCCAGCGACTTTGGAAGCTCCTTATTGTCCAACGCGTCGCGATGCGTCCAGTAAGGCACCGTATCACTCCGGGAATGGGCGGAATAAATGTTTCCGAACCTGTGCAGAGCAATAGATTATCGCATTCATAAGTTTCGTCACCGCACAGAACATGATTCTTATCTATGACGGAAGCCTCGCCGGTCACGATGGTCACATTGCCGGCAGTCAGTTTTCCTTTGACACCCAACACCAGTTTCCGCACAACCTTCTGCTTGCGTGCTATAATCTTGGACAAATCAAACGAAACTTCCGACACGCTGACCGCGTATTTGGATGCGTGGCATGCATTGTCATACGTTTTTGCAGAGTACAATAAAGTCTTGGTAGGAATACACCCTTCGTTCAGACACACTCCGCCAAGATTCCGCTTTTCAAAAAGCACAACACTCAAACCGGCCTTTCCGGCTGTTTCCGCAGCCGTATATCCCGCAGGACCGCCGCCGATAATGGCAACTTGATATTTCATAGTTCTTACATTTATGGATTTCTGCATGCAAGATACGACAAGAAATTCAGAAAAAAAAGCGTAATGCCTTACATAATTATCATCTTATTGCGACATACGCTGCTCAAGCAGGCGGATAAACTCTTCCTCTTTGACGGGAAGAAGCGCTGCACACTTACCCTCGCCATACCTCACCAGGACATAGCGCATAACGGCAAATCCGCCTATCTGCATGGAGGAAGTGCGCTCTACCGACGTAATATCCTTCAGCAGGATTTCCTTCCCCCGTGAAAACCGGCCGAAAAACAGCAACAGTTTATTGTCGGCAGTAACGGTATAGGTAGTATGAATCAACTTCTCGATACTGACAACCAGCAGAAGCATAAAAAGGACAGCGATGAGAATTTGCTTTTCCCAAAGGCCGTAAACGGCTATTGCACCTGCCAAAGCAACAAACAAATACTGTCCGGCAGCGATACGCGCATGAAAAATTCGATTCATTTTATCCGGTTTTTGCTGCTAAGGTAGGTATTTTTACGAATTAATGCCCATAAGGGAGACAAGGAACGTACTTATTTTGTAGTTTTGCGGTGTTAAATACACGAAACTATGGTAAGAAGTTCGATTTCCTCGTTATCGGCTCCGGAATTGCCGGTATGAGTTTTGCGCTGAAAGTGGCGCATAAAGGAACAGTAGCCCTCATCTGCAAGGCCGGCCTGGAAGAGGCAAACACTTATTTCGCACAAGGCGGGATAGCCTCCGTCACCAACCTGGCGGTAGACAATTTCGACAAGCATATCGAAGACACCATGATTGCCGGAGACTGGATAAGCGACCGTGCAGCCGTAGAAAAGGTAGTGCGCAATGCTCCAGGACAAATCAGTGAACTCATTAAATGGGGAGTGAATTTCGACAAAAAAGATAACGGAGAATTCGACCTGCACAAAAGAAGGCGGACACTACGGAATTCCGCATCCTGCACCACAAGGACAATACGGGTGCGGAGATACAGGAAGCCTGATTGAAGCCGTGAAGCAGCACCCCAACATCACCGTATTTACCAATTTCTTTGCGGTGGAAATCATTACGCAGCACCACTTGGGCATTATCGTCACCCGCTATACTCCGGGCATCAAATGCTATGGCGCCTATGTGCTGAACGAAAATACCGGAGAGGTGGATACGTTCCTCTCCAAAGTAACCATCATGCTACGGGCGGTTGCGAAGCTGTATACCGTAACACCACCAACGCTGGTGGCCACGGGCGACGGCATCGCCATGGTCTACCGTGCCAAAGGCGCCGTGAAGGACATGGAGTTTATCCAGTTCCACCCCACCGCCCTCTATCATCCGGGCGACCGCCCCTGCTTCCTGATAACGGAAGCCATGCGCGGCTACGGCGGCGTGCTCCGTACCATGGACGGCAAGGAATTCATGCAGAAGTACGACCCGCGTCTTTCACTCGCCCCGCGCGACATCGTGGCACGTGCCATCGACAACGAGATGAAGCAGCGCGGCGACGAGCATGTGTACCTGGATGTCACCCACAAAGACCCCGAAGAAACCAAGAAACACTTCCCGAATATCTATAAGAAATGCCTCAGCATAGGCATCGACATTACGAAAGACTACATTCCGGTAGCCCCTGCGGCACACTATCTCTGCGGCGGTATCAAGGTAGACCTGGACGGACAGTCCAGCATCCGCCGCCTGTATGCCATCGGCGAATGCTCTTGCACCGGTCTTCACGGCGGCAACCGCCTGGCTTCCAACTCATTGATTGAAGCGGTAGTTTATGCCGATGCAGCCGCCAAGCATGCGTTGAGCGTACTGGAACGTTATGATTTCAACGAAGACATCCCCGAATGGAACGACGAGGAACCATCTCCAACGAAGAGCGTGTGCTCATTACGCAAAGCATGAAGGAAGTGAACCAGATTATGGAATCCTATGTAGGCATCGTCCGCAGCAACACCCGCCTGACCCGCGCATGGAACCGCCTGGATATTCTTTACGAGGAGACGGAAAAACTGTTCAAGAGCAGCAAGGCCACCCGCGAGCTTTGTGAACTGCGCAACATGATTAACGTAGGATACCTGATTACCCGCCAGGCCATGGAGCGCAAGGAAAGCCGCGGACTGCACTATACGATAGACTATCCGCATCCGCAGAAATAACATTATAAATAAAAAGCGGCCGAAAACCGGTTGCCGAATGGACCGGAATAAAGTTGCAGAGAGGATATGAAAAAGGCGCGGATTATACGAAACGGACAAAATATGCCGTATGCTTTCGTATAATCGCGCCTGAATCCGGTATTCGGGCAGATGTACCGGTTATCAATAGTTTTCCTTCTTCACCTCGAAGTAAGCCTGCGGATGCAAACAAGCCGGACATACCTGAGGAGCTTCCTTGCCTGTGTAGATGAAACCACAGTTACGGCACTGCCATACCACTTCGCCTTCCTTGGCGAAAACAGAAGCGGTTTCGATGTTTTGGATAAAAGCACGGTAGCGTTCTTCATGTCCTTTTTCAGCAATGGAAATATTACGGTACATGGCGGCTATTTCGGGGAAGCCTTCCTGCTCGGCCACATCGGCAAAGTGAGGATAGTCCAACGACCACTCTTCATGCTCGCCTGCAGCGGCAGCCTGCAAATTCTCCAATGTAGTGCCGATAACTCCTGCGGGATAAGATGCGGTGATTTCTACCATACCGCCTTCTAAAAACTTAAACATACGTTTTGCATGTTCTTTCTCCTGATCGGCCGTTTCGGTAAAGATAGCGGAGATTTGCTCGTAACCCTCTTTCTTTGCCACGCTTGCAAAATAAGTGTAGCGCATTCTTGCCTGTGACTCGCCGGCAAATGAAGTCAGCAAGTTCTTTTCTGTCTGAGTTCCTTTGATACTCTTGCTCATAATTCTTTTTTATTAGTTAATATAATTACGTATAGATTGTTCGTATTTGCTTTATTTACAGTACAAAAATACAAATTTAGTTTTAATAATCCCCATTTTGCCTCATCGGATTTATCTATCACTCAACAGACAGTATCTATTTCGTTTCATAAATCCGACGAGGCTGTTTTTTAATGTCCAACCCATAACAAGTAATCCGATAGTAATAACAAAAAAACGGCATATTTATGTTCGGGCATCCGTAAAACAATCATCTGCCATACCCGAAACAGGTTATCGGCAAAAAGAGCGGAATACGCGGCACCTGCTTAAACATCATTCTTCCGAAGACTCTTTCTAAGACCGTTTTCCGGTTTATAAGGAATATAGCGGACTACGTAGCGGATAAAAAGAGAAGAACAGACCGGAAAGGAACTCAAAAGAAGCTGAAAAAATACTTTTTGGAGAAAATTTAAACAGGCTCTTATAGTCATTTGCATTATTTTACCTAATTTTGCAATCTCTTTTCAAAAAAGAGGGTGCACCGGCTAATTGGATGGACACACCCTCATTGGTAAAAATAAAGTTTCTAAAATACAATGAAAGCGTTCGAATTCAAGCCAAAGCTATACACGGCTTTAAAAAATTACTCGAAAGAACTCTTCATGGCAGACCTGATGGCCGGTATCATTGTGGGTATCGTTGCCTTGCCGCTTGCCATTGCGTTCGGTATTGCATCAGGCGTATCGCCCGAAAAAGGTATTATCACGCAATCATCGCCGGTTTTATCATCTCCCTGTTAGGAGGAAGTAAAGTTCAGATCGGCGGCCCTACCGGTGCGTTCATCGTCATTATCTACGGCATTATCCAGCAATACGGAGAGGCCGGGCTGATTGTCGCCACGCTGATGGCGGGTGTCATCCTCATTCTTCTGGGAGTATTCAAGCTGGGGGCAGTCATTAAGTTTATCCCCTATCCTATTATCGTAGGCTTTACAAGCGGTATCGCCGTTACTATCTTCACCACCCAGATTGCGGATGTATTCGGATTGAATTTCGGCGGAGAGAAAGTTCCGGGAGACTTCATCGGGAAATGGCTGGTTTATTGCCGTCATTTCGATACCGTCAACTGGTGGAATACAGCTGTCAGCGTCGCCAGCATCGTTATCATTGCCATCACTCCGAAGTTCTCGAAGAAGATTCCCGCTCGCTCATCGCCATTATCGTAGTGACCGTGGCCGTGTACCTGATGAAGATGTATGGCGGCATCGACTGCATCGACACTATCGGCGACCGTTTCAGCATCAAAGCCGAACTGCCCGATGCCGTAATGCCCGCGCTGAATTGGGAAGCGATTAAGAATCTGTTTCCCGTTGCCATCACGATTGCCGTACTGGGAGCGATAGAATCCTTGCTGTCCGCCACCGTAGCCGACGGTGTTATCGGCGACAAGCACGACTCCAATACCGACTGATAGCTCAGGGCGTTGCCAATATGGCTACTCCCCTTTTCGGCGGTATCCCCGCTACGGGCGCCATTGCCCGCACAATGGCGAATATCAACAACGGCGGCAAATCGCCCGTGGCCGGTATAGTACATGCGGTGGTGCTGCTCCTGATTCTTCTGCTGCTGATGCCGCTGGCGCAATACATTCCGATGGGCTGCCTGGCAGGCGTACTGGTGGTTGTATCCTATAATATGAGTGGCTGGCGTGTGTTCAAGGCATTATTAAAGAATCCGAAATCGGACGTTACCGTGTTACTGATAACCTTCTTCCTGACGGTTATCTTCGACCTGACAGTTGCCATTGAAGTGGGTCTGGTCATCGCCTGCGTGCTCTTCATGCGCCGTGTAATGGAGACGACCGAAATTTCGGTTATCAAGGATGAAATAGACCCGAACGCCGAAACGGACATCACAACGAACGAAGAACATCTTATCATTCCGAAAGGCGTAGAGGTGTACGAAATCAACGGCCCTTACTTCTTCGGCATCGCAACGAAGTTCGAGGAAGTGATGGCACAGCTCGGCGACCGCCCCAAAGTACGCATCATCCGTATGCGCAAGGTTCCTTTCATCGACTCCACGGGTATCCATAACCTGGAAAGCCTTTGCAAAATGTCTCAGAAGGAAAAGATAACCATCGTGCTCTCCGGCGTAAACACAAAGGTGCATCAGGTATTGGAAAAGGCGGATTTCTACACGCTTTTAGGCAAAGAGAATATCTGCCCCAACATCAACGTGGCACTGGAACGGGCACACAAAACTGGTTGAATGACCCGGCAATTGCAAACCGCCTCTCTTTAATAACAGGAAAAGACAATCGTATCGTCATGGCAAAAAGAAAAAGCAGCAAGAAGCAATCTCAAGGAGTGATTTACCTGATAGTGCTGGCATGTCTGGCACTCATCTGCCGTGAACCGATAGCCCGTGCGCTGCAAGACAAGCTTCCTGTAATTAAAGAGAGGATAACGCAAAAAGCAACACCCGCCATCACCGGAAGCCCCCTGCTTCCCGCTCCCCTGAAAAACGTGCCCGAACAAATATTGCACCGCAAGGGCTATACCACTTCATACAACCGCGAACATAAGATACCCAACTGGGTGGCATGGGAACTGACACCCGAAACTGATAGAGCGGGAAAGCCGTACCGACAAATTCCTGCCCGATCCCGACCTGCCCGAAAGCCAGGCTGTGACTACCGACGACTATAAACGCTCCGGCATGGACCGCGGACACATGTGCCCCGCCGGCGACAACCGCTGGCACTGGAAAGCCATGCAGGAAAGTTTCTACATGACCAACATCTGCCCCCAAAACCACAATCTGAACCGGGGCGACTGGAAAGAACTGGAAGATGCCTGCCGCCTGTGGACAAAAAAGAAGGAAAGCTATACATCGTATGCGGTCCGATTCTTTACCGGCAAAAACACCGTACCATAGGCAGGAAACACAAAGTTACCGTGCCCGAAGCTTTCTTCAAAGTCATACTCAGTACCCGCAACGGGCATCCTAAGGCCATTGGCTTTATCTTTAAAAATTTATCAGGAAATCATCCGTTAAAAACTAATGTCAACAGCGTGGATGAAGTGGAACGCATCACTGGCATCGACTTTTTCCTGCTCTGCCGGATGATGTTGAGAAAAAGGTTGAAGCCATGCAAGATTTAAATTTATGGAGCTTTCGCTAACTGTTAACCTTTTTTTTAACCCTACGGATTAAACATACCATATGCTATAAAACAGCATATAGCATACATAATGACGCATATAGTACCTTACGCCAACGGGGAGCGAGG
>ENA-OQHP01000750-OQHP01000750.1-human-gut-metagenome-genome-assembly--contig:-NODE-750-length-10242-cov-1.552249_pt1 | contig 10242 bp, 15 predicted proteins | sample MGYA00242563_ERZ504717 | MGnify/ENA primary metagenome ERZ504717 (study PRJEB26092, sample SAMD00036212) | human gut metagenome | host: Homo sapiens | study: EMG produced TPA metagenomics assembly of...
AATATAAAACTCCGAAAGCGCATAACTCAACCGACCTTCCAAACCGTTCTTTTCAAGCGAAGAACGATCCTCATTAAGACGCCGGATGCGTTGCAATGCACTGTTTATGATAATCGTAGAACTCCTTGTTCATGGAAGTACGCTGACAGATTTTCATCATCCCGACATCGGCCACCAGACGCTCAATCTCGTTGTTACTGGTTTCTGAAGCCTTTCGGAACAAACGGGCTGCATGCTCGAAGTCCATCCGCATGAATGCACAAAACCCCATGTTGTTCAATGCCTCTGCCCTGCCCGACGCATAGCCGTCGGACAATTTCCAGGCTTCCGTAGCTGCCTTAGAAGATAAAGAAAGATCCTTGTAACGGGCCTCATACGCCACGCGGTTCAATGAATCCACGTGTGCATACATCCTCTGATGTACAGGACGTTTGCACGAAAGCCACAGCATACCACACACGGCACACATCACACACACCAGTCCAATCTTCCGAAATCTCTTCATAAACACGTTCGTACAAGTCCACACAAATGTACGAAGTTCCCCTTTAATAAGCACCCCGCCGTGTGATAAAAAAACAAAAGAGAGATTATAGCGTGCATCTTAACCGCACCGGCTATAACCTCTCTCCCTCAGACATGAGTCCGTCTTGAAACTATTTATTTTTTGACTCTTCCAGAGATACTTTCTAAATTCTTTCAAAACTTTTCCAACTCCAAGGATGCCTTACGGGCACGAGTTCCTGCAGCTTTGTTTCCTTTTTCAGCCTGCAATTCAGCATCTGCAACCAAAGCAGCATTCAATTCTTTGATTTTTGCAATTAATTCGTTCATAATTCTGACTATAATTTAAATTAAACGTATTCAAAGTAAATACAATTCCCTCAATGTGATAACTTTACCCTCTCTTTTTGCATCTTTTAATACAAAATCTGCAGATTATGCAATTACACAAACTTTACCTTCATTTTTATGACCAACCGCGTCTCTGGCATCACTCTGAAACGATTATCTACCCGTTCATTGACGAGCCACACGATGCGGTCGCCATCACACACCACCCACTGACGCTCTTTCTCAAAACGGGAAAACTTTTTGTCACGCAAATAATTACGTACCGATTTAAAGCCTTTCATTCCAAATGGAATAAATTTGTCGCCCGACTGCCACTTGCGTAAAGTCAATTCCCCATGTACCATTGACGCATCGATATACGCTTCCTCATTAGTATGGGGTACTAAAAATCGGTATCCACTTCCATTCTCTCCACACACAATTCGGGCTGAGGTTCTACTTCTCCTGACGGACGACGTATCAACCGGTCACGATCTATCAGCAACGTCCATTCGCGGCTGTGAAACATCCGCCCTGATTCTCCATGCAACGCACGAAACACATCACTTACCTGTGCCGCATTGAAACCCAAGGGATATAGCAGTTCAAAAAGCAGATTCTGTGCGCCCGACTCTCTGCACAAAGCAGGAATATCAATGGTTTCTCCATCAGGCATCACCCGTTTCCTGGCTACTTGTATGGCCTCCTGATACACTTGCGCCACATCAGCCAACCTGCGTGCGGTTCCGCAATCGTATCACTCACTGACGGATTGATGGTTTCCAGCATCGGAATCACATTCAAACGAAGCTTGTTGCGCACAAACTCATCCTGCAGTTGGTACTGTCTGTCACATAATCCTGTCCCAACGAAGAAAGATAGTCCAGAATCTCCGCACGACTTACACACAGTAACGGACGCACTACCTCCCCATTCACCGCGGATGCCTTGCAAACCATTGATACCTGTTCCCCGCACCAGGTTGAGCAGAAAGGTTTCCACACTGTCATCACGGTGGTGAGCTACCGCTACCACCTTTGCTCCGCATTCCTGGCGCAATTTTGCGAACCAGTCATAACGTAACTCACGGGCTGCCATCTCGACCGATACATTATGGGAAGCAGCATAAGCGTTTGTATCAAAATGAATCACATGCAAAGGCACTCCTAAGCTTTCAGCCAATGCCCGCACAAAACGCTCATCGCGCATCGACTCTTCTCCCCGAAGATGGAAATTGCAATGAGCCGCCTCACATGCATAACCCAAACGCAGAAGCACCCGCAACAGAGCCACCGAGTCGGCCCCGCCGCTCAATGCCACCAGCACTTTGTCGCCAGAGCCCAACAAGTGCTTTTCTTCTATAAACTGACTGACTTCCTTATAAACATAATACAAACTTAGAGATAAAAATGAAAAAGCTTCATACAGGCATCGTAATTTAAAAACATTCTAAATAGTTTGCAGAAAAGATGCAATACCCTATCTTTGCATCGAATTAAAACAGTGAATAAAACATGAAACTCTCTGAATTGAAAACTGGCGAAAAAGGCGTCATCATTAAAGTCCTCGGACACGGAGGATTCCGCCGTCGCATCATTGAAATGGGGTTCATTAAGGGAAAACAGTGGAAGTGGTACTCAATGCACCGCTCAAAGACCCCATCAAATACAAAATAATGGGTTACGAAGTATCCCTCCGCCGACAGGAAGCCGACATGATTGAAATCGTCAGCGAAGAAGAAGCACGACGTACAGCCGCCACAGATACTTACCATGAACCTATTTCGCAGGGTATCCCCGTCAGCGATGAGGTAATGAAAAACATTGCTCAGGGGAAACGACGTACCATCAATGTAGCATTGGTGGGAAATCCGAACTGCGGGAAAACCTCACTTTTCAACGTAGCTTCAGGTGGACATGAACACGTGGGCAACTACAGCGGTGTGACCGTAGATGCCAAAGAGGGTTTCTTTGATTTTCAAGGTTATCACTTCCGTTCTGGTGGACTTGCCGGGAACTTACCTACCCTTTCGGCCTACAGCCCAGAAGAACTCTATGTGCGTAAACACATCATCGAGGAAACGCCCGACGTTATCATCAACGTAGTGGATGCAGGTAACCTGGAACGTAATCTCTACCTCACTACCCAGCTTATTGATATGAACGTGCGCATGGTAGTGGGCAACTGACATGTACGATGCCCTGCAGCACAGCGGCAACAAACTGAACTACCACAAGTTGAGCGAACTGTTAGGAGTACCTATGGTACCGACGGTAAGCCGTACGGGCGAAGGCATTGACAACCTGTTCCACGTCATCATCGGTCTGTATGAGGGAGCCGACTTCATGGGACAGAAAGAAGAAATCAAGAACGAAATTCTCCGCGACTTCCGCGAATGGCACGATGCCTATGTGCCCGGACATAAGTATGAAGGAGCAGGCGAAGAAGACAACTTCACCGCCAAAGGTTTTATCCGCCACATCCACATCAACCACGGACCGGAAATTGAACGGAGCATCGACCACGTAAAGAGAGAAATCAGTAAAAACGAAAATATCCGTCACAAATACTCTACCCGTTTTCTGGCCATCAAGTTGTTGGAAAATGACAAGGATATAGAGACACGCGTCATCGCCCACCTGCCCAACGGAGCAGAAATCCTGGCTATCAGAGACAACGAAGCGGCGCGCTGCGTGAGCTGGGCAATGACGATAGCGAACAATGCATCGCCGACGCCAAATATGGCTTTATCTCAGGAGCTTGAAGGAAACCTTCACCCAAAACAATCATGACACGGAAGCGTTTACACGAGTGGTAGACAGCATCGTGACCAACCGTTTCTGGGGATTCCCCATTTTCTTCATCTTCCTGTATATCATGTTCGAAGGTACCTTTGTGTTGGGAGAATACCCGCAACAAGCCATCGAATGGCTCGTGGGACTTATTGCACGAGGAACAGAGACCTTCCTGAGGTCCGGGCCCGCTGAAAGACCTGATTATCGACGGAATCATTGGTGGCGTAGGAGGCGTGATTGTCTTCCTGCCGAACATCCTGCTTACTCTATTTTTTCATTTCCTTTATGGAATATTCCGGTACATGGCACGTGCGGCCTTTATCATGGATAAAATCATGCATAAAATGGGACTTCACGGAAAATCGTTCATCCCGCTCATCATGGGATTCGGATGTAATGTACCTGCCATCATGTCATCACGTATCATCGAGAGCCGCAAGGCACGACTGGTCACCATGTTAGTGAACCCGCTCATGTCATGCAGTGCCCGCCTTCCCATCTACCTGGTCATGATCGGCGCATTCTTCCCCGGCAAAGCAGTCTGATTCTGCTGTCCATCTATGCCATCGGCATCCTGCTGGCCGTACTCATGGCCCGCATCTTCACCAAGTTCCTGGTGAAAGGCGATGACAGCCCCTTCGTGATGGAGCTTCCTCCCTACCGTATGCCGACCGCCAAAGTCGTATTGCGCCACACGTGGGAAAAAGGAAAGCAATACCTCAAAAGATGGGTGGAATCATCATGGTAGCCTCCATTATCATCTGGTTCCTGGGATACTACCCTAACCACGAAGCATACGAAACCACTGCCGAGCAACAGGAGAATTCCTATATCGGCCAGTTGGGAAAAGCCATTGAACCAGCCATCGAGCCGTTGGGATTCGACTGGAAGATGGGTATCGGTATCCTGTCGGGAATCGGAGCCAAAGAACTTGTGGTAAGTACCTTGGGAGTGCTCTACACCAACGAAAACGATGTAGATACCGTCGACCTTTCCGAACGTATCCCCATCACACCGCTCGTAGCCTACGGATACATGTTGTTTGTACTAATTTACTTCCCATGTATTGCCACCTTAGCTGCCATCAAGCAGGAATCAGGTGGATGGAAATGGGCCATCTTTGCCGCGACCTACACCACCATATTAGCTTGGCTTGTAGCATTCGGAGTCTATCAGATAGGAAGTTTATTCATCTAACACTATTCTCAATATGGATATTCAAGACATTCTCGTATATATCATCGTAGCCTGCTGCCTTCTCTGGGCCAGCAGGCACTTTTCCGCACCCTCATCCGCCGAAAAGGGAAATCAAACGGATGTGGATGCGGATGTAGTGGGTGCAACGGATGTCCTTCACACAAGGACTAAAGAATACTATTTCTCGCTCATTTCAAAATGCCATTCTCCGGCAGACAACGTCAGCTGACGTTCGTTTTTCGGTTCGCCGTTCACACTCCAGTGCTGGAATTCGGCAGGAAGCACTACCTGTGCGGAAGTTCCTTCCGGTACCCGCAGGTACATGGTTCCACTGTGAGCCGACTTGTCCATTTCAAACACGATGCGACGACCGCCCGACAACGGCACCTGAGTGCGAATGAAGTTCAAATGTGCCGGATGAGGTGCCACACGGAATGTACGGAAAGCCGGTTCCAGTGTTTCAATGCCGGCGATGTATTGTGAAGGATGGTCAGCGGACCGCCGCTCCAGGCGTGATTGTAGGTACCGCCTCCGAAACCTTCACTGCCGATGCCCCAGCCTTCCCACAGCGTGGTCAGCGGACTTTCTATCATGACGCGATAACGCAGCTTCATGCGGTTCAGGGCGTCCTGATAATAACCCATCGTGCAAAGAGCTTCGAGCACATATTTCTCCATGTACGGACTGGCGTGATACCAGGTGGAGAAGAAAGGACGAATCACCGGATACAGTTCTTTAGGTAAGACTCCGGATACGACGGCCAGTGCCTGCGCACGGTCATCGGGTTTGCCCTGATAGCCCGGAGAGATGTAGTATTTTCCGTTCCAGAACGTACGGTGGAACACTTTACGCAACTTATCGGCGGTGGTGCGTGCCCAGGCAGCTTCTTCTGCCTCGCCAGCAACTGGTTCATTTCTTCGTATCCCTTCAGAGCAATCACATACCAGAGGTTGAACAGCAGGGTCATGTCCTTGTTTTCTCCCCAGTCGCCCCAGGTCCATCCGCCGGAACGAGGTATCACTAGGCCTTGGGCATCCGTTTTCCACACATGGATGTATTTCTTTACCCGTGGAAGCACGTCGGCAATGGTCTGACGGTCGCCCGTACCCATGTAGTAGGTCCAGAAACCATAATGACTCACACTGGCCAGCATCTGCATGGGCAATTCATCCTTATAGTTTCCAGCCGGAACGGGTGCAAAGATGGTGCTATCGGCCCGCTGCCACCCCATCAGTTCATGAATACCCTTGCGAGTCAGCAGGTGAGCCTTTTCGTCGAGGGCATAGAAAGCTTCGCCCAACTCATTTACCACGTCGCCCCACCACTGGGCACGCTCGCGATCGGGACAGTCCATATAGGTGTCGCGCATGGTGATGTAGAGCGTACGCTGCGACTTGTCCCACAAACGGGTGAGCATCGGGTCATCGCAGGAGAAACTGCCGGCAAAGGAGGTGTCGTAACCCGTCTCACGGTACTTCACATCGAGCACTTCCACACCTTCCGGAAGTTCGTACTGCACATAGTGACCGTTCATCCAGCCCTTGCATTCGAATGTCTGTTCTCCTTCACACGTACGATACTCGGCAAATACGTTGGTGGCCGAACCGCCCCGGTAGTTGTCCGTACGGATACGGATGCACTTGCCTGCCGGAGCTTTCAGGCGGATGTAGGGAGTAATTTGTGCATTGTAAGGCAGGTAAGCCCGCAGCAGCGTATCGCCCTGCATCTCTGTCTTCGCATAAGGCTTCAGCCCGTAGTCTTTCCAGAACGGAATGGGGCGGTCTACCAGCTGATTCCATCCGGCTTTTTCCAGTGATATTTCCGTGGCTTTCTTCCATTTCTTGTCATCATAATCGGGCGATATGAAAGGTATATCTTTCACTGCATCAAACCCGATGTTTGACTCTGCCAGACGATAGTTGGGCTGTTCGCCCTGCGGCACATAATAGGCCGGATTGCTTTTCACCCGCCATTTTGCATCGGTTCCACCTCCTTACCGTCGCAGGAAAGGGAGAAACTGATACCTGCCGTAGGAGAATTGCGATGGCTGAAACCATCCTTGCCAAAGTACCACACCAGCAAGGCCACGGTATTCTTGCCCGCACGCAAGGCAGGAAGCGAAGTAATCACATCGCAATAGGTATCCGAAGGGTTCGGACCGCGTTTCAATCCTCCTTCCGACACCTGCAACTCACCGTTTACCCCAGAGCCAGTATTTCGTATCGGCAGCCAGACGCAGTTCTAGGGAGCGGGGTAATTCTTCCAGCGTTACCGTATTACGGAAACACCACCATGTGCCGGGAGCAGCCGGCTCTTTCTCTTTTAAAGTCCACACCTGTGCCTGCACATAAACAGACAGGCAGCAGACTAACATACATAACCACTTTTTCATTTCACTTCTATTTTTGCTGTACGGAATGGAAGCACCGGCATATCCGCATCTGTACGGAGACTGCCAATGGTCGCTTCATCAAAACAATAATATACCTGATAAGGTGCTTTCAATCCTCGCAGCGGAATCTGCAAGCTCTTGCCTTTCAAGCGGGCATTAACTGCAACCTGTTTCCCTGTACAGTCTACGACCGTCAAGCCTGTCACCTCTTTGGTGGTGGAATGCAAGGTATTAAAATTCCCCTCCAACGTGACTTCCAGGTTTCGCTTCACTACCCGGGCTTCATGCAAACGCGGACTCTCGTAAGCACCGGTGAACAGTCCGTAGACTTTGTCCATAGCCAGACAGGCCAGACGTTCTCCAATGGCTCGTTTGTTACGCGGATGAATGTCTTTTACATTCTCTACCAAATCGGAAATATTGATCATGGCAGTATTCTTTACCTGTCCTAACATGAGTTCCTGCTGCTCGCGCAACAAAGCCGGGGTGTTGTTCTTCGCTCCGTATGTATGAGGCGCAATCTGCACGTAATAGAACGGAAAGTCCCATCCGAAATCTTTTCGCCACGCCTCCACCATCTTGGATACCAGGCGGGCATACGAAGGTGCGTTTTCGTGGTTGCTTTCTCCCTGATACCAGATGCATCCGGCTATCTGATAAGGCACCAGCGATGAATCATCTGATTGTACAATACTCCCGGCTTAATCGGCCACCAGGATAGTCTTTCAATTTATTCTTTGCAAGTATCTCGTCGTTTTCCACGATGTCGGCCGGTGTCCATACCTCTGCCGGTGTGCCTCCCCAGGCGGATACTAAAATGCCTACGGGCACTTTCAGATGTTCGGTCAGGTAGCGGGCAAAGAAGTAAGCAGTGGCACTGGTCTTGCGCATGCTTTCGGGAGTAGCCACCTCCCACTTCGTGCGGCAGTCGGTCTGAGGTGTATCGGCTCCTTGCTTGGGGTTATGGAAGATACGCACAGACGGGCAAGCTGCCTGTTTCACCTCCTGCTCGCCATTCATGATTCCCATATTGGCCGACCATTCCATGTTCGACTGTCCGCTGCACAGCCAGACTTCGCCCAGCATCACATCCGACACTTTCCGGCTATCGTTCCCGCCTTTCACTTCAAGCGTATACGGACCTCCGGCACACCCGGTCGGCACCTCTACCTTCCAGCGTCCCTGATTATCGACCACCGTACGCACGGTGTCACCCGGATTCCATTCAGAGAGAATCATCAGGGTTTCAGACGGATTTCCCCATCCCCATACGGCTACCTTACTGTTTTGTTGTAACACCATTCCATCGGAGAAAACCGACGGAAGCTGAATCTGTGCCATTGCCTCCATTCCGAAAGTCAAGGCCAGCATTCCAAAAATAAGATGCGTTGTGTTTTTCATTGTTTTATTTGTTCATGTAAAAAACTGCAAACAAAGGTAGAAGAACTATCCCAAGTTTGCAGGAAAAAATGATATTTCTGTGGTTATTTTTGATTTTTACCGGAAGACAAAATGCTTAACTCTTTTGCATCGACTTCGGAGGAAGGATTGAACCGGTCACTGCACATGTATTTCGTCAAACTGTAGAGTAACTGACGGGCTTCCGTACGCTTATCCATGTCCTGCCAAAAATCAATTCCCGATACAAGCAGCTTGCCCTTACCCACCTTCGCTTCGAACAGCAAAGCCAGCGGACGGTTCGTAAACCAGTCGTCAATAACCCGTACAATCGGCTGCAAGTTCTTGTCAATCTTGGCCACTTCGATAGCCCCGGAATGACTCATGGCATCCCACCACTGATAATCACTGTAATACTCTGTGGGGAACTCTGAAAGTGCCGGATGAGCAGGGTTACACAAGATACCTAGCGTGTGCGGTGCTTGTCCCAGCGTCCAGGCCGTGTTCCAGAAGATGCTGGAGAAACCTATCTCAACTTCACCTCCCGCTTCAGCAGGCAAGGAGCCTTTCCGTAAAGAAAGCAGTACGTTGCCACCTTCCTGAAGACGTTGCAACGCTTTTGCATCCAGACGGTCGGTCATCAGCAGTTGTACTTCATCAGCTACTTCTGTACCGCAGCAGGATACACCAGATGTGCCAGCTGTTGGCGTAATTTCCCAATGTAGCTTCCAGTGTCAGGCATGAAGGAACGTCCACCTTATCCAATGGAATCTCCAGTTGCCCCAACGGAATACAGTTGCCGATACCTACCGGCTGGTGTGCCAGCTTGCCCGAAGCAATTGTCTTTCCTTCTTTTGTTTTCAGCGTCCAAACAGTAGAAGTCACCTCCAGCGGAGCGGCTCCAAAATGCGCCACTTCCAGACTTCCTTTCACGGTTTCCTGGTTAGTATAAATCAGCTTCGGCAAACGCAGCAATGGCACCGTACTGTTGCAGAAACGACGGTATTCTTCCGGACGAATGTAGCCTTTCTCTTCCCAAAACGCATCGAGCACTCCTACCAAGGCCGTACCCTGACCCGGAAAATCAGACAAGCCCAGCAACTGGAATCCACCGAAGTCTTTTGTACGCAAGGCGGCTTCAATATCGGCCTTATAACACAAAGCCTGCAATTTTCCGGAAGCCAGCAGGAAACTGTCTGCCAAATGAGCCATGCCGTTTTCGGCCAGCGTTTCCTGGAATATCTCAAGTTGCGCGGACGCATCACCCCATCGTATTTAGCCATTTCCTTGAAGTTGGGATATACACACCACTGCCCGATTTCGTGGCTCACCATCGGCTGCTGGAACGTCCGATATATTCCGACCAGTCATAGTCAGTACGCGGAGCCTGTGCATTGATGATACTTTTTACGCCCTGTCCCCATGCCTGAATGCGAGGAGCAGAATCGCTCAAGAAGTCGTTAACCGGCAAATTGGGCCATCCGGCACCCGAGCAGTACAAACGGCGGGCATCGCGCTCTTTCCAGGTAGTAACGAAATTAGTCAGATAGGCATTACTTCCTTCACCAGCCGGTTCGTTACCGTACATCATCATGCAGAAGATGGATGATTGCCAAACTCACGGAC
>ENA-OQHP01000751-OQHP01000751.1-human-gut-metagenome-genome-assembly--contig:-NODE-751-length-10222-cov-1.846558_pt1 | contig 10222 bp, 14 predicted proteins | sample MGYA00242563_ERZ504717 | MGnify/ENA primary metagenome ERZ504717 (study PRJEB26092, sample SAMD00036212) | human gut metagenome | host: Homo sapiens | study: EMG produced TPA metagenomics assembly of...
TGCCAGCGCGCCCGCGAGTTCGACGCGATCGCCGTCGATACCGAGTTTTTGCGCGAGCGCACGTTTCATCCGCGCCTGTGCCTGGTCCAGATTGCCACCCCCGCCGAGAGTGTCGCTGTCGATCCGCTGGTGATCGACGACCTGTCGCCGCTTGCCGAGCTTATGGCCGACGAGAGCGTGACCAAGGTCTTCCACGCCTGCTCGCAGGATATGGAGGTCATGCTCCACACCGTGGGCGCGCTGCCGCGTCCGATTTTTGACACGCAGGTTGCCGCCGCCTTTTTGGGCGAGCGCCAGCAGATTCGTATGGTGCGCTCGTTCAGACGTTCTGCGGCGTATCACTGCCCAAGACCGAGTCGCTGACCGACTGGTCGCGCCGCCCGCTGACCGACAAGCAGATTGAGTACGCGATCGATGACGTCAAGTATCTGATCGTTGCCTATACCGAGATGATGAGCCGTCTGCGCGAGCTGGGCCGCGTGGATTGGGTGCTCGACGAGTTGCGTCCTCTGGCCGATGAGTCGCACTACCGCGCCGACCGCCACGAAGCGTTCCGCAAGGTCAAGCGCATCAACTCGTGCAGCCGCCATCAGCTGGGCATTGCGCGCGAGCTTGCCGCCTGCGTGAGGACCGCGCTGAGCGGCGCAACATCCCGCGCAAGTGGGTTATGTCCGACGATACGCTGCTGGCGCTCGTCAAGCAGCAATCCCGTGCGTGTTGAGGAGTTCCGTAGCATCCGCGGCACCGACCAGCTGGGGGAGCGCGACGTGGACGGCGCGCTCATGGCCATCAAGCGCGGAGCGAGCTGTCCGCACGATCGCCTGCCGCTCTTGGTGCGCGGACATCGTCAGATTTCGCCGGAGCTGGAGAGCGTGACTGACCTTATGTATGCGCTTATTCGCCTGGTTGCCGAGCGCTCGGGCGTGGCGACCTCGGTCATTGCGTCGCGCGATGACCTGGCCGACTACATTGAGCATCCCGAGCAGAGCCGCCTGCGCGAAGGTTGGCGCTTTGAACTTGTGGCTCGCGCCTGGACGATCTGCTTTCCGGCAACATGGGGTTGACGGTCAAAGATGGCAAAATTGAATTGCTATAGGTATATAGTTACGCGGTTTTACCAAACCGCGTAACAGCTCGACGCTGCAAACGGCCGAGAGCGGCAATCTGACGTTCAATCGTCGCTCGCGTACCAAAGTACGCGACGCTTCTCTTTCACGTCACCTTGCTCGCTCTCGACCGTTTTCGCTGACATTGCCAAACATCGATGTTGATTTGCTGGTCAGTCGAGTGGGTAGAATGCCTCCAACGTGTAACTCGATTCGGAGGAATTCGCATGCCTTATTACTATGGATACGGCTTTGGCATCGACCCGCTGTACCTGCTGGTTGTTCTTGTCTGCACGGTGCTTGGCCTTGCCGCACAGAACTATATCAACTCGACGTACAAAACCTGGTCCAAGGTTCGCTCAGACGGCGACACGGGCGCCACGGTCGCTCGCCGCATGCTTGACGCCAGCGGTTGCAATGCCGTGGGTATCAAGGGCGTTGCCGGTGAGCTCACCGACCATTACAACCCGCAGGATAACAATCTGTATCTCTCGGATGCCAACCGTTCGGGCGGGTCGGTCGCAAGCGTTGCCGTCGCCTGCCACGAGGCGGGCCATGCCGCCCAGCGCCAAAGCGGTTACGCCATGATGAAGGTTCGCACCGCCCTCGTGCCGGTCGTCAACTTTACCCAGAACACCTGGACCATCGTGTTGCTCTTGGGCCTGTTTATGAACATTGCCGGGCTCACGACCCTCGCGCTGATCTTCTTCTCGTTTAGCGTGCTGTTCCAACTGGTTACGCTGCCGGTTGAGATTGATGCTAGTCGGCGCGCGTGGCGTATATTGAGCAGTCGGGTATGAGCTCCAAGCAGGTCAACGGTGCCAAGAAGGTGCTGACGGCCGCCGCGCTTACCTATGTGGCTGCGGCGCTCACCTCGATCATTCAGCTGCTCTACCTTATGGCTCGCTACAACAGAAACTCCAACCGATAACAAATTGGGTCGCTGGGCGCCGTGGGGATTTGTGTCCCCGCGGCGCTGTACTATGTGTTGGACTTGAATTTGCGCAGGGCCGGAGCCCATGTGCACGATGACGAAAGGGGGCTGCGTGGCAGGCTGGAATCTGACCGGCAATACCGTTTCCGCCGAGTTCGACGGATCGGACGAGCAGGAGCGCAAGGAGCTCAGCGTGAGCCAGGCAGTGGAGATCGCCGCCGGTGCGCTCGATGCCATTCCGCAGCTGAGCGTTCTGGCGAGGTCACAGGTTTTCGTGGTCCTAACGCCCGAAGCGGTCACTGCTACTTCCAGATCAAGGACGACTCGGCCGCCGTCGACTGCATTATCTGGAAGGGCGCCTATCTCAAGCGCACCTTCGATCTGCGCGATGGCATGCAGGTGAGCTTTAAGGGCAGCTTCAATCTCTATAAGCCCACGGGTCGCATGAGCTTTGTTGCCCGCTCATTTTCGTTGGCGGGGGAGGGTCTGCTGCGTCAACAAGTGGCGCAACTGGCCGAAAAGCTACGCCGCGAGGGCCTGATGGACGAAGCGCGCAAGCGCCGCATCCCGGTGTTCTGCTCCCGCGTGGCGGTCGTCACCTCGCTTTCGGGTGCCGTAATCGACGACGTTAAGCGCACGTTGCGTCGTCGCAACCCGCTCGTCGAGGTCGTCTGCGTGGGCGCCAAGGTTCAAGGCGAGGGTGCGCCGGCCGAGCTCATCGAGGGCTTGCGCCGCGCCGCTTCCATTACGCCGGCGCCCGACTGTATTTTGCTGGTGCGCGGCGGCGGCTCCTTTGAGGACCTCATGACCTTTAATGACGAGGAGCTTGCCCGCGCGGTGGCGGCTTGTCCTGTGCCCGTGGTGACCGGTATTGGCCATGAGCCCGATACCTCGATTTGCGACATGGTGAGCGACCGCCGCGCCTCCACGCCCACGGCGGCGGCCGAATCGGTGGCGCCGGCTATGACGGAGTTGGCCGATGTGCTCGAGGCACGCCATCAGCGTCTTGGCGCCGCGATGGCATCGATGATTGGTCGAATCAGGTCGACCTGGAGATGCTCGATCAGCGTGGTCGCCGCGCTTGGAATACCTATACGGCCCGTCTGGGCGATGCACTCGATGCCGCCGCCTGCCGCCCGTGCCTCAACGACCCCACATTTATGGTCGAGCGTCGCGAATCGGAGCTTGCGCTGACTGCCGATCGCCTGTCGGGCGCCATAGTACGCTCGGTCGGGACATTCCGCTCCAACTTTGAGCGCCTGCCCGAGCGTCTGGTTGCAAGCACCTCGGGGCTCGATGGCAAGCGCCATGCGCTCACGCTTGCGAGTTCCCGTCTGGAGCATCAGGGGCGCACGATGCTCAGCAAACCCGCGTCCGACCTGGGCCGTGCGGCAGCCTCACTCGATGCCCTGTCGCCGCTCAAGGTGCTTGCCCGTGGCTATTCCATCGCGTACAGCGATGATGGGGTAGCTACGAGCGCCAAGACCTTTAAGCCCGGCGACGCCATACGCGTGCGCATGGCAGACGGCAACGTGGCGGCAACGGTCGATACGGTCGAGTAGACCGCGTTTCACAGCGATAAACCTTTAGGAAAGGAAACAGATATGGCAGAGAAGGCCCCGGTCGAGCAGCTTACGTACAAGCAGGCCTCGCAGGAGTTGGAACTCATCATCCGCAGCTTGGAGTCGGGCGATATGGAGCTCGAGGAGTCGCTCGAGAGCTATACCCGCGGCGTCGAGCTCCTCAAGAGCCTGCGCACCCGCCTGTCCGATGCCGAGCAGAAGGTCTCGGTGCTCCTTAAGGACTCGACGGCAACGACGTGCTCGCCGACGCGAAGCCGCCAACACCGACGACAACCTCTCGTTCTAACCATTCCGACCAAATATAATTACCTTGGTCTGCGAGAAAGGAACCAACCATGTGTGATTGCATCTTCTGCAAAATTGCCAACCACGAGATCCCCTCGACCGTTGTCTATGAGGACGATCAGGTCATCGCGTTCGACGACCTCAATCCCCAGGCGCCGGTCCACACACTCGTGATCCCCAAGAAGCACTACAGCGACATCGCCGACAACGTGCCCGCCGAGACCATGGGCGCCATGGCTCACGCCATCCAGGAGGTCGCCAAGGTCAAGGGCCTGGAGGACGGTTTCCGCGTCATCTCCAACAAGGGCGTCAACGCCGGCCAGACCGTCATGCACTTCCACATGCACGTCCTCGGTGGCAAAAACCTGGGCGAGAACCTCATCTGAGGACGCGTAGCCCGTCGACTTGGCTGCCTTTGGAGTAGTCTATGCAGCTTTCTCAACTCGAATACCTTCAAGCGGTAGCGAACTATGGCGGCGTGCGCAAAGCAGCTCGCGCCGTTCATGTGAGTCCGCAGGCCGTTTCGTCGGCAATCAAAAAGTTGGAATCTGAGTATCAGATTGTTTTGCTTGACCGATCGGCGGGTGAGGCTGTTTTGTCTTCGGCGGGCAGAGAATTTGCGCGTCGTGCACGCGTGATCCTGCAAAAGTCGACGATCTCAAAAGTAACGCTCAATCGAGAGACGACGCGTCTCGCCTGACGGCCACTTTCGTCTTTACGCCCCCTGCCTTCATGGGCGGGGGCGCCTTTTTGCCGAAAACTGGTATGACTCGTTTGAAAGCTCGCACCCTCAGATTCACCTTGATGTGTGGCATCAGCCAACGGCTACATGCTTTGAATCACTTGTGCTTGGCATTTCGGATGCGGCTATCTCATTTGAGGAACCACGGGACAGCGTCCTTTCTTCAAAATATTTGGGTGAAAAGGAGCTCAAGGTTCTTTCATGCCCAGCGGGTCATCAATCCGTGGGCGCTATGACCGTTCGTGAGTTACTGGGCGGCAGGCTCGCTGTTCCCATTAATTTGTCACCCTGTCTCAATGCGATCAACCAATGCCCTGAAGCCCAGCTCGTCAATTTTCGCTTCCGTGATGTTGAATACGGAAGCAGGGCTCAGGCTGAGTTTCTTCAAGCCGGGGGATTGATATTGAGTTTGTCTGGGTCCTCTCTCGCACCGGATGGATCAGAAGTGAGTGAGTGCTCCATTGAAGGTTCGCGTGATGTAACCTTGCCTATCTACTTTGCTATCGGCAAAATTCCTGGACTGATCGACACCAGACGGTTTTTCTGCACCTATTGCGTCATCTTGCTTCGTGAGATTAATTGGCTTCGAGACGTCAAGTGATTATTGACGCCTTGTAACACATAGCTGACAGCTTTGCCCTCATGCTTTTCCAAGATTCCGATTTAGATTGCTGGCTCTTGGAGGGCGGGGCATGAAAACCGTACGATTTTGCTTTATATGACGTTCGTTTTTCTGTCGAACTTCATCACCATTTTGTATTTTCTGACGGTTTACCTTGAATTCGCCGGATTCTCGATGGTGGCGATTTCTAGCATGATGATTGCATATCAAGTGAGTAAGTTCATCCTCGAAGTTCCCACTGGCTATATTGCTGATAGGTTTGGACGAAAGACAAGTGGTCTCGTTGGCGTCGTGGGGATGCTTGGATACTATGCCGCCTTGCTTCTCGTCCGTTCCCCTCTGCTTTTAATCGGTGCGTTCGCTCTCAAAGGTTTTGCCGTTGCATGTCTGAGCGGATCCATAGAAGCGATTTACATAGACAGCGTCTCTCAGGACCAGCTCGTAAGACTTAATGTCGTTGAGCGATTTGTTTTCTATGCCTCTTATGCCATCTCGCTTGCGTGGGCGGTTTCATTTCGTCTGCTGGCGCGTATCTCATTGGGCTTTCGGTCGATATCATCGCCATGGTGTTGACGTTGGTTGTCGTTGTCTGCATTCCTGAGATGCGAAGAGGGGGCACTGCGGGGACACCTGAGCGTGGAATTAGCCCGAAGATGATCGGTGCCGCTATTGCGTGTAACGGAATTCTTCGTTCAGCGTTCATCATGGACTGTTCTCAAGCATTTGCTTTTGTCGCCCTGGAAGACTTTTTCTCACTGTTGCTTGCGGGTCGCGGAATGAATGCCGTCGCTTCGGGTGTGATCATTGCGGTCCAGCTCCTTGCCTCGGCCTCCATGGGGCTTATTGTGCCCAGTGTGATTGCTCATGTCGACAAGGGCCGTTTTGCGCGTATTTGCGGCATCATTCGCTTAGTATTGACAGCTTTGTTTTTGATCCCCCTTACTCCGGCTAATTTGCTGCCCGTGTTCTATGTGCTGCAGACGGTTGCGTACTCGTTGTTTGCCCCAATCAAATACTCAGTTTTCCAAAATGCTGCCGATTCTTCGATGCGCTGTTCGCTGATTTCGGTTCAAAGCCAGATGGTGGCGGTTGGTGCCGTCCTTTTCTATCTGCTCAACGCTGTGTTGAGTAGCGTTGCGGGCATTCGAGTCGTATTGCTTGTTGCGCTCGGGATTTCTGCCCTGGTGTATATCCCTGCGCTATTTCGTCTTACAAGTCAAAGGCCGTGAGTATTTGGGCACCGATAACTTATATATCAACGCAATAAACCGAGCGCGAGGGCGTTGGGTTTATTATTGAAGCGTATGTACCTGGCGGCGCCACACCGCCTGTTAGTAGGGAGACACATGAACGTTCTGGTCGTCAACGCAGGATCTTCGACCCTTAAGTATCAGGTCATCGATACCAAGTCCCACAAGGTGTCCGCAAAGGCTCCTGCGAGCGCGTCTGCTTTACCGGCGGTACCTTCACCCACGCTGCCAACGGTTCCAAGAAGGTGACCGAGAACATCGAGTTCCCCGACCACAAGGTCGCCATCGAGGTCGTTCTGAAGGACCTCGAGGCCAACGGCGTCAAGATCGAGGGCATTGGTCACCGTATCGTTCAGGGCGGCTGGTACTTTGGCGACTCCTCCCTCGTCGACGAGGACGTCCTCGCCAAGATCCGCGAGGTCGCTCCGCTGGCGCCGCTGCACAACAACCCCGAGGCCAACGTTATCGAGTACTGCCTGGAGCAGTATCCCGACCTGCCCAACGTCACGGTCTACGACACCGCTTTCCACTTCAACATGCCCGAGGTCGCCAAGACTTACGCCCTGCCCAAGGACGTCTGCGACAAGCTGCACATCCGTAAGTACGGCGCCCACGGCACCAGCTACCGTTACATCTCCAAGAAGGTCGCCGAGATGACCAACGGCGAGGCTCGCAAGGTCGTCGTGTGCCATATCGGCTCCGGCGCTTCCCTGTGCGCATCGAGGACGGCAAGTGCATGGACACCACCATGGGCCTCACCCCGCTCGACGGCGTCATGATGGGCACCCGCTGCGGCTCCATCGACCGGCTACCGTGTGCTACCTGCAGCGCGAGGGCGGCTACACCTTCGACGAGGTCGACGAGATGATGAACAAGAAGTCCGGCCTTTGGCTGTGACCGGCGGCAAGACCAACGACTGCCGCAACGTCGAGGAGCTCGCCGCCGCTGGTGACCCCGATGCTCAGCTCGCCTTCGACATGTTTGTCTACAAGATTGCCGCCAAGGCTGCCGAGATGGCTACTTCTATGTGCGGTATGGACACCCTGGTCTTTACTGCCGGTATCGGCGAGCACGCTCCGGCTGTTCGCGCCGGCGTTGCCGACCGTCTGGCCTTTATGGGCGTCAAGATGGATCATGCCCGCAACGCCCTGCGTGGTGACGGCGCTTGGTGCCTGTCTGCCAAGGATTCCAAGGTCAAGATTTTCGTCATCCCCACGGACGAGGAGTTCATGATCGCTTCCGACGTCGAGCGCATCGTCAACGGCAAGTAATTGCAAGAGGGGAGGGGCTGGACGACCGAGCGCCGTTCGGCCCCTCTTTTGTGCTCGTTGGGCGATATGCCTGATAGCTATTTATCAAGTTGTGATAACTTCTTATTAAAATGCGGCCGCCTTAAGGGGCCTGCGTCGACCGTATTGCACTGCAAAGGAGTCTCATGAACGTACTTGTTGTCAACGTCGCAGCTCAAGCCTTAAATATCAGCTTTTGGATACCGATACCCGCGAGGTTTTCGCCAAGGGCAACTGCGAACGCATCGGTTCGGATATGGGCATCTTTGGCCACTCCGAGAACGGTGGCGCCAAGCAGACCGAGGAGGTCCCCTTCCCGGATCATCGTTCGGCTATCGCGCGTGTGCTCGAGGAGCTCGAGAAGACCGACTTTACGATCGATGGCATCGGCCACCGTATCGTTCAGGGTGGCTGGCACTTCGATGATTCCGCGGTCGTCGACGATGAGGTTATGGCTAAGATCCTTGAGGTGGCCCCGCTCGCTCCGCTACACAATTACGGCGAGGCCGCGGCAATCGAATATTGTCGCGAGAAGTATCCGGAGCTGCCAACGTGGCCGTCTTTGACACCTCGTTCCACATGACCATGCCCGAGGTCGCCTACACCTACGCACTGCCCAAGGACGTGTGCGACAAGTACCACGTGCGCAAGTACGGCGCACACGGTACGAGCCACCGCTACGAGTGATGATGGCCAAGGAGATCCTGGCTCGCGCTGCCACCGCCTGCTTTCGTGCCATCTGGGCAACGGCGCTTCGCTCGCCGCCATCGAGGACGGCGTGTGCCGCGATACCACGATGGGCCTCACGCCGCTCGACGGCCTGATGATGGGTACCCGTTGCGGCTCCATCGACCGGCTACCGTGTGCTACCTGCAGCGCGAGGCGGCTACAGCTATCAGGAAGTCGATGACATGATGAACAAGCAGTCTGGTCTGCTTGCCATCTCGGGCATCTCCAACGACGCCGCGACATCCGCACGCGCGCCTCCGAGGGCGACGAGCGCTGCCTGCTCGCCTTCGATATGTTCGCCTACAAGGCCATGCAGCAGGCCGGCTCCATGATCGCTTCCATGGCGGGCGTGGACACCATCACCTTTACCGCCGGTATCGGCGAGAACGACTGGTCGATCCGCAAGGCCTTCTGCGATTGCTTTGAGTGGCTGGGCGTACGCATCGACAACAACAAGAACCGCGAGGCCGTGGGCAACGGTCCGCAGGTCATCAGCGCCGCCGGTTCAGCCGTCACGGTCATGGTCATCCCCACCGACGAGGAATACATGATCGCCCACGACGTAGAGCGCCTGACCAAGAACAACTAACGCGCTCGTTTGCATGTAAACGAAAGGCCTCCTGAGCAACGACTCAGGAGGCCTTTTTGCTGGCAGCTGGATTAACGGCGGAAACTCTGTCCCATTCCGAGCGTTAATTCTGGGACACGCTTTCCGCTTGGGGCTGGTTGCGGAAAGCGTGTCCCACAATAAAGCAAATTCCGGTCCACAGTTTCCCAGACAGCCCCAAGCGGAAAGCGTGTCCCACAATCCGCCTCCAAACCGGGATACACTTTCCGGTGGTTAGACACCGAACTTCAGCCAACATTTCGGTCCCAAAGTGACCATGGCCAGCAACGCCTGCGCTCCCAGCAACGGCATCCAATCATTCAGGTCTTCAGCTCCAGCTCGTAGCCAAGCCGCCGTCCACCCCAGATACCCTAATTGCTACGTTGCGGTAGAAGACCGTACGGGCTAACCCCTGAAAACAATCCGCAGACCAGAAACGTCCCCGTTCGTAGCTCCGGAGGAGCAGACGGGGACGTTTCATTGGTCGAGGACGTTTTCAGGGGTTAGCCCGTACAGCCTTCGGGCGAGTGCGTACGCTACTCAGCATCTGAGCCTGGACGGCAGTGATGGCCACGACACCCACGATGTCGTCGGCAGAGCAGCCGCGCGAAAGGTCGTTAACCGGCTTGGCGATGCCCTGCAGGATGGGGCCGTAGGCGTCAGCACCGGCGAAGCGCTGGACCAGCTTGTAGCCGATGTTGCCGGCCTCAAGGTCGGGGAACACCAGCACGTTAGCCTTACCGGCGACGGAGGAGCCGGGAGCCTTGAGCTGGGCGACGGTGGGGACGATAGCGGCATCGAGCTGCAGGTCGCCGTCGATGGCGAGCTCGGGAGCCTTCTCCTTGCAGAACTTCACAGCCTCCTGGACCTTCTTGGCGACCTCGCCGCCGGCGGAGCCATGGTGGAGTAGGAGAGCATGGCCACGTGCGCTCAACGTTGCCCATGAAGGTGGACCAGGAGTGAGCGGAGGCGATGGCGATCTCGGAGAGCTCGTCGGAGGACGGGTTGATGTTGAGGCCGCAGTCGGCGAAGATCAGCGTGCCGTCGGTGCCGAACTGCGGGGTGTCGGTGCACA
>ENA-OQHP01000752-OQHP01000752.1-human-gut-metagenome-genome-assembly--contig:-NODE-752-length-10212-cov-1.427467_pt1 | contig 10212 bp, 15 predicted proteins | sample MGYA00242563_ERZ504717 | MGnify/ENA primary metagenome ERZ504717 (study PRJEB26092, sample SAMD00036212) | human gut metagenome | host: Homo sapiens | study: EMG produced TPA metagenomics assembly of...
CATTGTATTCTTCTTACAGGCGAACGATTTCCGGCAAGTTAGCCAAATCACCTTCCATAGAGAACACGCTATCCACCACAATCAGTTTGATGGCATCCGGTTCACACTTCTGGAGCTCTTTTTTCCAGGGCATCCATGTCGTTGTGTTTATACTTCAGCTGGGTAGCAAAAGAAAGACGACGTCCGTCCACGATAGAAGCATGGTCACGGTCATCACAAATGATGTAATCGCCACGTCCGGCCAACTGAGGAATCACACCTTCATTAACCGTAAATCCGGTAGAGAAACACAATGCTTCATCTTTACCGACGAACTCTGCAAGTTCTTTTTCAAGTTCTACATGAATATCCAGCGTTCCATTCAACAGACGAGAACCCGCGCATCCTGTACCATATTTGCGAGTAGCAGCAATAGCCGCGTCGATGATTCTCTGATCATGAGTCAGACCCATATAGGAATTTGAACCGAACATCAATACTTCTTTCCGTCCATCATTACCTCTGTATCCTGGGCACTGTCTATTTCACGAAAGTACGGATAGACACCTCTTTCCATGTACATCTGAGGTACTCTGAATTTACTTAATTTTTCTTGTAATAATCCCATATTCTAATATCTGGTAAGCATCCCAGCTTACATTAAACTTCATTACTTTTGCAACCGTTTCGTTACATCATTTTCATTAAGAACGTGCAAAGATACAAAAAACTCAAAATTCCGACACGAATCCCTGAAAAAAAATAACAAGAACGTCAATTATAGGGGCAATTTACCCTAAACTATGAAAGATAATATTATTTTTGTACTCCCAAATTTTAAGGAAACAGGTTTATGGAGACAAAAAAGCGAATCACCTTTGTGGTAAACCCCATATCCGGCACTCACGGAAAGGAATTCATCCTACGACTTATTGAAAAAGAACTGAATCATTCTATAATATGATTATTCTATCCGGAAAACGGAATATGCAGGTCACGCTTCCGAGATAGCCGCACACGCCGCCGCCGAACATACGGACATCGTAGTGGCCATCGGCGGAGACGGTACCATCAATGAGATAGGACGGGCGCTTATCCATACCAATACCGCGATGGGGATTATTCCATGCGGATCGGGCAACGGACTGGCACGCCATCTTCATATTCCTATGGAGCCGAAGGGGGCCATCAATGTGCTCAATGCCGGAAATATAAAGACAATAGACTACGGTATCATTGACAACCATCCCTTCTTCTGCACATGCGGAGTGGGATTCGATGCCTTCGTGAGCCTGAAATTTGCCGATTCCGGAAAAAGAGGTCTGCTGACCTACCTGGAAAATACCCTGCACGAAAGCCTGACGTATCAGCCGGAGACGTACGAAATAGAAAACTCTACGGGTACCGTACGCTACAAAGCATTCCTGATAGCCTGTGCCAATGCATCGCAATATGGCAACAATGCCTACATCGCCCCACAAGCCTCTCTGACCGACGGCATGATGGACATCACGGTGCTGGAGCCGTTTACCGTGCTGGATGTGCCTTCTCTTTCATTCCAGTTGTTCAACCGGACACTTGACCAGAACAGCCGTATCAAAACGATGAAGGACAAGAGCATCATCATACACCGTGCAAAGGAGGGGGTGTTCCATTTTGACGGAGACCCGATGATGGGCGGAAAAGACCTGAAGGTGGAAATCATTCACCAGGGGCTACACGTTATCGCGCCGATACGTCCCAAACAGATGCCTTCTCCCCCGCTGAACATTCTCCAGCACTTCACCGACTTATCGGACGACGTCCCATCACTTCGGCCATTGCCCAGAAGCCACAAGCAACTCCTGATGCTGAACCATCACATCCTGAGACGCTTGTCGAAGAAATAATCATTTCATCTTACAAGGCCAGATAGAAATCTCTGGCCAGTTCACTAAACTCCGGTGTATAGACATGACGCTCCGTCTCGATGGGAAGGTGCGTGATTTCCGTCTGCGCACAAGGATGCTTCACGAACGCCATCAGCACACGCTTGGCGGGCAATTCCTGGCGGGGATGCACCCAGGTCTGCCGCAAAAGATGCAAACCTTTCCCGAGGCTAAAGCCACAAAATCGGCCGATGCCGTAGCCGGAAGTACCACCGAAAAACTACCTTTTCGGACAACAAAACCGAGACTTTCGATAACAAAGCGTAAAAGTCCAGTTCATCGGTATGCCGGGCCGTATTTCTCTGTGCCTGAGGGCATTTCACGGACTCCACAAAATACGGAGGATTCGACACGATGGCATCAAAACACCCGTTCCATTCTTCCGGTGCCTTCCGTATATCAAGCCGCTCTACCTCCATCCGGTCAGACCAGGGCGTACGGGCCACGTTTTCACGGGCCTGCTCCACGGCCGCTTCGTCAATATCAACGGCGGTTACAAAGGCATCCGGATTCCGCTGGGCCAACATCAAGGCAATCAATCCGCTTCCGGTACCAATGTCAAGCACCTTCCGTGCCCCGTCCACTTGCGCCATGCGCCGACCAGCACGCCGTCGGTGCCTACCTTCATGGCACACTTATCATGAAAAACTACAAATTGCTTGAATTGAAAATATGGATTTGGCATAACTTATGTCTAAAATTACGCCAAAAATAGTGAAATCCCCATAGAAAACGCTTCAACCTGCCATTATTTTACATAATAAAAGAGGTATTTGACACAAATAGTTTCCAAATTACATGCGGAATGATTAACTTTGTGCCGTTTTTGAGTAATAAAAAAAGCTTCTTAATTCAGAAGAGAAAACAAGTATGGTAAAAAAAGACAAAAAAACAACGAGATTCTGGTAAGTGCAGAAGGTAATGACATTCCATGATGGCAGAAATTGAAACGCTTCCGGTGGACAATGCAACGGATGACCTCACGGGAGAACTGCCCGTCATGCCCCTGCGCAACCTTATGATATTTCCCTCTATTGTCATGCCCGTCAGCGTAGGCCGGCAACCCACATTGAAATTAGTCAACCAGGCATTTCAGAGCAAAGAGCCTATCATCATTACCACGCAGAAGGTGAGTGAGGTAGACTCGCCCAAGCAGAAGGATTTGTTCCCCATTGCGGTAATCGGCAAGGTGCCTCCGGGTGTTCGAAATGCCGGGAGGAACCATTACGGCCATCCTTCAGGCTACGGGTCCGAAGGTACAACTGGAAGAAATCACTTCTACCCGCCCCTTCCTGAAGGGTAAGGTTTCGGTGATTGAAGAGGACATGAAGGACGAGAAATCCGATGAGTTCAAGACACTGATTGACACTTGCAAGGAGTTGAGTGCCAAGGTAATTGAATTGTCCGATGAAATTTCGCCCGACACTTCTTTCGCCTTGAAGAACCTGGACAACAACGAGGTACTGGTCAACTTCATTTCCGGCAATTTCCCCTTCCCTATCAACGAGAAGTACGAATTGCTTCAAACGAACAACCTGAAAGACCGGTTGTACCGCCTTATCCAGTTGCTGAACAAGTACATCCAGCTGGCCACTCTGAAACAGAGCATCCAGATGCGTACGCGTGAGGAACTCGACCGCCAGCAACGTGAGTACTTCCTCCAGCAACAAATCAAGAACATTCAGGATGAACTGGGCAACGGACAGGATGACGAAATTGACGAACTTCGCAAGAAGGGAGAAAAGAAACGCTGGAAACCGGAAGTAAAAGAGACTTTTGAGCGTGAGCTGTCCAAACTGGAACGTATCAACCCGCAATCGCCCGACTATAACGTGCAACTGACTTATCTTCAGACATTGCTCTCACTTCCGTGGGGCGTGTATACACAGGATGTCATCGACATTCCGAATGCCAAGAAGATACTCGATAAGGAGCATTACGGACTGGAGAAGGTGAAAGAACGTATTCTGGAGCACCTGGCCGTGCTGAAGCTGAAAGGTGACCTGAAGTCGCCGATCATCTGCCTCTACGGTCCTCCGGGAGTAGGAAAGACTTCTTTGGGACGTTCCATCGCCACGGCTCTGAAACGGAAATACGTGCGTATGTCACTGGGTGGCGTGCACGATGAAGCCGAAATCCGCGGTCACCGCAAGACGTACATCGGTGCCATGCCGGGACGTATCATCAAGAGCCTGATCAAAGCGGAAACATCGAATCCGGTCATCATTCTGGATGAGATTGATAAGTTGAGCAGCGATAGCCATGGCGACCCGAGCTCGGCCATGCTGGAAGTGCTCGACCCGGAACAGAACAACACGTTCCACGACAATTACGTTGACATTGACTACGACTTGTCGAACATCATGTTCATCGCTACGGCCAACAACCTGGCACCATCCCATCTCCGTTGCTCGACCGTATGGAGCTGATTGAAGTGAGCGGTTACATCACCGAAGAGAAGATTGAAATCGCTCGCCGTCACCTCATTCCGAAAGAGATGGAGAAGAACGGCCTGAAGAAGGAACACGTGAAGTTCAGCAAGGCGGCCATTGAATACATCATCGAGAACTATACCCGTGAAAGCGGTGTGCGTGAGCTGGAAAAGAAAATCAGCAAGGTGATGCGTAAAATCGCACTGGAAATTGCCAGCGATGAGTTTACCGGTACCCATGAGCTGAAGCCGAAAGATATTGAAAAGTTCCTCGGCGCACAAGAATATTCCCGCGACAAATACCAGGCAACGAATATGCCGGCGTAGTGACGGGACTGGCCTGGACGGCCGTAGGCGGTGAGATTCTGTTCGTAGAAACCAGCCTGAGCCGTGGAAAGGGACAACTGACCCTGACCGGTAACCTGGGCTCGGTAATGAAGGAATCGGCCATGCTGGCACTGGAGTACCTGAAAGCACATAGCCACCTGCTGGATTTGCCCGAAGGTATCTTCGACAACTGGAACATCCATATCCACGTGCCGGAAGGAGCTATTCCGAAAGACGGACCTTCTGCCGGTATCACCATGGTCACCTCACTGGCTTCTGCACTTACCCAGCGCAAGGTGAAAGCCAACCTGGCCATGACGGGTGAAATCACCCTTCGTGGAAAGGTGCTTCCCGTAGGCGGTATCCGGGAAAAAATCCTGGCGGCCAAACGTGCCGGCATCAAGGACATCATCCTATGTGAGGAAAACCGCAAGGACATCAATGAAATCCAGCCGATGTACCTCACCGGAATGACTTCCACTACGTGAAGGACATCAAGGAGGTGCTCCGCCTGGCACTGACCGACGAGAAGGTGGCCGATGCCATCGACTTACCATCAAAGAAGATAAAAACAAAGAAAACCCTGCACAATGAAATTGAATTACAATATACGGACCCAAATCGAATGCCCGCGCTGGTCTGATTACAACAGACCACGGGCAGATTGAGACCCCTATCTTCATGCCGGTGGGCACACTGGGTACGGTGAAAGGCGTGCATCTTCACGAACTGAAGAACGACATCAAGCTCAGATTATCCTGGGAAACACGTACCACCTCTACCTGCGCCCCGGACTGGACATCATCGAGGGGGCTGGCGGACTCCATAAGTTCAACGGATTCGACCGTCCGATGCTGACCGATAGCGGCGGCTTCCAGGTATTTTCTCTTTCCGGCATCCGCAAGTTGCGCGAAGAGGGCGTGGAGTTCCGCTCGCACATTGACGGTTCGAAGCACTTGTTCACTCCCGAACGGGTGATGGACATCGAGCGTACCATCGGTGCCGACATCATGATGGCTTTCGACGAGTGCGCCCCCGGTACTTCCGACTACAACTATGCCAAGAAGTCCATGGAACTGACTCACCGCTGGCTGGACAGATGTTGTGCCCGCTTCAACGAAACGGAGCCTAAGTACGGCTACAACCAGTCGCTCTTCCCCATCGTGCAGGGATGCGTATATCCCCGACTTGCGCCGCCAGTCGGCCGAATACATCGCCTCAAAGAATGCCGACGGTAACGCCATCGGCGGACTGGCCGTCGGTGAGCCTACCGAGAAGATGTACGAGATGATTGAGGTGGTCAACGAGATTCTGCCTAAGGACAAGCCCCGCTACCTGATGGGTGTAGGTACTCCAGTCAACATCCTAGAAGGCATCGAACGCGGTGTGGACATGTTCGATTGCGTGATGCCGACCCGTAACGGACGAAACGGCATGCTCTTTACCAAAGACGGTATCATGAACATGCGCAACAAGAAATGGGAGAACGACTACTCGCCCATTGAAGCTGACGGAGCATCTTACGTAGACACGATGTATAGTCGTGCCTACCTGCGCCACCTGTTCCACGCACAGGAGTTGCTGGCCATGCAGATTGCCTCCATCCACAACCTGGCCTTCTACCTCTGGCTCGTAGGCGAAGCCCGCAAGCACATCATTGCCGGCGACTTCTCTACCTGGAAACCGGCCATGGTGAAACGTTTATCTACCCGATTGTAATTGTAGTTTACGACGATAAATATGAAACACAATGTGTTCCAGTTGTTCCGTTCCTACCTGCAAGCCGGAAAGGAACAACTGAAAAATTTAAAAGGAAACCCGTTCAAGAAGAAATGGTTGAAACGGCTGGACAGGTACATCATCGTGAAGTTCCTGGGCACCTACTTTTTTGCCATCGCCCTGATTATCTCCATCGCCGTGGTGTTCGACATCAATGAAAACATTGACGACTTCATCAACAACAAGGCGCCTATCAGTGCCATCATCTTCGACTATTACCTGAACTCATTCCTTACTACACGAACCTCTTCAGTCCGTTGTTCGTATTCATTGCCGTGATTTTCTTCACGTCGAAGCTGGCAGAGAACTCCGAGATTATCGCCATGTTCTCCACCGGAATGAGTTTCAAGCGCCTGATGGTGCCCTTACATGATTTCGGCCGCCATCATCGCACTGGTCACCTACGTGCTGAGTACCGAGGTGATTCCTACCGGTAGCGTCACCCGACTGAAGTTTGAGCAAGTGTACAAGAACAAGAAGCGGGCAGACTACGTGCGCAATATCCAGCTGGAGGTAGATACAGGTGTCATTGCTACATGGAGCGCTACGAAGACTACAACAAGACGGCTTACCGCTTCTCGCTCGACAAGTTTGAAGACCACAAGCTGGTATCGCACCTCACGGCCCGCCGTATTACGTACGACACCACCACCGTGCACCGCTGGATTATCCAAGGACTACCATGATCCGTGAGATGAAGGCATGCGATGAAACCATCACCCGGGGCGACCGTCTGGACTCCATCATCAACATGGAGCCGCAGGACTTCCTCATCACGCGCGGCCAGCAGGAAACGATGACCAGTCCCCAGCTACGGGAGTACATCGACAAGCAGAAGCAACGAGGCTTCGCCAACATCAAGGTGTTCGAAGTGGAATACTACCGGCGCATCGCCACCTCGTTTGCGGCCTTTATCCTGACGGTCATCGGGCTCTCGCTTTCGTCACAAAAACGGAAAGGAGGTATGGGACTTCACCTGGGAATCGGTATCGCACTGAGCTTCTCCTACATCCTGTTCCAGACCATCTCGTCCACCTTCGCCATCAACGGAAACGCGCATCCGAACCTGGCCGTGTGGATTCCGAACATCCTGTATCTGTTCATTGCGATTTATCTCTACCGCAAGGCACCGAAATAAAAAGAAAATCTCCTCACAAATCACCACGATTCATGGATTTGTGAGAGATTCTGTATTATAACGATTCAATCGCTTCTATTGAATGAAATTATTTACCTGACTCTGCGGATTAAGAGGAGTCTGATCCGATAAGACCAACGTTTTAATCATGTGCTTTGTTCCTTGTTTATATTTCTGAAAATGCTCCGACGCAATATGTGATTTATAAGCCTGCTCACTTGCATAGGTTTCAAGAATCGTAACCTTACACGGATTTTCCTTTTCGGCAACGGCATACATGGTCAATACCCCCGGTTCAGTACGTAATGAAATCTCACCCACTTCCACCGCACACTGCATATATTCCTTTATAAACTCCGGATACACTTCTATTTTCGATAACCTCACAATACCATCGGGCGACATCGGAAGTTTGGCACACATGCCAGGCTTCTTGTCTAAGTTCAAACACTTGCCGATTATTTCTCCCGTGGCAAGATACGAGTACGTCGGAAACTCAAACAACACAGGTTTCAATCGGGTATAATCCAGTTTCCCATCTTGACCGAGCACTTCTGGAGCTGCATAGGTATTAGCTATGGAACAAATAAAATTGTCAAATCCCTCGGTTTCATAAATATCCACCACATCACATTCCATGGTTAATGGTGATTTGTCAATAACCGGAGTACCATTCTCTCCAAAATGATAGTCAAAACACCGTCGATTTATCCACCGAATTTCCACTTACACTTCCCACATAATCAGCCGCAGGCAACATTTCACGGCTCACAAGGTTTACAGACAATTTCTTTGACCTCCTTATTCCCTGATTGGTATAATGATGTTTACTCATACTCAGAAGAATACGGTCATGCCCAATAATTCCAGTATGTCCCACTACAAGCCAGTTTACTTTTCATTGACTACCGCCCCAACCACCGTCATCGGTTTGGGATAAAGCGCCAGTACCGAACCTAAATTTTTCTTTTCCATATCCGTTTCATTTTGCAATATCACACTTCTTCATTCCTCGTGCTACAGGAGCACACAAGGAACAACAAACATACATACTGAATAAATTTTAGCATAGCATTCTTATTATTTCTGTTACTTATCAATCTGACTCTCGGTAAACGGATCGGCACGATGCCCCATAAGGTCTATTTGTGCATACTCCCTCTCAAATTCCTCCATCTCGTAAGCCGTAAGCCGCACATGAGCCGCCCCCAGGAAATCATCGAGGTGGTTCGGATTCGTTGTGCCAGGGATGGGAGCAATCCATGACTTACGCGAAAGCATCCACACCAAGGCAAACTGGGCAGGAGTAATATTCTTTCGAGCTGCCCATTTACGCACAAGTGACACAAGCGGCATATTATGCTTCAAGGCTTCAGGCGTGAATTGCGGCAATGTGGCCCGCCTATCAGGTTTCTCAAAACGGCTTTCCTCATGAATCACTCCCGTAAGAAAGGCCCTTCCCAACGGACAATATGGAACAAAACCAATGCCCAGTTCTTCCAGCGTAGGGAATATTTTGGTCTCCGGTTCGCGCCACCAGATGGCATACTCGCTCTGTACGGCCGAAAGCGGACAAACGGCATGTGCCCGACGAATAGAACGTGCACTGGCTTCCGACAATCCCCAGTGCAAGACTTTCCTTCCTGCATCAGGTTCTTTACCGTGTCTGCTACCTCCTCCATCGGCACCTTCGGTTCACACGGTGCTGATAAAGCAAGTCTATGTGATCCGTACGCAAGCGTCGCAATGAACCTTCCACAGCCCGGCGAATATGGTCAGGACGACTATTCAAGGCCGTGGGCTGTTTCTCTTCCACCCCGAAACCAACTTCGTACCGATTTTTACTTTGTTACGAAAGGAGCAAGTGCCTCGCCTACCCACTCCTCACTGGTATAAGGGCCGTACACCTCTGCCGTATCGAAAAAGTAACTCCCTGATCATAAGCCCGACGAATCAAGGCAATCATATCCTTCTTTTCATACCGTCCGCCATAGTAGCCTACCATGGGAAGGCATCCCAGCCCGATAGCCGATACATCCAGTCCGCCCAATTGCGATGTTCCATATCTCCACGTACAGACTGACCCTTACTATCCGATGACTGGGAGAAAACCTTCGATACACCGGTCCATGCACATACCGCAGAAAAGGCGGCTACAGACGACATCTTCAAAAAATCTCTTCTATCCATAATCTGAATTTTTTTACGAGCCGCTACGGCTCAACAACCCTCGTAATATTTCCATTTCGTTATCCGTGAGGCGGAAAGGAAAGCTCTCCTTTTCGGGCGCGGGACCCCCGGCTTCCTGCACTAAAAAACATTGCATCACTCTTTCCGTAGTCGTGCGATAACGGTCGGCCATGAAGCAGACCACTTCATCCTTGTATAAATTGGCGGGAATGTCTATTGGTTTATCCATCTTTCTTGTTTTCTTGATACGGCAAAATTACCCCTGCACGGGCAGAAGAGCGTAACAATACCACGGAAGGTCGTACCGTTTTTACGGATTTTGCCTGCTCACGTGCGGCCATTGGCTGAGATAATGTATTTTGTTGAAGGGACAATTCCCGAACGGAAAAACAAAAGAATGGTTCAATGAGCAAAGAATTTTGAAAATAATGGAAATGTAG
>ENA-OQHP01000753-OQHP01000753.1-human-gut-metagenome-genome-assembly--contig:-NODE-753-length-10199-cov-2.374106_pt1 | contig 10199 bp, 11 predicted proteins | sample MGYA00242563_ERZ504717 | MGnify/ENA primary metagenome ERZ504717 (study PRJEB26092, sample SAMD00036212) | human gut metagenome | host: Homo sapiens | study: EMG produced TPA metagenomics assembly of...
CTTTCTTCTCTCAATAATATACTTAGACGATTTGTTTACTTCGGAGCTCTTGTCTTAAGACCCTTAGCGTTACAATCCCTTACGAGATCTCGGGTGTCCTCCTGAAGCACGTCCTTCACCACCACCCATCGGGTGATCAACAGGGTTCATAACAACACCACGGTTACGCGGACGACGTCCTAACCAACGAGAACGTCCAGCTTTACCTGAACTTCCAATCCATGATCTGAGTTACCAACGCTACCGATAGTAGCCTTACATGTGCTGAGGATCTGACGAACCTCGCCTGAAGGCAACTTGATAACGCAGTATTTACCTTCTCTTGAAGTCAATTGAGCGAAGTTACCGGCTGAACGAACCAAAGCAGCGCCTTGACCCGGACGTAATTCGATGTTGTGAATTACAGTACCGACCGGAATATTCTGAAGCGGAAGAGCATTTCCGATTTCCGGAGCAGCAGTTTCACCTGACATCAAAGTCGCACCAACTTGCAATCCATTGGGAGCAATAATATATCTTTTTTCACCATCTGCATAAAACAACAGAGCGATACGAGCCGAACGGTTCGGATCGTATTCAATTGTTTTAACCACTGCAGGTACACCGTCTTTATTTCTCTTGAAGTCTACGATACGGATAATCTTCTTACTACCGCCACCGATGTAGCGCATGGTCATTTTACCAGTGTTGTTACGACCGCCGGAAGATTTCTTACCAAATACAAGAGACTTTTCTGGTACTCGTGCAGTAATTTCTTCGAAAGTACCAATAATTTTATGTCTTTGCCCCGGTGTTGTGGGCTTAAATTTACGTACTGCCATTTCTTTTAAATATTGCTATAAAAATCAATAGTATCTCCTTCTTTCAACGTAACAACAGCTTTTTTGTAAGCGTTTGTACGTCCGTTGATGATACCTGCGCGTGTATAACGGCTCTTGTTCTTGCCGGCATAACGAATTGTATTCACATCAACCACGGTAACGTTGTAAAGGGCTTCAACTTCGTTCTTAATTTCCAGTTTATTAGCTTCAGGACGCACGATAAAGCCGAAACGATTGTTCGACTTATCAGTAATTGCAGTCATCTTCTCTGTCACTAACGGTTTAATAATAATTCCCATTATTTAAGCCTCCTTTTTACATTAAGATATTGTCGATAGCAGAAAGTGCACTTTCAGCAAACACAACAACTCCAGCGTCCAATACTCTGTAAGTATTTAACCCTGAGATAGTCTGCACATTAGCGCCCTTTACGTTACGAGCCGACAAATATACGTTTTTATTTGCTTCCGGTAAAACAACAAGCAGCTTTTTGTCAGAAACTTTAAGATTTTTTGTCATAACAACAAAATCTTTTGTCTTAGGAGCTTCAAAATTGAAGTCTTCTACTACAATGATGGCATTGTTCTGAGCCTTATATGCCAAAGCTGACTTACGTGCCAGAGCTTTTACTTTCTTATTCAGTTTGAAGTAGTAATCTCTCGGTTTCGGACCAAATACACGTCCACCACCAACGAGTACCGGTGAGTTCATGTCACCACGACGTGCACCACCGCCACCTTTCTGGCGACCGATTTTACGAGTAGAACCGCTGATTTCGCTTCTTTCCTTTGACTTGTGTGTACCCTGACGCTGGTTAGCCATAAACTGTTTAACGTCCAAGTAGATAGCGTGGTCGTTGGGCTCAATTCCGAAGATAGACTCGTTTAACGTAATCTTTCTCCCAGTGTCTTCACCTTTAATGTTATATACGTTAACTTCCATTATTTCTCAATTATTACGATTGAACCTTTGCAACCAGGAACAGAACCCTTAATCAAAAGGAGATTGTGCTCCGCGATTACTTTAATACTTGCAGATTTTGAACAGTTACTCTGTCACCACCAAGTTGCCCGCCCATGCGCATTCCCTTGAATACTTTTGCAGGGTAAGAACAAGCACCGATAGAACCCGGTTTACGGGCACGGTTGTGCTGACCGTGAGTAGTCTGACCTACACCACCGAAACCATGACGTTTCACAACACCCTGGAAGCCTTTACCTTTGGAAGTACCTACAACGTCTACATAATCAGCGCCTTCGAACAATTCTACGGTAACAGTATCACCCAGATTCAATTCTGTCTCAAATTCTTTGAACTCAGCCAAGTGTTTCTTGGGAGTTACTCCAGCTTTCTTAAAGTGGCCCATAAGAGGCTTTGTAGTGTGCTTTTCCTTCTTGTCCTGGAAGCCCAGCTGAACAGCTTCATAACCGTCCTTTTCTACAGTTTTCACTTGAGTAACAACACAAGGACCTGCTTCGATAACAGTGCATGGTACATTCTTACCCTCGGCACTGAAAACGGATGTCATTCCGATTTTTTTCCTAATAATCCTGGCATTTCACTTAATTTTTAATACTTACACTTTGATTTCTACTTCCACACCACTCGGCAACTCCAACTTCATCAGAGCATCTACTGTCTTAGCTGTTGAGCTATAGATGTCGATTAATCTCTTGTAAGAAGAGAGTTCGAATTGTTCACGCGACTTCTTGTTAACGAAAGTCGAACGGTTTACGGTAAAGATACGCTTATGCGTAGGGAGAGGAATTGGACCGCTAACGATAGCGCCTGTTGTCTTCACCGTTCTTACAATCTTCTCAGCTGACTTGTCAACCAAGTTGTGGTCGTAAGATTTCAGTTTGATTCTAATTTTTTGACTCATTACTGTCTTAGTTATTAATAGTGTTATTATATAAGATAAAGTCCCGTAGGTTAAGAGTCATTCGCTAACCTACGGACTTAGTTATTATTTTAGATTAAGTCTGTACGACCTTTTACTTCTTCCAATACTGCCTTGGCAATAGAGTTGGAAACCTGAGCGTGGTGAGAATATACCATTGAAGAAGTTGCACGACCAGAAGTGATAGTACGCAACGCAGTTACGTAACCGAACATTTCTGCCAGCGGAACCATTGCCTTCACGATACGAGCACCTGAACGGCTTGATTCCATACCTTCTACCTGACCACGACGCTTGTTCAAGTCACCGATAACGTCACCCATGTTTTCTTCCGGAGTAACAACTTCCAGCTTCATGATAGGCTCCATCAATACCGGACCTGCCTTAGCGCAAGCGTTCTTGTATGCCTGGATAGCACAGATTTCAAATGACAACTGGTCAGAGTCAACCGGGTGGAAAGAACCGTCGATCAAAGTTACCTTCAGTGAATCCAACGGATAACCGGCCAATACACCGTTCTTCATTGCAGTTGTGAAACCTTTCTGTACAGACGGGATAAATTCCTTAGGAATATTACCGCCCTTCACTTCGTCAACAAACTGCAAGCCGCCTTGAGTAAAGTCCTCATCAACCGGACCGATGTTCACGATGATATCGGCAAACTTACCACGACCACCAGACTGTTTCTTATAAACTTCGCGCAAGTTAACAGTCTTCGTGATAGCCTCCTTATAGTTAACCTGAGGTTTACCCTGGTTACACTCAACCTTGAATTCACGCTTCAGACGGTCGATGATAATATCCAAGTGAAGCTCACCCATACCGGAAATAACTGTCTGACCTGTCTGTTCGTCAGTCTTAACCGTAAACGTCGGGTCTTCTTCAGCCAATTTAGCCAAACCGTTAGACAGTTTATCCATATCCTTCTGAGTCTTAGGCTCAACTGCGATACCGATTACCGGTTCGGGGAAGTCCATAGATTCCAATACGATCGGTGCGGTTTCGTCACACAGCGTATCACCGGTATGGATATCCTTGAAGCCTACACCGGCACCAATATCACCGGCGCCAATCACCTCAACAGGATTCTGTTATTTGAGTGCATCTGGAACAGACGTGAAACACGTTCTTTCTTACCAGAGCGAGAGTTATAAATATAAGAACCGGCTTCAATCTTACCTGAATAAACACGGAAGAAAGTCAGACGGCCTACATACGGGTCAGTTGCAATCTTGAACGCCAAAGCAGAAGTCTTTTCATCTCGCTCGGCTTACGGTCTTCTTCAGCACCGGTTTCAGGGTTTGTACCAACCACATTCTCTGTATCCAGCGGAGAAGGCAAGAATGCACAAACATAGTCAAGCAAAGTCTGTACACCCTTATTCTTGAATGAAGAACCACACAACATAGGAACAACAGCCATCTGTACTGTAGCGTTGCGAAGAGCTCTCAATATTTCTTCTTCTGTAATAGTAGAAGGATCATCGAAATATTTCTCCATCAAAGCATCGTCGAACTCAGCTACTTTTTCGAGCATCTTATCTCTCCATTCGTTAGCTTCGTCTACCAAATTAGCAGGGATTTCCTCTACTGTATAGTCGGCACCCATAGTTTCGTCATGCCAGTAGATAGCTTTCATCTTGATAAGGTCTACCAAACCTTTGAAAGATTCCTCAGCACCGATAGGCACAACGATAGGACAAGGATTAGCACCCAAAACGTCCTTCATCTGACGAACAACCTCAAAGAAGTCGGCACCCGAACGGTCCATTTATTAACGTATGCGATACGCGGTACGTTATATTTATCAGCCTGACGCCAAACAGTTTCAGATTGCGGTTCAACGCCACCAACTGCACAATAAGCAGCAACAGCGCCGTCAAGAATACGCAAAGAACGCTCTACCTCAGCGGTAAAGTCAACGTGTCCCGGAGTATCAATCAAGTTGATTTTATAAGTATTACCGGCATATTTCCAACGAGTGGTAGTAGCAGCGGAAGTAATAGTGATACCACGTTCCTGTTCTTGCTCCATCCAGTCCATTGTAGCGGCACCATCGTGCACCTCACCGATTTTGTGAGTCAAACCCGTATAAAACAAAATACGTTCAGAGGTTGTTGTCTTTCCGGCATCGATGTGGGCCATGATACCGATATTACGTGTCAAATGTAAATCATTCTTTGCCATTTTCTAATTCCTTTTACTTTAAGTTTTTAATCTTTGATTGGTTATCTCTTATAGTATTAGAATCTGAAATGAGCAAACGCACGGTTAGCCTCGGCCATTCTGTGCATATCTTCTTTACGTTTGAAAGCACCGCCTTGTTCATTGAAAGCATCCATGATTTCAGCAGCCAGTTTGTCAGCCATTGATTTACCGCCACGCTTGCGGGCAAAGATAATCAAATTCTTCATAGAAATTGACTCCTTGCGGTCAGGACGAATTTCAGTAGGAACTTGGAAAGTAGCACCACCTACACGGCGAGACTTCACTTCCACTTGAGGAGTTACGTTGTCCAAAGCTTTTTTTCCAGATTTCAAGAGCTGATTTCTCTTCATTCTGCATTTTGTTCTTCACTGTTTCCAAAGCGGCGTAGAAGATTTCATAAGAAGTATTCTTCTTTCCGTCGTACATCAGGTGGTTAACGAACTTGGAAACTTTCACATCATTAAAACGGGATCCGGAAGGATGATACGTTTTTTAGGTTTTGCTTTTCTCATTTGTCTGAAAGAATAATGTTTTTCGTTCTTGGTTGTTTACTTCTGTCTTCTTCAACTCTCCCTCCGGAGTGTTTACTCAACCTTTAGCATTTCCAACAAACTAAAACGTAAGTTATTACTTTTAATTTTACTGTTTATCAGTTTGGCCGCCTAATTATTTCTTCTTAGCGGGGGCAGCCTGTCCCGGTTTCGGACGTTTAGCACCGTATTTAGAACGTCTTTGAGTACGGTTAGCAACACCTGCGGTATCCAAAGTACCACGAACGATGTGATAACGTACACCCGGAAGGTCTTTTACACGACCGCCGCGAACCAATACGATTGAGTGTTCCTGCAAGTTGTGACCTTCTCCCGGAATGTAAGAGTTCACCTCTTTACCGTTAGTCAAACGTACACGAGCTACTTTACGCATAGCTGAATTCGGTTTCTTCGGAGTGGTTGTATACACTCTCACGCAAACGCCACGTCTTTGAGGACAAGAATCCAAGGCTGGAGACTTACTTTTCTCTACCAAAACCTCGCGTCCTTTTCTTACTAATTGCTGAATTGTAGGCATTTTAATTGTTTTTAGTTATATATTATGTTTATATTAATTCAAAACTATACACTTTTGGGCTGCAAAGATACTAATAAGTTTTGAATAATCAATGCACTACAAGTTTTTTTTTGATTTATGCTTCACCCTTAATGTTAGGCAATGGCGGAATAGGTTGCTCATCCGGCATGCGGATAGGGCCGAAAGCACGTTCATATTTACCAACATTTTCTTCAAGCGCACGCAGCAGACGCTTGGCGTGTTCGGGTGCCAATACAATACGCGATTGAACCCCGGCTTTGGGCATTCCCGGCATTACCCGAATAAAATCCATGATAAACTCCGAACTGGAATGAGTGATAATGGCAAGATTGGCATACGTGCCTTGGGCCACTTCTTCTTTCAGCTCTATCTGTAACTGTCCGTTATTATTTTCCTGATTTTCCATATTATCGTATATCATTATAATTGAATGACAAATATACTTCTTTCATTCCGACACACAAAATACTCCAAGATAAAAGTAACAGTACGACCTGAACAAAAAAGGCACTTGATATGTCCTGAAATTGCATGGTCTGTTCGGATAGAACACATCATCTGATTTACCTGAACAGACCATGCGTTTACCCCAAACCGATGGTCTGTTTTATTTGAGGCAATAGCATGCTTCCCCCTCCTCCCCTTCACCCTCAAACATCCATGAATAAAAAGGTTGTGAAGGGGGCATGCAAATCTTTATTTTGCTATTACATTACACTCTTCTTACATCAGACCGAAAAGAGAGCCGGTTTGCAACAAATATAAAAAAAGAAGAGAATCCCGGGAGATTCTCTTCTTTCACTATAAAAATTACTGATTGTATTAACGTAGTAATTACTCTTCTACCTTATCATCAACTGCATAATCGAGCACCGTTTTCTTGTTGGCAAGCATACGATCGTACTCTTCTTTCGAACCGACAATAATCTTCTCGAATTCGCGCTGACCTGTACCGGCAGGAATCAAGTGACCGCAGATAACATTTTCTTTCATACCTTCCAGACGGTCTACCTTTCCGTTGATAGCAGCTTCGTTGAGTACCTTCGTCGTTTCCTGGAAAGAAGCGGCAGACATAAAGCTTGAAGTCTGCAAAGCCGCACGGGTAATACCTTGAAGAATCTGTGTAGAGGTAGCAGGCACAGCATCACGTACTGAAACGGGTTTCAAGTCACGGCGCTTCAGCATGGAGTTTTCATCGCGCAACTTGCGGGCAGTAACAATCTGTCCCGGTTGCAGGTTCTGAGAATCTCCGGCATCTACTACAACTTTCTTGCCCCAGATACGGTCGTTCTCTTCCATGAATTCGAGCTTATCCACTACCTGTTGTTCCAAGAAGCGGGTATCGCCCGGTTCATCGATTTCAACCTTACGCATCATCTGACGAACGATAATTTCAAAGTGCTTATCGTTAATCTTCACACCTTGCAGACGATAAACGTCCTGTACTTCGTTTACGATATATTCCTGTACAGCCGTAGGACCTTTAATGGCAAGGATATCGGCAGGAGTAATGGCACCGTCGGACAACGGAGTACCGGCACGCACGTAGTCGTTCTCCTGTACCAGTATCTGTTTGGACAGCGGTACGAGATATTTCTTAACTTCTCCGGTCTTAGAGGTAACGATAATTTCGCGGTTACCACGTTTCACCTTACCCATTGTGACCTCACCGTCAATTTCGGAAACCACAGCAGGATTGGACGGGTTACGTGCCTCGAACAATTCGGTAACACGGGGAAGACCACCCGTGATATCACCCGCCTTACCAACGGCACGCGGAATCTTCACGATTACTTCACCGGCTTTTACCTTCTGTCCGTTTTCCACTACTACGTGACCACCCACAGGAAGGTTATAGGTACGGATAAGTTCGCCATCTTCAGTCATGATGTGCGCTGTAGGCACTTTCGTCTTGTCCTTAGACTCAATGATGATGATTTCGCGCAAACCGGTAGATTCATCGGACTCTACCTTATAGGTAACGTTTTCAATAACGCCTTCAAACTCAATCTTACCGGTAGCTTCGGTAATGATAACTGCGTTGAACGGGTCCCAACGGGCTATAAGTTTGCCTTTCTCTACTACTTCACCATCCGCTGCATAGAGTGTAGAACCATAAGGCACGTTATGCGTAGAAAGTATGATACCTGTATTGACATCTACGAAACGTACTTCTGCCAGACGGCCTACTACCACCTTAGCCGGTTCGCCTGCTTCGTCAATAATATCTACTGTACGGAGTTCTTCAAATTCCAGACGGGAAGGATTCTTGGCAACAATACTTGCATTGGCAGCGATATTGGCTGCCGTACCACCGGCATGGAACGTACGCAACGTCAACTGTGTACCCGGCTCACCGATAGACTGCGCAGCGATTACACCGACAGCCTCACCTTTCTGAACCATACGGCTTGTAGCCAGATTACGGCCGTAGCACTTGGCACAAACACCCTTCTTGGATTCACAAGTCAATACAGAACGGATTTCAACGCTCTCAATCGGAGAGTCTTCAATCTTCTGTGCAATGGCTTCAGTGATTTCTTCACCACCTGCAACAAGCAATTCACCGGTTGTGGGGTGAACGATATCATGTACGGATACACGTCCCAGAATACGTTCGTACAATGTAGCGATTGTCTCATCGTTATTCTTCAAAGCTGTACAAACCAGTCCGCGAAGCGTACCGCAGTCTTCTTCGTTGATAATCACATCGTGAGATACGTCAACCAGACGACGGGTCAAATATCCGGCGTCGGCCGTCTTCAAAGCGGTATCGGCAAGACCCTTACGAGCACCGTGAGTAGAGATAAAGTACTCCAACACGGAAAGACCTTCCTTAAAGTTAGAAAGAATCGGATTCTCGATAATCTGACCGCCTTCAGCACCTGCCTTCTGGGGTTTCGCCATCAAACCACGCATACCGGAAAGCTGACGAATCTGCTCCTTAGAACCACGGCTCCGGAATCCAACATCATGTATACGGAATTGAATCCCTGATCGTCGCTCGAAATAGTTTTCATCAAAATGTTTGACAACTCGGAGTTTACATGTGTCCAGATATCAATTACCTGGTTGTAACGCTCGTTGTTGGTGATGAAACCCATGTTATAGTTGTTGATTACCTGCTCTACTTCTTCGTAACCTTTCTGCACCAGCGCTTCTTTCTCTTCGGGAATAATAATATCTCCCAAGTTGAACGAAAGACCGCCTTTGAATGCCATCTGATAACCGAGGTTCTTGATTCCATCCAGGAATTCGGCTGCTTCTGCCACACCACAAACCTTGATTACGTGACTGATGATGTCACGAAGTGACTTCTTAGAGATAATCGTATTGATATAACCCGCTTTGGCAGGTACAATTTCGTTTACAATAACACGACCTACCGACGTGTCGTGCATCATCTTGTCTACCACATTACCGTTTTCGTCAATGTCCTTAACGATAACGCTGATAGGTGCGTGAATGTCGCACTTACCTTCGTTGTAGGCAATAAGCGCTTCTTCCGGACCGTAGAAAGTGAGGCCTTCACCTTTAGCTCCTTTACGCAGTTTGGTGATATAGTACAAACCGAGTACCATATCCTGTGCAGGCACTGTGATAGGCGCACCGTTGGCAGGGTTCAAGATATTATGTGACTGGAGCATCAGCATCTGTGCTTCCAGAATAGCTTCGTTGCTCAAAGGCAAGTGAACGGCCATCTGGTCACCGTCGAAGTCGGCGTTGAATGCCGTACATGCCAACGGGTGCAACTGGATTGCCTTGCTCACATCATTTCGCTGGAACGCCTGGATACCCAGACGGTGCAGTGTCGGAGCACGGTTCAACAATACCGGATGTCCTTTCATTACATGTTCCAGAATGTCCCAGATAACAGGTTCCTTACGGTCTACAATCTTCTTGGCACTCTTCACCGTCTTCACAATACCACGCTCGATGAGCTTACGGATAATGAACGGCTTGTAGAGCTCGGCCGCCATGAGTTTAGGAATACCGCACTCACCCATTTTCAGTTCCGGACCTACAACGATTACGGAACGTGCAGAGTAGTCGACACGCTTACCCAACAAGTTCTGACGGAAACGTCCCTGCTTACCTTTCAAACTGTCGGAAAGTGACTTCAAAGGACGGTTGGCATCAGTCTTCACTGCGCTTGACTTACGAGAGTTATCGAACAATGAA
>ENA-OQHP01000754-OQHP01000754.1-human-gut-metagenome-genome-assembly--contig:-NODE-754-length-10181-cov-1.300080_pt1 | contig 10181 bp, 17 predicted proteins | sample MGYA00242563_ERZ504717 | MGnify/ENA primary metagenome ERZ504717 (study PRJEB26092, sample SAMD00036212) | human gut metagenome | host: Homo sapiens | study: EMG produced TPA metagenomics assembly of...
GATGATCCATGTTGTTGATGCCGCAGGCACAGAAGGCAGAGATCCGATTGATGACATTTATAAGATTAATGCGGAATTGGAAGCGTATAATCCCGAAATCGCAAACGTCCTCAAGTGATCGCCGCAAATAAGACTGATCTTATTTTGAGGCTGATGAAGATCCTACAGAACGTTTGAAAAGGAATTTGAGCCGAAGGGCATCAAGTTTTTCCTATTTCGGGAGTTACGGGAAAAGGTATCTCCGAACTGCTTTATTATGTCAGCGCTCAGTTAGAAACGATGGATCGCAAGACTGTTGTTTTTGAGCAGGAATATTTCCCTGAAGACGAACTTATCTACGAGGAACTTCCGTATACTGTAGAACTGGAAGACGGTATGTATATAGTCGAAGGTCCCAAAATCGAAAAAATGCTTGGATATACAAATCTTGATTCTGAAAAAGGATTTGCTTTCTTCCAGAAGTTTTTGAAAGAAACGGGAATCCTTGATGAGTTAGAAGCAAAAGGAATACAAGAAGGTGATACGGTGAAAATGTATGGTCTTCAATTTGATTATTACAAATGATTTTTTTAAACAAGAGTGTTCACGAAAAAATATTCTTAAAAGGAAGGAGATAAATATGACTACAAAACAAAGAGCTTATCTTGAAAGTCTCGCGATGAAAATCGAACCTATTTTTCAGATTGGAAAATCAAGTATGAGTCCGGGACTGACAGAGGCTGTTTCAGAAGCTTTAGAAGCGCGTGAACTCATTAAGATCAGCGTGCTTAATAACTGCGGGATGATCCGAGAGAATTGGCTGAGATCATCGCAGGAAGAACACGTTCTCAAGTTGTACAGGTGATCGGTAAAAAAATCGTTTTATACCGTGAAGGAAAAGATGATAAGAAAAAGATCATCCTGCCATTATGAGAATAGGAGTCATGGGCGGAACATTTGATCCGATTCATATCGGACACTTGCTTCTCGCAGAGTTTGCTTATGAAGATTTTGGACTTGATGAGATCTGGTTTTTACCGAATGGAAATCCTCCACACAAAGAGACACTCGATACAGAAGAAGCAATGCATCACAGGATCGAGATGGTTCGTCTTGCAATAAAAAGTAATCCGAATTTCTCATTGAATCTTTCAGAAGCGGATACGAAGAAGCACTCTTATACGTATCAGACAATGCGGCATTTTAACAAGATCTACCCAAATGATGAATTTTATTTTATTCTCGGTGCAGATTCTCTGTTTGCTTTTGAAGAATGGAAGGATTTCAGAGAAATTTTTACGACCTGTACGATTCTTGGCAGCAATGCGTGACGACAAAGATGCTTCAGCATGAAGGGACAGATACGATATCTCACAGAAGCATACGGAGCGCATATAGAACTGCTTCGCGCACCGTTGGTAGAGATTTCCTCCACTACAATAAGAGAAAGGGTAGCAAAGGGGCTCAGCGTGCGTTATATGGTGCCTGATGTTGTCGCGGATTATATCAAAGAAAAGAATCTATATATTTAAAGCATATTTTATCTGCACTTGTCAAAATGACGAGATGCATTCAAGCCAAAACATGCATCCTCCGTGTCAATCAGCGAAGTGATTGACAGGGAGTGAACAGTAACATGATAAATCAATTTTGTTCATACATGGAGTCTTTCCACAAAAACGAATTCCATACATATAGAATAAAGAATGTGCCGAGGCACATTCTTTATTTTTTAAGCATTTTCTTCTTTCTCACGGATAGTGCCAACAACCGTTTCTGCCTGGTTCTTAATATGCTGGCTTGTAAACTTGTAGCCAGCTCTTTATCATGTCCGGCAATCGCATCAATAATTGTCTGATGCTCATTCAACAGCTGTGGGTAGCATTCTTTCTTCTTCAGATATTCAATTCTGTATCTGTACATCTGTTCGCGCAGATTATTCAGAAGCTGGATCAGTCTGCGGTTGTCTGTTGCAGCGTAGATAATATCATGAAATGCAACGTCTGCCTGTGCGATCTGTGTAATATCATCACTGTTGAGAATAGACTCAAATGTCTCCGCTGCTGCACGAAGCTCGCGCACTCCTTCTTCATCCATTCTGTCACATGCAAGCTGTACTGCAAGCTCTTCTAACGCACAGCGCACTTCCAGGACATCTCTTAGATTCTTCTCTGTGATCTCTGCAACCTCTGCACCTTTTCTCGGAATCATAAGTACAAGCCCTTCCAGTTCAAGCTTACGGATTGCTTCACGGATTGGGGTTCTGCTCACTCCGAGTTTATTCGCCAGCTGAATCTCCATCAGACGCTCCCCCGGCTTCAGTTCTCCACGCAGGATTGCCTGTCTCAATGTATTAAATACCACATCTCTCAGAGGCAGATATTCATTCATTGTTACTTCAAAATCAGTTCCCATCTTACTTCCTCCTAACGTTGTGTATATTCGTTACGTATGCCTGTCTTTGTCAGACCTTTGTCCCGAATCATCTTCTGTGCTTCTCTTGCTGATGCCCGGTTTTCAAACAGACCAAACACAGTCGGTCCACTTCCGCTCATCATTGCCCCGATTGCTCCGCAATCCTGCATCACCTGCTTGATATCCGCGATCACCGGATGCATCGGTATTGTCACATCCTCTAACACATTCCCCATAGAATCTGCGACCTTGTGAAGATCTCCCTTCCGAAGTCCTTCCAGAATCCCGTCAATATCCGGATGCTCGACAATCTCTTTGGAGTCCAGTGCTTCATACACCATCTTCGTCGAAACACTGATCGGAGGCTTGGCGATCAGTACCGTACATTTCGGCATGGCAGGAAGGACACTTAATTCTTCTCCTATCCCTTCTGCGAGAACGGTTCCTCTCATGATACAATAAGGAACATCTGCTCCAAGCTTCACGCCCCGATCCATCAACTCCTGCTGGGTCAGACGCAGTCCGAAGAGCCGGTTCATTCCAAACAGAACCGCAGCTGCATTCGAGCTCCCTCCTGCAAGACCGGCAGCTACCGGAATGTGCTTATTCAGTATGATCTGAACCCCTTCTTTCAGATCAAATTCATCCATCAGAAGCTGCGCTGCTTTATAAGCGATATTGCCATCCCCGGTTGGAAGAAACTTCAGATTTGTTGTCAGTGTAATTCCAGGTTCTTTCTTCTTCGCAATCTTCACTTCATCATACAGATAGATAGACTGCATGACCATTCTGACATCATGGTATCCATTCTCGCGTCTTCCAAGCACATCCAGGCCTAAATTAATCTTGGCAAGTGCTTTTAATTCAATTTGATTCATCCTGTGTACCTCCATCGCTGTTTTCTAAAGAACCAGATGTGAAAATTTACACAAATGTATCTTGTATACATAGTACTTACAGTATACTCATATTTTCTTTAAAAATCAACAATTTATCCCCTATTTTCACATTTTCATTTTCCAATTCGTTTACATTCATAATCCCCTCAACTGTAGTCATATACTGTTTCGCCAACTCCCAGAGATCTTCTTTCTCCTGCACAATATGACCAACGATTCCCGGCCTCTTATCTATCTGTTCAAGATCCAGCGGTTTCTCCATGACAGATACGATTGTCTGAAGTTCTATCTCCCGCCGTAAGAATGCATCAAATGCAAGAATCGCTCTCACTTCTACAGCCTCACTGCCCGCCATAGACACCTGAATCTGGTCTACATGATGACTCATCGTACACCGTACATTTTCCGGAAGATCGGAACATTCGATCAGATGTTGGAATGGTATCATCCCCTGCCAGCTTCCATATGGTCTTGCATCATCCCCTCGCAGGTAAAGAAAGTTAAGATGCAGGATTCCTTCTATTTGGATTCCTTCTTCTCTATACTCCGTATGCTCTATCTGGATTTCCCCTCTGCTGCAGAGTACTTGAAGTACATCATCTTTTAATTCTGGAAGTGAAAGCCGTTCCGTTAGTTTATATCTGGATTGGTTCTGCATTAAAAGCTCTTCAAAAACCGTCTCCTGTTTTTCCGGAATACACTGCTCTTGCAAAGAGTAAATATCTTCTAACAACTCCATCTCCTGCTCTTCGTAAAAGTTCATCCGCAGCAGTAATGTCCCTTCAATCCCAAGGATCCGCATCTCGCCGTCCTCATCCATGCGGATATCAACCAGTGTATCCTCCAGCGTATGTTCCACAGAATAGAACATTCCTTCTGTCAGGCCATTGCAAAGAAGTTTTCCTTCATATGGAATCACCTGGCTGACCCAGTCTGCCTTCAATTCTTCTGACAGATAGAGACAGAACACCTGCAGTTCTCCTCTGACTGTCACCTCATCTGTCCCCGGGCGTAATTCTAACTTTCTACCGTGCACTTCGGATAACAGAATCTGGCTGATACTCTCCTTCGTTCCCGGTAATGTAATCTCTTCTTTTATTCTATAAGTGTCTTTTTTTGTGTCTGACAATCCAAGCAGACGAAACTTTTTCATTTTTTTTATAAACTGCATGCTCGCTTTCCACATCTTCCGTGACTTCTTCACTTATCATCTGGGTTCTTCCAATTTCAAGCTCTGTCAGCAGATGCAGACTCAGCTTTCTGGAATGCACCATTGATACACTGAACTCTGTTCTGAGATTTTTCAGGAAATATTCTTCCTCTCCCGGTTGTTCTACATATACCATCTCTTCGAATGGAAGCTTTCCTTCTAAAACTGCCGGTTGCGGATCCAAAGAGGCTGTCATGTACAAAATCTTAAATTGAGCTTTTCCACTGATTTTCAGATAATTTTCCACAAGCTTCATATCTTCCGTCTTCACGCAGACTATCCCTTCAATTACATTTCCCACATCCTCCTTTGCATCCGGAACGTTATAATCTTCGTCCAGCTGAAACTGATCGTAAATACATTTTCCCTCATGCATCAGACGTATCGCTCTCTTCACAATTTCCATCCTGCTCCTCCTCAATCAAACATAACCTCTTTTTCTGTTCCACTGATTTCCACGACTATGTATGGAGATGTCGTGATTTCTTTCGTCTCTTCACCAGTTGCCGGTCCCATCAGACTTGTATGCAAACAAACTGCATGCTCCGTTTCATAAGTTCCTTCACCTCAATCGTATATCCTGTTGTCGGACATGCACCGTATCCTTCTGCAAGATATGTTTTTCCCTGATCCGAATAAACAAAATGAAATGCTTTCTTTTCTAACTGACCGAGCACTTCTGTCAGCTCCTCCGGAAGATGCTCCTTGTCGATCAGAATATATTCTAGATCTTTTCGTTTTTGCTCTTTCTCAATCCTGGTAATACATCCGCTTATAAAAACAGACACACAGTAGAAACACAGTTAAAATGCCCTTTTGTTTTTTATTTTTCATTACAATATTTCAGATACTGTAAACAGTAACGCCATCCGGATTTTTTATTTCCCTTCAATCTATGCATCAGTTGTATTTTTTATGCTGCTACGGTATAATAAGGCTACATGCGCCAGTAGTTATTTTATATTATGGCGACTCTATTATTCATAAGACAAAAGAAAGGATATTGTATGTTTCGATTTATTTTTGTTGCATTTTTTCTGATTCTTTACCTGATTCTTTCGATTCCTGTTTTCTTTGTGGAATGGCTGATCGGTAAGTTTAATCCACATGCGCCGTGACATCAGTTCTCTGCGTATTGTCCAGTGGGGATTTAAAGTGATTTTGAAAATGACCGGTGTGGAAGTCACTGTGATCGGTGAGGAGAATGTACCGGATGAACCTGTTCTCTTTATCGGAAACCACCGCAGCTTCTTTGACATTCTGCTTACCTACAGCAGATGCAAGAACCTGACCGGCTATGTTGCGAAAAAAAGAAATGGAAAAAGTTCCGCTTCTTTCCACCTGGATGCGTTTCGTCTATTGTCTCTTCCTCGACCGAGAGAATCCAAAGGAAGGACTGAAAACAATCCTGCAGGCAATTGATTATGTAAAGAAGGGTATTTCCATCTGTATCTCCGGAGAACCCGCAATAAGGGCGAAGAATTAACTATGCTTCCGTTCAAAGAAGGTGCTTTCAAGATTGCCACAAAGACCGGATGCCCAATCGTACCGATTTCCATGAATAATACTGCTGAAATTTTCGAGAATCATTTTCCAAAGATCAAGAAAACACATGTTGTTCTCGAATACGGTACTCCGATCTATCCAAAATGAACTGGATAAGGATGTAAAGAAACATATCGGAAGTTATGTGCAGAATATCATGGACGAGACGATTCATAAAAATGCTGCACTCATTAACAATTAGAATTGCTTTCTCTAAAGCAAGGACAGGTGATTGGTCTTACAAACCAGTCACCTGTCCTTTTCAATGTTTTAATTTTTCTTTACTCCGGATATACAAGATTGCGCTCATTCACCAGTGCATCCTTGTATTTCTTAATGTAATACTTCGCCATATCCAGATTCTGCTCCTGATAGTTGCCACACTGTTCCGGAGCTGCTCCCGGAATCTCTCCCTCGAATCCAATAATGAAGTCACACATCTCAAGAACCAGATCAAGTACATCCTCTGAATCCAGATTTCCGAACATTACAAGATAACATCCTGTTCTGCAGCCCATTGGTCCAAAGTAGATCACGTCATCCTTCTTCTCGCTGTTGCGGAGAATGTTGCGGCCAGATGCTCGATCGTATGAAGTGCCGGAGTGTCAACTACCGGTTCCCTGTTCGGTGCTGTGATTCTCAAGTCAAATGTCGTTGTCACACAGTCTCCTTTGGCATCTCTTCTGGAAACATACAGACCCGGCATCAGATCCAGGTGATTGATTGTAAGCTTGCTATTCTATCCATAGTAAAATCTCCTCTTTCAACTTTCATTTTATCCAGTATAACACAGATTAGAAGTGGCAACTAGCTTAAAACAAGTACATGATGAACAAACTTACTGCTTAGTCCAGCGACAGTTCATCAATCTTGCGGAGCTCCTCTTCTGTAAATTCTGTATTCTGTATTGCCTTGATATTATCCAATACCTGTTCCGGTTTTGATGCACCTACAAGAACGCTTGTTACAATACCATCCTTCAAGATCCAGCTCAATGCCATCTCTGCCAATGTCTGACCTCGTCCGGCTGCCAGTCCGTTCAGTTCTCTGATCTTCACAAGTTTTTCCTCTGTCAAAGCAGATTTCTTCAGGAAACGACCGTCCGTCATAATTCTGCTGTCTTCCGGGATTCCTTTCAGATAACGGTCGGTGAGAAGTCCCTGCGCCAGTGGACTGAATGCAATAATTCCCTTCTCCAGCTTCTTCGCAGTGTCTTTCAATCCATTTTTCTCAATTGTTCTATCAAAGATAGAATATCTGTTCTGATTGATCACAATGGGCACTTCAAATCTCTTAAATTGCTTCTGCCTTTTCCATGTTGGACCATCATAATTTGAGAGACCCACATAAAGTGCTTTTCCTGACTGAACTGCACTTGCAAGTGCACCCATTGTCTCTTCCAACGGAGTCTCCGGATCCATCCGGTGATGGTAGAAAATATCCACATAATCAAGCCCCATGCGCTTTAGGCTCTGATCCAGACTGGAAAGAAGATATTTTCTACTTCCCCAGTTTCCATAAGGACCCTCCCACATATCAAATCCAGCCTTTGTACTGATCAGAAGTTCATCTCTGTACATACCAAGTTCTTCTTTCAGAATCTTGCCAAATTCTTCTCCGCACTTCCGTAAGCCGGTCCGTAATTATTTGCCAGATCGAAGTGTACGATTCCATATCAAATGCTGTGAGAAGGATTTCCTTCATATTCTCATAGACGCCTGTATCTCCAAAATTGTGCCACAATCCAAGTGAAATTGCCGGGAGCTTTAATCCACTCTTTCCGCAACGTACATAAGCCATTTTCTCATATCTGTCATTTGCTGCCTGATACATGTTTCTCTTCCTCTCTTTCGTAACGTAAAACAAGGTGTATAAAATTAGTTCTGTATCTATTCTTACCACCTGTTTTCATTATTTTAAATAAAATTTCTCTTTACTCCTCAGAGACTGATCCTTTCCTGCGGAGCACAGCGGACATTCAAAATCTTCCGGTACATCTTCCCACTTTGTTCCCGGTGCAATGCCGCCTTCCGGATATCCCTGCTCCTCATCATATTCCCATCCGCATAAATCACATACATATTTCATAATTCCATATCTCCTTTTCTTTTCATCTTCATTTTATAATTATTCCTGATCTCACATCTGTTCACTACATGACAAGACCAATGAATCATTACCATTAGTTTTCAAAATTGGTTCAAATCGCTGACATCATGTCCGCAGATCGGGCAAATAAAATCTGCCGGAAGTTCGCTGCCTTCATATACATAATTACAGATTTTACATCTCCAACCAACGATCTTCTTATCCTGAGGTATCTCTTTCTTCTTTGGTTTTACACGATTCTGGTAATCTGCATAAGTAAGCGGTGCATTCTCATTCAACAGTTTTGCATCTGTTACTTCTGCAATAAACAGAGTATGTGTACCAAGATCCTGCTGTTCCAGAACCTTACCACTGATTACAGCACATGCCTGATATCCCATATATGGTATATCATTCTGATCAACCGGAAGCGTCAGATCTTTCATCTTATCCACATCTCTTCCTGACTGGAATCCGAAATGCTTGATCGTCTCAAAGGAACACTGCACATCTAACAGACTCAATGCAAAGATTCCGCTTCTTTGATCAGATCACAAGTATAATTACTATTTAAAACAGATATTGCAATTCGAACCGGATCATTTGCTACCTGCATGCATGTGTTCGTAATACAGCCATTTACTTTCTCGCCGGAACGCGTGGATAACATAAATACTCCGTAAGACAGATTGTAAGTGCTTTTTTCTCCATGTGATTACCTCCCTTTTTATTTCAGTAATAATTACTATTATTATATTCGTATAATAGCTGATTTCTTAGCTATTGTCAACTGTAAATTTTATTCTCTCCAGTTTTCTTTTAAATTTACCTCTGTTATAATTTTCAAAATCATGATTGAAAAAAAGCAAAATCCAGATCCGGTTATCGTTTTCCGTAATCTGAATAATATCTTTATACTTCTTGTAAAAATAATTAAATCGATTACTGATATATTTGTCCAGTCTTGATTCACTCACGACCTTTTTTCTGTGTATACACTTTATCAAGAAAAACGGTCATAAATTTGTATACCACAGCAATTACAACGAGCCAGAATTCATTCACAAGTTCAGAAGCCGGTATAAATATTTTTCCGGTTCACAGAGAAAATACTTCATCAGAAAACAGGCTACTCCGATTCCCAATACCGCATTAAAAGTTCATATCGAACATTATACAATTCTCTTCTATTTAGTAAATACAAATAAGAAATGCACGGTACACATAATATGCTACCACGTAAACAATCAAGAATTTTCTGCCAAAGGCTAATTCCTTCACGTGATAGCAAAACATTGACAGAAGGATCAAAATGATATTCGGAATCAAGATATTCATTAAAATATTTGTTGACATTCCTTTGTCCTGATCCGCGCGAAATGTAAATACCGCATACGGTCTTCCACTATTTGTGACACTGTGTAATACACTTCCACACCAGGAAATAGTATGTACGGTAATGGCAGCAAGGATAAGCAGGAATAACAGGAAAATCCAGTCTTTGGGATTGTATGAAAATATTGAGGTTAAAATAGTGTTTATCATTTGTGTATGCCTTTTTCCGTAAAGTTTATAAGAACTTTACCATATTAATATATATAATTTCTAAGATTCAAAAATCATTTTATTTGAAAGCAAAAGCTATCGTATCTAATATATCTTTCATTGGACCTTTTGACAATTTTCTACATCTCCTTCCTCCACATTGATAAACAATATTCCTCAAAAAATCCCTCTTTCTTTTCCACAGATATCGCTCTATGCAATGCCTGGCCTGATTTTGTAAAAAGTACATTCCCTACTCTTACCGTTTTGTTTCTTTCTCCATCTCATACTCTGAATCAAAATAATGAACCTTTATTGGATTACTCTCACTTTCGATAACATATCCTGATGCTATCGGGCCTAAATCTGCCTCTATTAAACCTAATGCAATCAAACTTATAATTTTATCGAATGTTATTCCCCACTTTTTATATTCATCTAATCTGTGGCACCAAATAACCGGCTCATATTCATCATCTACTTTTACTGCCAAAGAACAC
>ENA-OQHP01000755-OQHP01000755.1-human-gut-metagenome-genome-assembly--contig:-NODE-755-length-10180-cov-1.594151_pt1 | contig 10180 bp, 10 predicted proteins | sample MGYA00242563_ERZ504717 | MGnify/ENA primary metagenome ERZ504717 (study PRJEB26092, sample SAMD00036212) | human gut metagenome | host: Homo sapiens | study: EMG produced TPA metagenomics assembly of...
GCCACTATCAGGAAGGCTGCCAAGAACAGACCGACCGTCACCGGAGCCTTCACCACCAAATCGGCGGTATAATAATGAATGGCCAGCCAAGCCAGCGGCACTGCCACCACGGCTGCCAGCAACAGCATCCCCACGTAACGGCGAAGCAACAGCACATACAGGTCTTTCAGCATGGCACCGTTCACCTTGCGGATGGCAATCTCCCGATAACGCTGGCGGATGTCGAACAAGGAAATACCCAACAGGCCCAGACAGGAAATGACAATGGCAATAAAGCAAAAGCCGAGTAAATGGTAGCTACCTGCTGATCGGATTTATACAACTTCTGCACATCGTCCTTCAGCAACGAATACTGAAAGTTTTCCGTACCATATACTTCCCTTTCCAGCTTCCGCAGATAATCTATCACCTGAGAAGTTTGCCCGGCTGACATGCTATCTGATACACGTCTCCCCGCATAGTAGGAGAAACCATAAACAGCATGGGACGTACCCCTTTGGAGATATGTCCGCTATAATAATCCTCTATCACTCCTACAATGGGACGGGCCGGCAAATCCGGAACAAATTCTTTCATACGGAGATCCAACACGGTAGCTCCCTCTAAAGAGGTGTATCCCAAAGCACGCAAAGCCGCCCGATTCACCACAAACCCATCTTCTTCAACGGGCAGTTTCCCTTCCACAAGCTTCAAATTGAACAAGGTAAAGAATTCGGGAGTGGCAAAATTCTGATTCAATGAAACGGTTTCTCCCTTCGCATTCTGAAACTCTGCCGTATAGTCGAAATCCAAAATGGAATACAAACCAGCTGTCCAACATGAAATGTCTGGACATTTACTCAACGCCTCATCAATCTGAGCAACACGCTGCTTCCGGGCCTGTATCGATTCATCGGTATAAGAGGCATAGTCAGTCGACTCATACACTAAGTTGGCATGAATCACATTTTCCACCTGAAATCCCGGTGGAGTATTCAACAGCAAGTTGAGGTGACGATGGAAGAACAAGGCAAGGACAACCAGTACAATGGTTACCGTATATTGCACGAAAAGAAATCCCTGACGCAAGCGTATTGACTTCCTGTCATTCCCCGAACGAACCAGCAACATACCCAACGGGGATTTCCAGCACCGAACTACCGTGCATAATGATATGAGCAACGGCAACCACACCAAAAGAGACAATGATACCCATACATCAAACGTCCCTACGGTAAACACCGTGTCAAACAAACGGTTGACAAAAGGTTGGACAAGTTCCACCACCGTCCAGGCCAGCAACAACGACAAGACCGACAGCACCAGATTCTCCCAGTACACCAACATGAAGAGAGGACGGGAGCCTGCTCCCCACACCCGATGAAGCAGATAAATCCGTAATCGCTTGCCCAACAGCACCGCATACAAATTGATGTAATTAAGCAGGCCGATAAAGAATATAAAGATACACATGGCCGACAAGACATACAACTGAGCCCGGTTGCCCGACACACACATCGTAGGAGAAGTGCGGTACAACAAGCGTGACTCCCAATATACATCCTTCAGTGACAGGAGGAGAAAGTGTACATACTGCCATCTCCCACCTGCGTAGGACGCAAGATCTTGCCTGCCTCATTTAATTTCTGAATATCCGCTCCCGGCACAAAACGGACAAACTCCATGGGCATTCTTTCCCAAAGTGCTCCCGGCATTTCAGAAAGAATGGCATCTACCTGCAAGATAGACTTGTTTTCTGGAGTAGCGAAGATTCCGGATACCGTCACTGATTTCCCGGTAGACAGGACAAAGGTCTCTCCAATGGGATTCTGCTTACCAAACAACTTATGTGCCAGATGCTCACTCAACAAAGCCATCCCTGGCTTTGAAAGAAAATATTCTCCTTGCAAAAGCTGATAACGGAACAGTTTCAGAAAGGTCGTATCGGCCACTATCATATTCACCTGCAAACGATTGTCCTTGTAACGTATCATGTCATGATCCAGCAGTGTGACCCGTGAACGTTGCATGACCAGTGACGGGTCTACAGCCAGCGTATCTCCATTCAATGTGGAAGAAACCAATGCGTCGTTCTCGCCAATCTGACAACGAGACACATACACATTTCCCGGTCCACACAATGGGTATCGACCGTCAGTTCCCTATGGATGTATCGGAGCAGAATGATGCAGCAAGCCAGACTGAATGCCAGCCCCAACAGATTAATCAGTGTGTACGTCGTGCACGAAGCAGGAAACGTAATGCATAGCGTAGTGTGTTCATATAAATTTGTTTTTTTATTATTCACTTTCATTACTTCACTCGGATTGATACGGGAAGCTTTGTTCACCTGCCAGAGCAACGTAGCCACGGAAATCACCGCCACTATCAGGAAGGCTGCCAGGAACAGACCGACCGTCACCGGAGCTTTCACCACCAAATCGGCAGTATAATAATGGATGGCCAGCCAAGCCAACGGCACTGCCACCACAGCTGCCAGCAACAGCATCCCCACGTAACGACGGAGCAACAGCACATACAGGTCTTTCAGCATGGCACCGTTCACCTTGCGGATGGCAATCTCCCGGTAACGCTGGCGGATGTCGAACAGGGAAATACCGAACAGCCCCAGACAGGATACGACAATGGCGATAAAGGCAAACGAAGTGTAAAGCATTGCCATCGACGGTCTGCCGCATATATCTGTTTCACCTGGTCGGAAACAACGTATATTCAAATTCCTCTGTACCATATATTTCACGCTCCACTTTTTTCAAGTAATCCATCACCGCAGCAAGACGTCCCGGACGGTATGACAACGTATACAGGTCACCGGAAGAGCCACGTCGCACCACAAATACCATCGGATGCACACCCGCACTGATATGTCCATCATAATAATCATCGATAACCGCTACAATAGGATGCGCTTCCGGGTTTTGAGACCTCACCTTGTCATCTTCATACATCAATGTAGCTCCTTGACAGGAATCATATCCCAACTCCTTCAGTGCCGCACGGTTCACCACATAATACTCCCTATCCCAATCTTCTTCCTCTTCCATTGAGGGAAGCATTCCCTCTACAAAACGCAGCTCATAAAGCCGGAAGAAAGAAGGATTGGCATACCACATATACAAAAAAGCCGTACGCCCGTTGTTTCCTATAAACTTCATTCCAAAATCACTGGAGTCAGCGCAGATTGATCCGCTACCCAATACTCTATATCAGGGCAAGCTTTCATCTTGGCACCCAGTTGTTTCACTCGCTGCACACGTGCCTGTATGTCTTCCGGATTCTGATAGGAAGAATAATCCTTCGATTCGTGAGCCAGATGCGCCACCAGAATATTCTCCGTACGATACCCCGGGTCTGTATGCAGCAAGGTATCAAGCTGACGGTTAAAATAAAATGCCAGTACCACCAATATGAAGGTAAGTACATATTGTAACAGCAACAGTCCCATCCTCGCCCGTACCGACTGCCGGCCGTACTCACCAGACGGATGCCGACAGAAGGAAGATACGCGTGAAACGGAAATACGGATAAAGCGAGGCCATCAGCGGAAGGAATACAAGTAACGCCAAGGACAAATACCCATCGAAAGCAGTATAAGAGAAATCAAACCCGAAAAAGCGGGACACGGGCACCCGGGTCAGTTCAATGCATCCACGCAAGCAACACCGCCAAAGCGGAAAGCAGAAAGTTCTCGGCAAAAATCTGTGCAAAGACAGCTCCTCTTCCTGCTCCAAACACCCGGCGTATACCGTATTCGTGCGTGCGTTTGAGCATAAAAATCATGTAAAGGTTGATGAAGTTCAGCAATCCGGTAACCAGCAGCAACGCACAGATACCCATGAATATCTGCAACTGTCCCCAATCTCCCCATACATAAATAGATGCTTTATCCCTTATTTCTAACTTGGAAAAGTAACATTCTTTCAAAGGTACAAAACGAAAGGTGTATACCCGTGTATCCTCCGGATAGTGCGGATTCAGACGGCGTGGATGTTTCCCCACCTGGTTGAGCTTACTCATATCCGCTCCGGGCACAAAACGGTACAAATCCAGCGGCATCTTCTCCCACATATTGGAAGAAGTATTTGCCAGAAGCAAATCGAAATTCAGCCAGGTCTTGTTGGTAGGAGCTCCAATCACGCCTTTCACCACATATTCTTGTCCGTTGGAATAAGTGATTGTCTTTCCGACAGGGTTGTCCGAACCAAAAACCTCCCGTGCATACGATTGAGTCAGTACTACTGAAGAAGGATCGGTCAGGTTCTTTCTCCCTGTATCAGCGGATAAGAGAACAGTTGAAAAAACGTACTGTCCGTAGCAAGGGCATTGCAACGGTAACGGTGTCCCTCACTGACCAGAAAATCATTCTCCAACGGAACAAAACTACATTTCGTTTCTATCAGTTCAGGAGCAATCAGTACACTGTCATTCCGATAAGCTGCATAAGAGCCCCAATATGCACCTCCAGACACACTCACTTGCACGGCATACACTTTTTCCCGGTCCACACAATGGGTATCGACCGTCAGTTCCCGATGGATGTATCGAAGCAAAATGATGCAGCAGGCCAGACTGAATGCCAGCCCCAACAGATTAATCAGTGTGTACGTCCGTGCACGAAGCAGGAAACGTAATGCATAGCGTAGTGTGTTCATATTGTTTTCTTTTCTTATTTCTATATCATTCACTCTTTATCACCTCTGCCGGATTCTCATTTGCTGTTTTCCAAATGCGATGCCCGATACAAGCCGCCACGCAAAGGGCAACGCCGACAAAAATCAGCAGAAATGGAAGGAATCCGATTTCCACCTGACGGTTATAATGCTCTATCCAACGTCTCATCACCCACCAGGCAGCTGGAAAGGCTATCAACGAAGAAACGACCAGCAGCAAAGCATATTCTCTGAAAAACAGCGTAAGGATATTCCTCACCGTAGCTCCGTTTACCTTACGGATAGCTATCTCCTTGCGGCGCCGCTCGCATGCCAGTGTCACCAGCGAGTAGATACCGAATATCGAAATGAAGATACACACCAGCGATGAGAACCCAAGCAATGACGACAAAGCATCTTCCGACTTCAGATAATCGTTGTAACGTTCTTCTTCACTATAGAGAAAGAGCTTACGGTCGGGCAGCTCGGCACGCTGCATCTCTTCAATGCGACGGCGACATTCGTCCCACGTTCCCGGACGGTATTTGAAGAGTACGAAGCAACGGGCGTGCATCCACTTCATCTGGTCAGTGTTGACAAATACAGTGTTAGGCAGCTCAGCGGTAGGCGACTTGTAGGCACAGTCTTTCACTACGCCGATAACGGTCATAGGCTTCTGTTCGCGGTTGACGAAGAACAGTTGCTTGCCTACAGCTTTTTCGGGATTCCAGCCCATACGACGGGCTGTGCTCTCCATGATGTTCACCTGACAGTATTCCGACTTGGCCGATACCCATTCACCAGACAGCAGCTGCATGTCGTAAAAGCGGAAGAACTCTTCACCCGCCAGCACTTCGTCGAAGGTCAGGGGATGCTCCAGCCGGCCTTCCATGCCTGTATATCCATCTATCAGGAACGACGAATAAGCCCCTTCGCCCAGCAGCGGCCAATAAGCTGGGCGTATCACTTCCGTCACCATCGGCAAGGCCTTGATTTTCTCGGCCCATACGTTCATGTCCACATTCATCCAAATGCTGACGCTGCCCGCCCGCCGATAGTCCATGCCTGTATCCACATTCCGCAATGTGCAGTTGCAGCTGCATGGCCACCGTACAGAAGATGAAAGCCATACAGACTGTCAGCTGAAGAATGACACTTCCCTTCCGCCAAGCGATACCCGAAAGCGCATTGCCCGTATGCACATTTCCATGCAATGACCGCTTTTGAAACAGCCATACCCACAGCACTACGATAGCCATCATGACTACCGATACCGACAGAATGTAGAACAAGATTGAACGGTAGTTCGAAAAGTCGGCATCCTGAATCAGAGAATATCGGAGGAAAATCGGCATCAGCAACTCTACCAATACCATCCCCACGACCAAGGCCGCCAGGACTGTCAGCAGAAAATCAGTACAAAGCAAAGTAACCAACGAACGCAGTCCTGCCCCACAAACCTGCCGCAACACCATTTCTCTTTTGCGCGTACGGAAACGGTCAATGTAGATTGTCAGGTAATTGATAAAAGCACAAACGATAATAAGTCCACCTACAGCAGCAAACCAGGTGATATAACGGAACTGCACCGTCTGGTTGTTTTTAAGGATGAAACCTTCCGTGGCACGAAGACCCGTCAGCGCTCCAAGTAGAAACGTGTCAGTCCCGTGTTCTCCTGATACCTGCTTTTGGTCAGTTCTTCGGGGAAGTGGGCATTCATCTTCTCCAGCAATCGGGAGACATCCGTACCTGGCTTCACTTTGACAAGTGTCCGGTAGGTGTAATCGTCCCAGCCTGTCCGTCCGCTTCCGTTACCCAGGAAGGCGTACGGGAAATTGGTGTGCACTCCCCAGTCGCTCACTACAGCGCCAATGGTATATTCCTTGTTCCAGTTGGCATTGGTCACGGTCTGGCCAATCACATCCGTAGTGCCAAACAGCTGTTTTGCGGCCTTCTCCGTAATAGCAATACGGTTATCTGTGGTGCCGGCACGAAGAAAACTTTCATCCCCCTCCAAAGCACGGATGTCCAGCATACGCAAAGCGGTAGTATCGGGCAGAAGCATGGGCAACTCCAGCATCCGGTTGTCTTTCAGCACAAAAAAGTTTCTGCCTCAAACAAACAGTAATCTTCAATTTCCGAGTAATGTTCCTTCAGGTAACGTCCCAAGGCATAAGGCGTGAAGCTCGCGGAAGACCCGCCGAAACTATCGTCATTCACTCCAACCAGATATAAACGGTCTGCATCACGATGAAACGTATCGTACGTCATCTCATAATGTATCCAGAAGGCAGAAAGGGCAAAACATGCCAAGCCCACGGCCAGTCCTAAAATACTGACCACACTCTGCATACGGTATTTCAGCAAGTTACGCCAGGCTATTTTCAGGTAATGTACAATCATATCTTTTCACTCATTCGTGTCAACAATTATAAAATCAGGTATTTTTAATACCACATTATATCGCCTTCAATTTCCAATCAAAGATTGAATCGGTTTCAGAAACCTTCTCCTTATTCTCCACCTTCATGAGAAATTCCAACGCATGGTTATGTCCTTGGGCGGACGCCTGTTGGAACAAATGTTTTGCCTTGGCATAATCCTTCTCAACACCTTTTCCGAAATAGTACATCAATCCCAAATTGAACTGCGCTGCGGGAGAATTCAGTTCAGCCGCTCTTGAAAGAAGTTCAGCTCCTTTCGATAAATCTTTGGGGTATCCATGTCCTTCTATATGAAACACAGCCAGATTAAACAAGGCGGAGACATTGTCTCTTGAAGCAGATTTTTCAAACCAGTATATAGCATCGCCCGCACTGGTTGAAGTTCCGTAACCGAATGTGTACATATATCCTAAATTATTCATAGCATCAGTATTATCATGTGCCGCAGCCTTTTATATAGCTTGAATGCTTCCGAATAGCTCTTGGTGACTCCCCAGCCATGCCTGTAAGACTGCCCAATCCCACTTGCGCTTGAGAGTGTCCTTGCAAAGCAGCCAGACTGAGATATTTTTTAGCTTTAGAATAGTCGATGTCTGTTCCTATGCCATAAGCATACATATAGCCCAGATTGTTCTGAGAATCTGCATTGCCGTTATCTGCCGATTCCAGGAATAACTTCATGGCCTTTTTGTAATTCCTTACCCCTGTCTTACCCTGATAATATATATCGCCCAAAATAAACTGGCAACGTTTTTGCTGTGTCTATTTTCGCCAGTTTGAGTACAGAGTCGCAGCCTCCTCGTATCTTTTCTGTCTGTACAAACTATCTGCCTGCATATAAAGCGTCTGGACATCGCCCAAAAACCAGGTATATATAGTATTACGGTTTTAAGCCCCAGTACAATCATTGCCAATAAAGACAGATTCCCAAAGCAATAGTTATGTGTTTTATTTTCCCTTTCATAAATCAATAATTATATTCGACTATAGGATACTCCGGAGAGTCACTGTTTCCAATATTCACTATTAATTTCCCAACTTTCTGTAATTCTTCACTTTAAGCGTTCTCAGTACTTCCTTTGCAGTACTCCAGTACTTCCCTGAAGTACTACAGTACTTCTTAGGCAGTACTCCGGTACTTTCGGGGAAGTACTGGAAGCAGGTGAAAGCATCTGGTTCATTCACTTAAACACCAGCTCTTCCGCGTCGCCAAAGTTATCATATCCTGTGGTAATCACCCAATCGCCGGGCTGCAAACCTTCGGTTATTTCGTATTGCAGGGGGTTCTGACGCCCGATTACCACCGGAACCCTTCTCGCCCGGGTCTTGTCGGCATTGAGTTTGTAAATCCACTGTCCGCCGGTCTGCGAATAGAAATTACCGCGCGGAATTACCAAGGCTTGTTCCGGTTGCCCTAACTCAATCTGTACCCGGAAGCTTTTTCCCAGACGGACGTTTTCAGGCATTTCTCCCGTAAAGACTAAGTCCACATCAAAGGTGCGGTCTTTCACCTCCGGCACCACCTTGCTGACTTTCAAGGCATAGCGTTTTCCCTGATAAGTTACGGATGCCGGCAGGCCTACCGTCACCCGGTCTACGTAGTATTCGCTCAGGGAAGCATGTACCTTGAACTGCGACATCACTTTCACTTCCGCCAGATTCTCTCCGGCTGCCACCTGCTGGCCTAATGTGACCTTCACAAAACTGAGCTGCCCATCGGTCGGTGCACGTACCACCAGCTCTTCCATACGCTGCAAAGAACGCTCCAGCTTCTTCTGTTCCCGTTCCCGGTCGTTCGCAACAGCTCTCTGCGAATGACCGTCATGGCCGAATCGCTCTGCAGGCTCTGCATCTTCAGCTGGGTAGAAGCCGTTTTATAGCGGTACTCATCTTCCGACACTTCCAGCTGCGCCTTGCTGCGGATGCCCATACGGTATTCTTCCTGCTCCAGGGCAAAGCTTTTCCGTATCTTGTTCAACTCGTAAGCAGCCTCCAGTGTCTGTTGTTTCAGGGTCAGACTTTTCTGTTCCATCTCAAGGGCCTTCTCCTGATAAGAGATGCGTTGCTTCTCCCATTCATCCCGCTGGTCGTCTATCTCGCGCAACAGGTCCGGATTGGTCAGCAGCAAGATGGTATCTCCCTGCTGTAAAAGGCTTCCCTCCTCGGCTACGATGCGGGCTACATTACCCGACTCACGGGCATTGACCATCAAAGTCAGAATGGGATGCACCACTCCTTCCACGTCCACGTATTCACGGAAAGGGGCCTGCTTCACCTCGGCCAATTGCACAGAGTCCGCATCAATGCGTAAACGCTGGGGGCCGGAAGCCAGTATAATCACATAAATCAGTCCGGCCAGCAAGAGTACGCCGCCCGCCAGATAAAGGCGATAGCGAACGTACCAGGGTTTCTTTTTCAATTGTATATCCATAATCGGTTTGTGTTATATTTCAGGTAAAGTTTCAGTCAGCGGACAGTTCCGGTAAAAATCATATTGCGTCAGGCTGCGGAGTCCGTAATACAGCATCCAGTAGGTTTTCAGAGCCTCGATATAATTGCGCCGGGAGGTATCTTTCTCCGTAGTGGCCGCATTCAAATCGAGCACCGAGGATTTGCCCATCAGGTAAAGGCGGAGTGCCACTTCATACCGTCGGCGGGCTGTTTCGTCGGTACGGGAGGCTACTTCCACCTGCCGTGCCTGAAGATTAAACTGCCGTACCATCTGCCGCACGTTCAGTTCAAAATCATTCATGCCCTGTTCCACCTGGGTATTGACCAGCTCGATGTTCGATTTGGCCACACGCACTTTCCCTTGCCTCTCCCCCAGTCCAGTATCGGAATCACTACGGACAGGCTCACGTATTGCTGGTCGAGCGGGTCACGATAGGAATCCCGAAGACGGGCAGCGGTCTGCGAAGTCCGAACTGAAGGTACAAATCTGCCTTTAGTCCCCGACTGGCACGAGCGGAGGCCAACTGGCTGCGACTCTCCAACTGCATCCGCCGGTAGGTCTCGATTTCCGGACTGTGAAAATGCGCCTGTTCCAGCGCTTTGTCCAAAGGCACTTCAAAATCCGGTACACTGTCA
>ENA-OQHP01000756-OQHP01000756.1-human-gut-metagenome-genome-assembly--contig:-NODE-756-length-10179-cov-1.227218_pt1 | contig 10179 bp, 16 predicted proteins | sample MGYA00242563_ERZ504717 | MGnify/ENA primary metagenome ERZ504717 (study PRJEB26092, sample SAMD00036212) | human gut metagenome | host: Homo sapiens | study: EMG produced TPA metagenomics assembly of...
TTTGAAAAAGCGGGAATTGACCCGGCAACGATCAAGACCTGGCAGGATCTTGCAGCGGCAGCAGAGAAAATGACAGCTTCTGATGGTTCCTTTGTGGGCTGGGAGCCAATGTGGGGCTCAGGAAATCTGATTGATGCAGCACTCAGCAACGGAGCCTCTCTTCTGAGTGAGGATGGGAAAAAGTGATGATCAATTCAGACGAATGGGTAGAGGTATGGGAGAGCTTCCGTACATGGATTCACGATGACAAGATCATGAAAGTAAATTCCGGTGGACAGGGCTGGGAATACTGGTACAAGACTATTGATGATGTTATTCAAAACAAGGCAGGTGGCTACACTGGCTCATCAGGAGATCAGGCAGATTTGGATTTCTTCTGTTGTAGGCGCAATTGAGCAGCGGCATGGAAGAATGGTACTGAGTCAAAGCCTGTTGCCAGGGCATTAATATTAAGCATACTTGCAAAGTCTTCAGAGGAAAAACAGGCAGGAGCATATGATTTTATGAAGTATTTTACCAATGTTGAAAATCAAGTGAAATGGTCCATGTCGACCGGTTATGTACCGGTAAATAGAGGAGTGTTAAATGATGAGGGTTATATGAAATATACTAATGAAAACCCTCAAGCACTTGTACCATATAATCAGGCAGAACATGGTTCAATTTATCCATATGATCCAACAAATGGTGTTGTAAAGGATGCATTGAAAATTGCAGCTGATAAGGTAGAAATAGATGGTGTGCCTGCAAAGGAAGCTTTGGATGAAGCACAAAAAACAGCGCAAAAAGCCTTAGATGAGGTATTGACTGACAAAAAAATAAGAAAAATGTTGTATCCTTCATGTTCTAAGTACTAGACAAATTCCACAAAATATTAGATAATAGAGGCAAATTAGTTTTCATTTTGCATAGGAGGTCGGCATGAAGAAGAAAAAATAGTTATTGCACTCGGACATGATGCTCTTGGAACAACTCTTCCGGAGCAGCACGAGGCTACAAAGCATACAGCAAAGGCAGTTGCAGATTTATCAGGGACGATTATGAGGTTGTTATCACACACAGCAACGGACCGCAGGTGGGCATGATTCACACCGCTATGTCTGAGTTTTGCAGGATTTATCCTGAGTATACAGCTACACCTACAGCAGTCTGCTCTGCAATGAGCCAGGGCTATATAGGATATGATTTACAGAATGCTATCCGTACAGAGCTTCTTGGCAGAGGAATTTACAAGACCGTTTCAACAATACTTACACAGGTGGTTGTTGACCCATATGATGAGGCTTTTTATCATCCGACAAAGATTATCGGCCGTGTTATGACAGAGGCTGAGGCTGAGGAAGAGGAGAAGAAGGCAACCATGTGACACAGGTCGAGGGAGGCTACAGAAGAGTTGTGGCGGCTCCAAAGCCTGTTGATATAGTGGAAAAGGATGCTATTAAGGCTCTTGTTGATGCGGATCAGGTTGTTATCGCATGCGGTGGCGGCGGAATTCCTGTTTTAGCACAGGATAATAAGCTTCAGGGCGCCAGTGCTGTTATCGAGAAGGATCTTGCAGCAGGAAGCTTGCAGATACTCTTGATGCTGACAGACTTGTTATACTTACAAGCGTTGACAAGGTCTGCCTGAACTATGGCAAGGAGGATGAGAAGCCACTTGATACCATGACTGTCGATGAGGCAAAGAAGTACCTTGCAGCAGGCGAGTTTGATGAGGGTACCATGGCTCCAAAGATTGAGGCGGCTATCGACTTATCGGTGACTCTGCCATCCGTTCAGTGCTTATCACAAAGCTCAACAAAGAGGGCAAGACAGTTTCAGGTGGTATGGGCACTTTAATTACAAAGTAGAGCTTAATTGTTATAATTCACATATATCCCACACGTCTATATGCATTTTGCAGAGCAGATGTGTGGGTAGTTTTATAAAACATCGTGCGGTTTGCGAATGTGCGTGGAGGTTCTGAAGAGTTGAAAACAAGGTGACTATTCAGACCCCCTGAGAACAAGAAAAGTAAGATAGAAGGTAACACAAATGAGTGAGAAAAGGCTTCAAAAGAGAGATGAAATCTCAGACGAGTACAAATGGAAGCTTGAGGATATGTATGAGACAGATGAGCTGTGGGAGGCTGAGTGTGAAAAGCGTCACAGCTTGCAGAAAAGCTCTCGGGCTTTAAGGAACATCTGGCAGACAGTGCAGCAACGCTGCTTGATTTTTTTAAGAAGCAGGATGAGCTGTCTTATTATTTGGAGCGTATAGTGGTCTATGCGAATGAGCGCTCACATCAGGACACTGCTGTGTCGAAATATCAGGCATATGTGTCAAAGGCTGAGACACTGACTGTTCAGGCATCAGGTGCGCTGGCATTTGCGAGTCCGGAGATTTTGCAGATAGATGATAAAAGGCTTGAGAGCTTTTACAGTGAGAGCAATGAGCTTATGCACTATAAGCGTGCGATTGATGAGATAATGCGTCAGAAAGCGCATACTTTATCGGCTGCAGAGGAGAATATCCTGGCGCAGTGCGGTGAGATGGCTGCAGCACCGGAGAATATATTCAGCATGTTCAACAACGCGGATATCAAATTCCCGTATATCACTGATGTCGAGGGAAATAAAATCCGTATCACGCACGGCAATTTCATAGATTTTTTAAGCAGCAAGGACAGAAGCCTGCGCAAGCAGGTGTTCCGCGGAGTGTATGATTCGTACAAGAAGTGGAGCAATACTGTTTCCATGATGTACATCAGCAAGCTGAAAATGACACTTTTTATGCAAGGGTCAGAAAATATGACAGTGCAAGGGCCATGTATTTATCCGATGGCGATATTCCTGAGAGCGTATATGACAATCTGATTGAGACGGTTCACGCACATCTGCCGGTTCTGCACAGGTACATGGCGCTTAGGAAGAAGCTTTTAGGTGTGGAGCATCTGCATATGTATGATTTGTTTGCACCGATTGTGGGCAATGTACAGACCACATACACCTATGATGAGGCAAAAAAGCTTGTGGCAAAGGCGCTTGAGCCTATGGGCGATGAGTATGTCAGCACACTTAAGGCTGGCATGGAGAGTGGCTGGATAGATGTATATGAGAATGAGAACAAGAGAAGCGGTGCGTATTCATGGGGCGCTTACGGCACTCATCCGTATGTGCTTTTGAATTATGCCAACAATCTGGACAGTGTGTTTACGCTGGCTCATGAGATGGGACATGCGATGCATACATACTATTCAAATGAGCATCAGAGCATCACATACGCAGGATACCTGATTTTTGTGGCAGAGGTTGCATCCACCTGCAATGAGTCGCTTCTCATGCACTATATGCTTGAGCATTGCGAGGATGAGAATGAGAGGAAATATCTCATGACACATTTTCTGGACGGCTTCAGGACGACACTTTTCAGGCAGGCGCAGTTTGCAGAGTTTGAGCATATAGCACACCGGAAAATGCAAAAGGGCGAGCCTGTTACAAAGGATGTGCTAAATGAGCTATGGCATGAGCTGAATGTGCAGTACTACGGACCGGATATGCGCGTGGATGATGAGATATCATATGAGTGGATGCGCATACCGCATTTTTACACACCGTACTATGTATATCAGTACTCGACAGGCTATTCGGCAGCAGTTGCTTTTTCAAAAAAGATACTTGAGGAGGGAAAGCCTGCTGTGGATAAGTATATAGGAAATTTCCTGTGCGGTGGATGTTCGAAGAATCCAATCGAGCTGCTAAAGAGTGCCGGTGTCGATATGAGCACACCAAAGCCTGTGGATGACGCACTCAATGTATTTGAGGATTATCTGAAGCAGTTTGAGACAGCAACTAAGTAAGGAGAAACATTTTTATGGAAAGAATTAAAAGCTTTACAATTAATCATAATATTCTTAAACCTGGATTTTATATTTCAAGAAAAGACGGAGAAATCGTTACATACGACCTTCGTACAAGAAAACCTAATGCAGGCGATTATATGTCAAATTCAGCTATGCACTCAGTGGAGCATATGTTTGCAACATGTGTGAGAAACTCTGAGATTGCAGATGATGTGGTATATTTTGGACCGATGGGCTGTCAGACAGGCTTCTATCTCGTTGTGAGGGATGTCGAGCCGGGGAAGGTTTTTGAAATCACCAAAGAGGTCTTAAAGCAGATACTTGAGTATGATGGACCGGTATTTGGTGCATCAGCCATAGAGTGTGGACATTACGAGAATCTGTCACTTGACGAGGCAAAGAAGGAGTGCCGTGCATATCTTAAGGTGCTTGAGAGCCAGACAAATATGGAGTTTACTTATCCACAGTAAACGAGGACTAAAAATATAATAGCAAGATAGCAGGAATGGAGAAATAAAATGACAATAGGTGTAATTGGTGCAATGCAGATGGAGGTCGATGACTTAAAGGCTCAGATGACAGACACACAGACAGAGGTTTACAGCGGGGTGGAGTTTGTTGAGGCAAAATGGTGATCAGTATGTGGTTGCGGCAAAATGCGGAATAGGAAAGGTATTTGCGGCAATATGTGCAGAGGCCATGATTTGAAATATGATGTAGATATGATTGTCAATATCGGAGTGGCAGGAACTTTGACAAAGGACTTAAATGTGCTTGACGTGGCAGTAGCCACAAACGTGCTGCAGCACGATATGGATACATCGCCAATCGGAGATCCGAAGGGGCTTCTTTCAGGCATCAATATGATTCTGCTTCCGGCAGATACAAAAATGGTGGAGCTCATGTGCTCATGCTTAGCTGACAGGAATATCCACTACAAAAAGGGCAATATCGCAACAGGAGATCAGTTTATTGCCACAAAGGAGCAGAAGGATTATATTTCGAATACCTTTAATGCAATCGCAGCAGAGATGGAGGGCGGCAGCATCGGTCATGTGTGCTATGTGAACAATGTGCCATTTGCCATTCTTCGCTCAATATCAGACGGCGATGGCGGCGAGACAGACTACCAGACATTTGCGGAGAAGGCTGCGCATCAGTCGATTGAGGTAGTGCTTGAGTTTATCGGAAGGCAGAAGAACTGAAATAGAGTTATTTCATTATTCATAATTTGTGATAATAAAGAATAGTATATAGCATGAGTGAATACAGAGCATACATGCAAAATACAAAACTACATAATGGGACAAAACGAAAGAAACGCCGACACAGATTCCTTTTTGGAGTGCTGCTGTCGGCGCTTCTTATTACAGGCGCTTTATATGGCAGAGAGTATGACATATCGCAGCTGAAAAATATAGAGGTGATGGAGACACTTAGCAGTGCTGTGAGTCAGTTCGGAGACAGAAAGCTGCCTGTATATTCGGTTCAGACAACAGAAAAAAAGATAGCCCTTTCATTTGACTGTGCCTGGGGAGCAGAGGATTTTGACAGTATGATGGAGACACTTGACAAGCACAACGTAAAGGCTACATTTTTATGACAGGAGGTTTGTGAGTGATAACCTGAATGTGTAAGACGCTGGTTGAAAAGGGCATGAGCTGGAAATCACAGTGAGCACCACTATGATATGGCAACAATCACTGCAGGCGAGATGAAGACAGAGATAATGGATGTGCACAAAAAGGTCAAGGAGCTGACCGGAAAGGATATGAAGGTGTTCAGACCGCCATACGGCTCGTACAACAATGAACTGATTGACACAGTGTATGGCTGTGACTATTATCCAATCCAGTGGGATGTGGATTCTCTCGACTGGAAAAACTATGGTATGCAAAACATTATAGATACAGTGTGCAATCACAAAAGCCTGGATTGTGGCTCGATAATACTCTGCCATTTAGGCGCCAAATACACCTCGCAGGCACTCGATGAGATGCTCACGAAGCTGCAGGACATGGGCTATGAGATAGTTCCGGTATCAAAGCTTATCATGACAGAAGGCTATCATATGGATGCAAACGGTATGCAGATCAAGGACTGAGCAATTTCATAAATCAATATTTTAGTCAATATTTAGTCAATAATTTAGCCCTTTACGATATTGTTATTTACAGACAAGTGTGTTAAACTAAAGCTATATTTAAAGAAGCTGTGAGACAGCTATGGGGGTAAATTATATGACAGATACAGGTTTTTTAGTAGCATTCTTTATAGTTATTTTTTTAGTTATCATCTTTGCGCTTGTCGCTGTAATCGGGGCCGTTACAAGTGCTGTTGCAGGTATCAATGATGATGAGGATGAGATTGAGGAAGAGGGCATTTGAAGCTAAAATAAATAAAAGATATTAAAAGATATTTAAAGACATTTAAGGACATCGAATTATATTAATCGTATAATTGGGTGTCTTTTTATTGTCAAAATCTCTTAAAAAAGTATAAACCAATTGAGTTGCAATCCGACACATTGTATAATAAAAGTATAACAGCGAATTAAATATATTGTGAAAATCGCAGTAATCATTGTCTATTAAACTAATGCAGGACATTATCAAGAAAAGAAAAAGGAGGGGTTAGATGATATCCAGATATAGTGTAAAAAAGCCTTTTACTGTACTTGTAGGAGTATTGCTGGTAATAGTACTTGGTGTTGTATCGCTTGGCAGGATGACGACAGATCTGCTGCCGGATATGAGCTTTCAGTATGCACTTATCGTGACAACAGATATGGGAGCAAGTCCACAGGAGGTGGAGAGCGATGTCACCGCGCCGCTTGAAGCTGCTATGGCAACTACGTCCAATATCAAAAACGTAAGCTCGATGTCATATAACAGCTATTCTCTGGTGACATGCGAGTATGAGCAGAATGCCAACATGGATTCTGTAGTGATAGAGATGCAGCAGAAAATAGATCAGGTCAAGGCTGGCTGGAAGGATGGAGTGGGTACTCCGACCATTATGAAGATAAATCCGGACATGCTTCCAATCATGATGACTGCTGTGGATATGGATGGGAAAAGCAAGTCGGAAATCACAGACTTTGTGGAAAACACACTAAAGCCTGCAATTGAGAGTACAGAGGGTGTTGCATCAGTGACTGCAACAGGTGAGCTCACCGAGCAGATACAGGTCACGATGAATCAGGCCAAGATAGATGCGCTCAATGAGAAAATAAATAATGCCGTTTCGAAGAAATTTGACGATGCAAAAAGTCAGATGGATGATGCAAAGTGCAAAGATAGAGAGCGGACAAAACGCAATCACATCTGCATCGGATCAGATGAGCGCGGGAGTGGATACGCTAAAGGAGCAAAAGGCAAAGCTTGCAGAGCAGAAGACTCAGCTAGAGAGTACTCTTGCAAGCTTAAATGAGCAGAAGAGCCAGCTTGAAACAATTCAGTCAGCTCTTTCAGACTTCATGAATAGTGATACATATACAAAGACAATTCCGTCACTCAAAGAGGGCGCAAATGCACCGGGTGAAGCGGGCACAGCACTCAAAGCGCAGCTGAGCAGTTGATAAGCAGATTGCAACACAGTTTTCAGGTCTCTCGGCGCTTGGAATCACCGTAAACACAGCAGATGATCTGCCTGCGGCAGCGTCAGCGATAGCACAGACTCTCATTCAGGTGAATACAGGTATAGAGCAGTGCCAAAGCGGGCTTGACCAGATAGCACAAGGAGAGACAGCACTTTAGATGCCTATGATAATCTAAACAGTCAGGCAGCCATCAGCTCTATAAGCATAGGACAGCAGTCGGCACAGCTTGCAACAGCAGCGGCGTCTCTTGACAGTTCAAAGAAGGAGCTTGAAAAGAGTAAGGATGATGCACTTGACAAGTCAAACTTAAATGCAGTTTTAACAATTGACTCACTCTCTCAGCTGCTCGTCGCACAGAACTTTGATATGCCTGCAGGCTATGTAAATGATTCAAATGGCACGCAGTACATAGTACAGGTGGGAGATGAGATAAAATCAATTGATGATTTAACAAATCTTGTGCTCATGGATATGAAGCTTGATGGAATAGCTCCTATTCATGTCGGTGATGTGGCAGATGTTGAGATGACTGACAACTCGGATGAGACATATGCGATAGTCAACGGTAATCCCGGAATAATGCTCTCCATGGAGAAGCAGACCGGCTACTCTACAGGAGACGTCACAGACCGTCTTTTGGACAAGCTTGATTCGCTGCAAAAGGAAAATGACGGATTACACGCCACAGTGCTTATGAACCAGGGCGTATACATTGACATGGTAGTAAAGAGTGTTATGGAAAATATGATAGTGGGAGCAATACTTGCTATTTTCGTATTGCTCTTGTTCTTAAAGGATATAAAGCCAACGCTTGTTATCGCAGCATCTATACCGCTATCGGTTATTGTGGCTGTGGTGCTTATGTATTTTACGGATATCACCTTAAATATCATTTCAATGTCGGGACTTGTGCTTGGAATAGGAATGCTGGTGGATAATTCAATAGTAGTAATCGAGAATATCTACAGATTAAGGGGAGAGGGATATTCGGTAAAGAAGGCGGCTGTTGAGGGTGCAAATCAGGTGCAGGAGCCATTTTGCCTCTACACTTACCACGGTAAGTGTGTACGCGCCAATCATTTTTACTGATGGAATCACGAGACAGCTCTTTGTAGATTTGGCTCTTACTGTGGCATTTACACTTATGGCATCTCTTGTAGTGGCACTCACATTTGTACCGGCAATTGCTTCAGGCATGCTCAAAAAGACGAAGGATATAAAGCATCCATGGTTTGACCGTTTTAAGGATTGGTATGGAAATGTGCTCGGCACATGTCTTAGATTTAAGCCGGTGGTATTTATTGCGGCAGTAGTGCTTTTAGTCGGCAGTGGCGCACTTTGCATGTCAAGGGGAATGACATTTATGGATATGGACATGGAGTCAAATCAGATTTCACTTACCATAGAGGCAAAGGATGACGAAAAGCTCGATTTCAAGCAGCTTACAGAGCTGTCTGATAAGGTCATGGACAAAATATCTGATATAAGGGCATAGACACAATAGGAGCTACAGCAGGCGGCAGCTCGACCATGAACTGATGAGCTCAGGAAGCGACAGTGTGAGCATGTATATATTGCTTGATGAGAAGTCGGATATTTCATCGGATAAGGTAATAGATGAATTGAAAAATGCACAAAGAATCTGGACTGCAAGGTAACAGCATCTTCACAGGCTATGGACTCATCAGAGTTTTTCGGAAGTGGTCTCTCTGTCAGGATTAAGGGTAATGATATAGACAAGCTGCAGAAGCTTGCAGGTGATGTGGCAGATATCCTTAAGGACACAAATGGAGTGACAGATATAGATGACGGTCTTGGAGATACAATCAATGAGCTTAAGATAACTGTGGATAAGGAAAAAGCAGCAAAGTATGGCTATACAAGTGGCTCAGGTATACCAGCTCGTATCCGGTGAGATATCATCTCAAAAGAGCGCAACAACCATTACGACCGACATAAAGGACTATGAGGTATACTTACAATCCGCAGAGCAGTCTGATGTGACTGTGGACGACATCAAAAACCTTACATTTACCTATAAGGATAATGATGGCAGTGAAAAGGAGATTCCGCTCAGTGATATCTGCACTATTTCGCAGGAACAGACACTGAGTACCATTCATCGAGATGCTCAGACAAGATATATTACAGTATCAGGTGCGGTTGATGAAAACCATAATGTAACATTACTAAGCAATAAAATTAAATCTAAAATTGATAAACTCAGTATTCCTGATGGCTATTCAATAGACATGGAGGGCGAGGATGAGACAATAAATGAGTCAATGAGTCAGCTTGGACTTATGCTTGTGCTTGCAGTGATATTTATCTATCTTATCATGGTGGCGCAGTTCCAGTCATTGCTTTCACCGTTTATTATCATGTTCTGTATACCTCTTGCGTTTACAGGAGGCTTTATAGCTCTTTTCATCACGGGAAATGAGCTCGGAATCATATCAATGCTTGGCTTTATCATGCTGGCAGGCCTCATTGTAAATAATGGAATCGTGCTCATTGATTACATCAATCAGCCAGGAGAGAGGGCATGAGCAAGCATGAGGCAATCATAGACGCAGGCCGTACAAGGCTTCGTCCAATACTGATGACAGCGATGACCACCATACTCGCAATGTTTACATCGGCGATAGGTATCGGAGATGGCTCAGATATGATAAAGCCGATGGCAATCGCAATAATAGGAGGTCTCGTATACGGAACCATCCTTACGCTTATAGTAA
>ENA-OQHP01000757-OQHP01000757.1-human-gut-metagenome-genome-assembly--contig:-NODE-757-length-10168-cov-1.720745_pt1 | contig 10168 bp, 18 predicted proteins | sample MGYA00242563_ERZ504717 | MGnify/ENA primary metagenome ERZ504717 (study PRJEB26092, sample SAMD00036212) | human gut metagenome | host: Homo sapiens | study: EMG produced TPA metagenomics assembly of...
TTTTGCCGCCCTTTGTACGGCTTTTTGTAACCGTCCTTATTTTCTCTGCCGGCATTTGCAGCATTTACTTCATTTGTCTCATTTGCAGAAGCTTCCGCTGCCTCTATGTCCGCCCTGTACGGACGTTTTTCTCTGTTGTCACGCTTATCACGGCGCTCGCGATATTCATTTTTGTTGTCACGATGTCCACGGTTTCTCTGCGGTTTCTCCTGTGACTTGTCCTCCATCGTCTCGTCGCCGCCATCCTCGAGATCCTTGAGCTCGCGAAGCTCCTCCTCGGTGAGCTTTACATCCTTTTTCTGGCGCGGCTTTAAGCGCAGATCATCTACAGTGTACTCACGAAGCTCCTTCTCCTCGCCGTTGTCAATGACAACACGCACGAGCTGCCTGAGCACGCTGACTGACTTGACCTCTCCGATGATTCCCTCAGGTGTCTTAACCTTTTCTCCTACCGACGGCATTCTGCTGTTCAGATACTCATATGTATCCTGCTCATACTTGAGACAGCACATGAGTCTTCCGCACACACCGGATATCTTGGTTGGATTGAGCGAGAGATTCTGCTCCTTTGCCATCTTTATGGAAACCGGCACAAAATCTGCCATATAAGAATGACAGCAGAGCGGTCTGCCACATATTCCAATGCCGCCCATCATCTTGGTCTCATCCCTGACACCGATCTGACGAAGCTCTATTCTGGTACGGAATACCGCTGCCAGATCCTTTACGAGCTCCCTGAAGTCAATTCTGCCGTCCGCTGTAAAGTAAAACAGCAGCTTGTTTCCGTCAAAGGTATACTCTGCATCCACCAGCTTCATCTCAAGTCCGTGCTTGATGATTTTCTCCTTGCAGATGGCAAATGCCTCTTTTTCCTTTTCCTTATTTCTCTCAACCGTTTTCTCATCCTCGTCTGTTGCCACTCTGATGACAGGCTTAAGCGGTGAAACCACCTTATCATCATCCACCTCCTTCGGCGGAATGAGGACAGTTCCATCTCTATACCTCTTGCTGTCTCCACGATAACATGCATTGCCATGTCGAGGTCGAAATCAGCCGGGTCAAAGTAATATATTTTGCCTGCTGTCCTGAATCTGATACCAACTATTTTTGTCATGTGATTAGTTCTCCTTTATGGTCATAAGCAGCAGCTCAATTACCAGGTCAAATTGACGTTTGCGTTAATTCTTATCTTCGCCTTCTCAAGTGCCTCAAGTATTGCCTCGATTCCCTGATAGGAATGCTTTGCTGCCTGTTTCTTTATATCATAGACCTCATCCTTGAATATGAGTCCGTTAACATCGTTTGTCGCCTTCATATACAGCACATCTCTGTACCACACCATAATCAGGTCAAAATAATCCTGCACCTTAAGCTTGTACTCAGCTATCTGCTTTACCGCTGCGCCCAGCTCGTAGAGATCTATGTCATCGAGGCGCTTTATAAGCGACAGTGCTGACTCCTTTAGCTCGTTGAACTCGTCTGATGAGGCGAGCTTAACAGCCTTTCCGACGATGCCCTGTGCAAATGCGGCACTGATATCTGCCTGATAATCCGGAATATGCTTTTCGTTCATCAGGTATGCCTTTATCACCTCGTCCTTTACCGACTTCATATTGAGTGTGATGCAGCGCGACCTGATGGTCTGCAGAAAGCTGTCTGCATTGGTGGTGAGAAGCATGATGACCGCATATGCCGGTGGCTCCTCAATGGTCTTTAAAAGCGCGTTCTGCGCCTGCTGGTTCATTTTTTCAGCCTCATCCACTATGTAAATCTTGTATTTACTGCTGTACGGCTTTATCACTATATCATTGTTTAGCTGTGTCCTGATATCGTCAACCGATATGTTGTTTGGCTTTTCATGACTGACATATATGATATCAGGATGATTGTGGTCATCTGCCTGATGACACGATTTGCACTCTCCACAACCGTCTGTGCCCTCTTTCTCACACTGCAGTGCCCTGGCAAATGCCTCGGCTATCATCATTTTGCCGGACAACTGTGGTCCGTTTATTATATATGCATGTGAGACCTTTCCCATTGATATGGCATTTTGCAGATGCTCTATTATCTGCTCATTTCCTACTATATCCTTAAATCCTGCCATAGCTGCTGCCTCCGTTTTATTCTGCCTGCGTCTGTTATAGCTTTATCTCCTACGTGAGTATATCAAGCAACAGTCCACGAATCTCTCCGATTCTTGCAAGTATGGACAGATGATCCTTCTCATCCTCCACCAGCTCTGATGCCAGCTCGTCCAGATTGCTGTCTATCAGTCTTATTATACCATAAACTCTGTGTCTTCCTCTCCTATCGAGAAATTTCTCTGGAAAATTTATGGGATCTGTAGACCACCTCATTTAAAAAATCCTTTATGAGCCCGCGATATCTCTTCATGTCCCTGATGTCCATATGCTCGGCTATTCTGTTGCCTGTGCTGTGATATCCTGCATCAGCGCATCTACCTTTGCCTGGAGATCAGCGTCTGTTATGGCGCTGGCCAGTGTGAATTTGAACGAGCCGTCACCGGCCTGTGTTTTTTGTGCATCAGGAACCTGTGTCACCTGATTTACTTCATTTACTCTGACTGCCATGAGGCTGCCTCCTTATTCGTTTCCGGTCACACTTATGTGCAGGCCGTAACCATCATCTTGCTCTGCAATTAGGAACTCTGTCGTATGTATGCTGAAATCTCGGCAAGCACAGTGTCCATATCATCATTTATGAAGCGACGTGTAATCCCCGCCTCATGCAGCTTCTCCTCAGAAAAATCTGATGCGTCTGCCAGAAAACGGCGGCACATCTCCTCATATTTAGGCACCTGCTGCCCCTTTTCCCGGTGAATGGCGCGTATCAGACGGTCGCCGTCCTCCACCTCCACATAGATTGGCAGTACCCTGTCACTGCCAAAATAATCGCGTATCTTTGTATAAGACTCCAGTGTTCCGACTGTCAGATAGCTTTTGCAGCGAAGGTCTATATCATCATCGTTTACCGTGAAATATTTCCACACGCCGTACACTGTATTGTACTCACGAAGCTCTATGATGCTCCCCTGTTCACTAAGCCTTTTTACATCCTCTTCATTGCAGAAATGATAATCCTTATCCTGTGTCTCTCCGTCTTATCGGGCGAGTGGTATACGGGATAATCCTGCTAAGCATTAGGGAATCATCCTGCAGTATTTTATTGTATATAGTGTCCTTGCCTGATGCGCTTTTTCCCATCACGCAGAAAATCTTACCCATCTGTAAACCTCTTATATTTTAATTAGTATAAATATGATCGTTTGCTATGTCAAACTGTTGCTTACAGCACCGCAACAAACTTCCACATATTGGCATCCGGATCAAAATACAGGCCATCCACTTCAAGACCTGAATTTACAGCCTTTATTACATCATCTATGAGCTTGTCGTTCATTATCTCTCCCGGCACCACAAGAGGTATCCCCGGCGGATATATATTTATAAAGCACCGCTCACCTTCCGCTTGCCTTAAAGGCATAGACCGCCTGATGGTCTGCATCATATGCATCATACATTTCCATTACGGCAGGCAGCTTTTGATATATATCTGTGTCCATTTTGACAGGCAAGTAAAATTTATGTACTACACCCTCCTGCTTTAATATATCATAAAATACATCAAAATCAGACTTATATTTTTCGAGCTGGCTGTCTATTTCAATCAAAGCATCCGCAAGCCTGTCAAAGCCTCATCCGTATCCATGACAGATGCCAGCGCAAGTACATAATTGCCCGCCGCCATCTCAAGCTGCAGCTCATATTTTTGAGCAGAAGCTCAAGCAGCGTATGTCCATTCATAGCCTCTTTCGTAAATATAATAATCTTTGACTCGTCAAAATCATATGCCTCGTCAGCAGAAAAATCACTTTTTCTGACCACGTTCAGATGCGAAAGTCCGCTGACCTTCTGATAAAATCTGTCAAGTCTGCTCCTAAGCTGTGCAAATGCTGTCTCTTTGTTATCGCGCACATAGTGTATGCAACGCTCTATGCCTGTCATAAGCACATATGACGGTGAGCTTGTCTCATAAATGCCGAGAAACTTCTCCACTGCAGCTTCACGCATCCCACCCAGCAGTAAAAGCGCCGTCTGTGTAAATGCCGGAAGCGTCTTGTGCAGACTCACTATGACCGCATCGGCCCCAAGCGCTATGGCATTTTGAGGGAAACCGCCTCCAAAGCCAAAGTGCGCGCCGTGTGCCTCGTCAACTATGAGTAAAGCTCCATGTTCATGTGCCACGGCTGCGATTGCCGCCACATCGGAAACCACGCCATCATATGTAGGTGAGGTTATCACAACCGCTTTTATGTCGGGATTTTCATCAAATGCCGCCCTTATCTGTGCCTCGGTTATCTGCCCTGCAGCCCTGTCCGTGTAATTTCAGGGTATATAACACCGGGTGAAGCTGCCTTAAGTAAAGCGCATGATACACCGCCTTGTGACAGTTCCTTGCTACAAGCACCTTGTCTCCCCTTTTGGTGGCCGCAGATACTGCTGCCAGTATTACCGCAGGTGCTTCCGTTTATAAGAAAATATGCACGCTTTGCACCGTAAAGTGCCGCTGCCTCAGCCTGCGCCTCCTTTATAATGCCCTCAGCGTGGTGCAGATTGTCAAAATTGTCTATCTCTGTGATATCAATAGCATACGGTCCAGCCCTGCGCCTATATCACTGCCACGGCGCTTATGCCCCGGCATGTGAAACGGATAAATATTTGATTGTGAATTATTTATCAGTTCTTTTTCCATTTAAGTACCTATATATCCTTTTTAGCCCAGAAATCTTCCAAGCTCCGGCATCCAGTCATCATAAAATATTTCGTCATTGCAGAACGCGCTCCAGACCGGTGTGAGGAAATCAAGTATCAAATCAAGCGTCTCCTCCCAGCCTGCATTCGCATATGCCCTCTGCTGTCGTGTCAGCCTCTTACAATACCGCTCCCAGCGCCTTCTCATATAAGCATAGCTGCGATAGCCATACACCTGCTCAAGCCGGTGCATGCTCACTGTCTTCGGCTTATTTTTCGCTCTAACCTTAAAAATATCAATTATCTGCCTTCCGCTGACCGAATATCTCTTAAGTATCTCATATGCATCACCATATGGTTTCATATCGCTAACCAGTTCAAGCTTATCCATTATCTCAAACAGCTGTTCTCCGAGCCTGGATTCAGGCGAAAAAATACAAACATCTGCGTCTCCATAAAAGCTGTTCATAAAAACAATATTTTTAGTCATGGGAACTCCTGCATCCGCTTCATTAAGGCGCTCAAGCTCACTGCAAACGGCACTTTTTCACCGTCACACATAGCGCTTAGATTCCACGTGTGTATAGGCGGCTTTATATCACTGCCGTCCGATGCATCAGCTGATGCCTCTGCTGCCTGCTTAGATGATACTGTATCAGTCCATACCACATCACTATGACTGTTAAGTCCTGCATTGCCTATAATGATATTGCGCAATACATCAAATGGTGCACCGTTGTCCTCTGCCCTGCCACCGGGGCTGCCATATACATAATAAAACGCCAGCTTTTCTCCTGTTGCAAAATACGGCTTTTGAAGCCACAGCACTTTTCCCAGACCGGCATTATTTATGCGCCAGAGAAAATCCTGCTTCACGTACTGCCATAACACATCGCTGTACGATAATTTTTTCTCATCGCTTATATGTCTTAAATCTACCCTCACTACAACCATACTCCTATGAAGCTTTGCACCTTCTTTACCACGCGCCTCGCCCTTGCGTAATCCATGAGCACGGAAATATCCTTGTCCGTATCCGCTATGTACGACTGTATAGCAGCCTTGAAATCATTGCGGTCCATCCTCGTCTCATATTTTAAGCAATCACATATCACACGCTCCTTATCATAGATACCAAAGGTATTACCGCTAAGCTCAATGGTTGAGGCTCCAAGCATAAGCGCTGTGGCTCCGTATAAAACGGAATAATTCTTGGATAGTCCATCTTAAAACGTGATTTTGATGTATTTTTGTCCACAGCAAGCGTCCATCCGTAAGGCTTCTCCTTTATATAACCATAAGCATAGAGCGCACTTTCCATGCAAAGCATTGCATCCGGAAGAGTGCTGCGACAAGTGCATCCTCAGAAAAATCATCCACACGGTCAGTGTAATAGCCGTTTCTGATGCGGACAAGCTTCCCCTCCCTGACAAGCGTATCAATCCGCCTGTAGTCTATACCAAGCCTTGTAAGCTCTTCTTTTTCACTATTCCGTTATGCTTTTCCATGGCATCAGCTATGATAGTCTTTACCTGTTGTATGTTCATTACCGCTTCTCCATCCCTCGTGTCACATTTATTACTTTTCAGCCTTTTAATCATTCTATATTTTCATGCCATGCTTATCTGCCAAAAGCCTCTCAGCATCACGTAATCCAAGCTGATACAGGCTCTCAAGCTTATTAGGATCCTTTTCTACCTTGCTTATTTTAATGTGCTCCGACGGCCTTAACACCTTAGCAATGCCCTGCTTTTCAAGCTCCTTAAGATGCTCAAGCTGATAATTGTACATGATATGCCTGTTTGAAAATGCCTCATAAAACCTCGGAAAACGCTTTTTGTATACCGATGTTAAAAACCTTGGCATAGGTTTTTATATAGTCTGCCGGCTTTGTCAGCACGACAACCACTCTGTCATAGCCCATATCGAGCATATGCTCATATGGGATACTGTCCGTCACCGCGCCATCCAGATACCACTCATTCCCCAGCTTCACAGGCTTTGACACTACAGGCATGGAGCCCGATGCCCTGAGCACATCCATCTGGTCAAAAACACTCTTTATCTGCACATATTCAGGCTTACCCGTCCTGATATTCGTCACAACCGCATAAAATGGGATATCCGACTTCTTGTATTCCTCATCATCAAACGGGTCAAGCTCCCTTGGTACGATATCATAGGCATATTTCGTGCTCACTATGTTTTTCTCCCTAAGAAGCGGCCTGATACCCATATAATTTTTGTCACTGTTAAACCTCTTATTGTATCGTATAACCCTGCCGCGCTGCTTGACAGCAGATTCACTCCAAAAGTGCTCCCGCCGAAACACCGATAACAGCATCAAAGCTAATATCATGGTCCATAAAACAGTCGAGTACTCCGGCTGTATACATACCTCTCATTGCTCCACCCTCAAGCACGAGGCGCATCTTTCATCACTCATTTCTGCCTCCATCTATAATGTCATAATAAAAATGTATTAATATTTATGTCGGCCGCTGAACTTCAGATTGTCTCTCCTTCTGCGCCGTTTTCTCTCAAGCTTGTGCTCACTGAAGCGCTCGCGCTGCTCCTTCTTAATGCTCCATTTGTGTTTCAGCACATATATATTGTCTGATATTCTTCTAAGCATGAAAATGCTAAGAATAATCACTGCGATAAGTACGAGCACCCAGAGAAAATATACCGGCTTTATCCTTATTATATCACTTTCCACGTTCTGTCTGCTGTTCTCATCAAAGTACGACAGATCGACCTTTGCTCCTGATTTCAGCAGATCCACACAGCCTACCACATGATCACCATACTTGTATCTGACCGTAGCAAGAGCATCCTTGTTGTCGGACTTCATGTCAGCAGCTTCCCTTTTAACGCTTGAAAAATCCGCGTTGTTTGGCAAAACAACATAGTTTTCCGACACCTTTGCATACATGCCGTGCTCATTCATCACGCCCAGATCCGGCGTATTGTCAGTAACTGCGCTGTTTTCATTTTCAGCTATGCTTAGTGCCTTGAAGTTACTGAAATAGTAATTGAGCAGCGTGTTTGTGTCTGCATACTGGTCAGGCGACTGCGCATTCATAATAACCGCGCACAGCGTCAGGCCATCCTTCTCCGCATAAGTGACAAGCGTGCTGTTAGCCACTGAAGTGTAGCCGGTCTTGCCGCCGGTACAATCATGATTTACAAACTGTGAATACGATTTAAATGGATGCAGCATCGCATGATGATTGTACAGCGGGGTATCCTCGGTATGCTTGTTTGTAGGTGGTATGATATAGGTCTTTGTGCCTGTAATCTTTCGAAACTCGTCATTCCTGTATGCTGCACACGAGATAAGCCCATATCGTATGCGCTTGTCCAGTGATTTTCATCGGGCAGACCATTTGCATTGTTGAAATGTGTATCTGTACAGCCTAATTCTTTGGCTTCCTTGTTCATCAGATTAATAAATGTGCTGTAATCTCCCCCAAGCTTTTTGCCTGTATGCTCTGCTGCAGCATATGCGCACTCGTTTGCCGACTCAAGCATAACTCCATATAGTGTCTGCTCCATGGTCATCTCCTCGCCCACATCCCTCTTGATGCTCGACGAACCATCACTGCTCTCCTTCACTGCCTCTTTTGAGAATGTAACCTTCTCATCCATCTTGCAGTTGAGTATAGTCAGATATGTGGTGAGAATCTTTGTGATACTTGCAGGATAATGCTTTTCGTGTGAATTTTTCTCATATAGCACCGTACCTGTATTGACCTCCATCACCACGGCGCACGGTGAATTTATCTGCGGTCCATCCGGCCAGTACGTGTCATCACCGTCCGCAAATGCCATAAGCGGTCTCGCACAAAGCGTCGTGACCATAGCAAACACTGCCATTATTAGTATTCCTGATTTTTTTAAATTTATAATTTTATGCTTCATATCTGTTCCTATTAATTAATTCTAAAATTGGGTAGCTGTTCAGTCCTATAACCAAAAATGTACTATTTCTAATTATAATGTATGAAAAACATGTTATCAAGGGCATGTGCATCGTATTTTTCCATTTTATTTTGACACCCACACAATTGTAGGTATTATCTATATGAAATTTTACGTTTTTATAAGGAGATTTACATGAGACTTAGAAATATCCCGGGCGCCGGTGAAGTCATCGACAACAGCCTTATTGCATAAAGGAGCCTGTTGAATTAAAAGGAAAATGGCATGATTTTTAGGAAACAATAATCCGATTCATATAGAGGTTGGTATGGGAAAGGGCAGATTTCTGATGGATCTGGCACGGCTTCATCCCGAGATCAACTATATAGGTATCGAACGATATACAAGTGTGCTTCTTCGTGCCGTACAAAAAATGCAGGAGGATGAGCTGCCAAATGTGCACTTTTGTGCATTGATGCCGCAACTCTTCCGGATATTTTTGACCGTAATGAGGTTGACCGCATTTACCTGAACTTTTCCGATCCATGGCCGAAGGACAGGCACGCAAGAAGGCGCCTCACCTCAAGCGAATTTCTTGCCAGATATGATTTGTTTCTCGCACCTGACGGACGCATAGAGTTCAAGACTGACAACCAGGACCTCTTCACCTTCTCTCTGGAAGAGATTGAAAGCTCTGATAAATGGCACCTCGACGCCAGTACACGCGACCTGCATCATGATGCCGCAATGAATGAGGGTAACATCATGACCGAGTACGAGGAGAAATTCTCTGCTGTCGGAAACCCTATCTGCAAGCTGATTGCTTCAAGATAATGCGACATATCTGTCATTAATCGCATGATTTATATAGTCAAACATGACCCAGCTTTTATGACATTCTTCAGATTTTTCTGAGGAACTGTCATATTCGTCTCTGGCATCGTTGAAATATCTCTGCGCTTCCTTATCTCTTCCCATCTTGCTATAGCTTGAACCGATATTGCTGTAAACCATAGCCTTAAGATCTCTCGAGCGGATAATTTCTGCCGTGGCAAGGCTCTCCAGATAACATTCAAAGGCTTTTGACTCATCGTTCTCAAGCTCATATACCAATCCCAGGATATTGAGATACTCTGCATATTTTTCCACGTGACCAGTGCTCTTCAAGCGCGCAAGCGCTTTCTTTATACGTACAACCGCACTGTCATAGTCCTTCTTTACCACGTCATCTACTGCAATTATCATTTCGTTATCCGCTATATTGTCTGTTGAATATTTGTCTACCCCATTCATCATATTTTACTCCGACCAAAGCATCTTTCCAAATGTTACTTTTTCCTATTCAACAGTATAAACTCATTATTTCAAAATTTCAATATTAATTTCACTTTATGTGCCTGAGCTGCCAGCCTATCCAAATAATGACATGATACCTTTGACCCTTCATATCATATGATATAATAAAAGCA
>ENA-OQHP01000759-OQHP01000759.1-human-gut-metagenome-genome-assembly--contig:-NODE-759-length-10154-cov-1.421462_pt1 | contig 10154 bp, 8 predicted proteins | sample MGYA00242563_ERZ504717 | MGnify/ENA primary metagenome ERZ504717 (study PRJEB26092, sample SAMD00036212) | human gut metagenome | host: Homo sapiens | study: EMG produced TPA metagenomics assembly of...
GTTTCCATGCCGGAAAGGTCTTGTCGCCACCCATGTTGGCAATGACCACACCATCGTTCTGAATGCCATCAGACGTGGAGCGCTCAATCATCAGGCAGGACTTGTCGCCGCAGTTCTGCAGGTTCTCGCCCTTGCCATCCATGGCGTTACGGAAGTGGTTGACTGCCGCGACGGACTTGTTCTTCCACATGTCGTCACCGGCGTCACCCAGCTGGGACTGCTCGGCGAACTGCGGTTGGTGCCGCCAGAGCCCTTCGGACGGTTGAAGTACAGCGGAGCGCCGGCCCTACGGGAACCAACGACCGCCCAGCCCATCATGATCTGATAGTCGGTGAGGCCGGTGGATTCCTTGTCGCCGTTGGCGTAGTTATCGTGGGACTCAACCCAGGTGACCAGCTGGTCTTCGCTTGCGCCGCCGGTATCGATGTTCTTCACCATCTTGACGTCAAGGTTGTTCGAGCCGACAGCGGCGCGAATGGTCTTGCCGTAGTTGGAAGCGGTGTTGCCGCCGCCATCGGAGGAATTGTCGCGGAACATGTTGGCGTATGCCTTGTAGTCAAGGCCGGAATCGCCCTGCAGCACCTCGCCGTACTGGAACTGGGAGCCGTTCTTCAGAATGGTGTTCCAGTAGTTCGACTGCTTATTGTCGAAGACTTCGGTCGGCAGCTCGACGTGCTTTGCCGCATCGTAGCGGAAGCCGTCAACGCCGTCCGCCACAGCGGTCTTCAGGAACTTCTGCATACGATCGGCAACAGCCTGGTTCTGCGTATTCAGATCCCACAGGCCAAGCAGGTGGCACTGCGTCACCTTGTAACGGTTGGAATAATCGTTGATTTCACCGTTGGGGCCGTCGCAGCCGGTACGCTTGTGGAAGTACTCCTTGTTCTGCCAATCGGGGTCGATGGCGTTCCAATCGGAAGTGAAGTGGTTGCGACCACATCCACGATCACACGCACACCATACTTATGGGCGGTGGCGGTCATTTCCTTCAGGTCAGCCTCGGTGCCGACCACGAAGTTGCCGATGGAGGTGTTCGCCGGCTGGTACACGTAGTACCAGTTCTCGGTGAACTTCTTGCCGTTGGCGGCGACTTCCTTGATCTTGCTCATAGGCTCGGTCTGCACGGAAGTGTAGCCCGCCGCGGCGATCTCAGGCATGTGCTGCGTGATGGTCTTGAACGACCACATCCATGCGTGCAGGATGGCGCCGTTCTTCATGTGCTTGGTCAGACCGTACTGGTTACGGGCCGCTTCGAAAGAAGAATTTCCGATGGTGTCCTGGTAGCTGTCACGATCGGCGGCAAGTGCGGTGGATGCCACACCCATACCGCCGAACAGCGTGGCGACCGCCACCGTTCCCGCCGCTACTTCTTCCAGGTTTTGGCCGCACGAGCCTTGCGGCCGCGCGCCTACGCTCTGCACGGGTCATCAACTCCGGTTGATCGTCGTGCGGAGGCTCTTTTCTGGTGAGTGCGTTCGCCATACCCGCGAACGTATGAGTGCTGAGTCGCACCTTACCCTCCCTGCTTCCTTGTCATCTAACTTTGACAACGTTTGCCACTAGCAGACGTTGCGTCAAAAATACCACATTTTTCCTTTGAAAATGAGTGATTTTTATTGAAAAATGGCGGTTAAAACGCAATTGTTTTCTGCTCTGTTGCAAACGCTGTCAGCAACAGATACACTCATACCAGCACCCCGTAGCACCCACTATCGTTGCAAATTCACATATGCAAACGTTTCAGAAATTTCCAACCAATACCACCTTGCGACGCAAAGCACCCTCGCCCCATCCCACGCCACCGACAGCCACCCCCAACAATCCTGAAATTAATCTTTCAAGAGATGCTCAAAAAGGGCTTCTTTACCTCTTATGGCATGCAACATGCCAATCAAATCAAAATATCAATAATAAAAATGGGTGAATATCACAAACACGCTCGGACTCAAAAAAATAGAGTAGGGCCAAGCTATGGTGAATCAATCCATGGACCTAAAAGAATTATCAGGCAACGATTTGGGAGCGGATGGGGGCGGGGGTTACCGTACGGTGCTTGCGCATGCTTTTCAGGATTTTACGGATCGCACCGTTCGTCTGTTCGGCGGCGACGCAGAACATGCTGAATTCGCGGCCATGCGGGTCGGCGATGTCCTTCGGCTGGGGAATCATCGGACGAATCATCGAGGACTTCTTGATTACCGACTGAAGACGTTCCTGGATGGTCAGTCCGGCAATCATATTGTTGCGAGCGCAGTAATCGCACATATTCGCGAAATCGTCAAGCAGGAACGTGTATCGTACGGCGGCTGGCGCCAACGTGACGATTTCCTTGCGCTGCTGCTTTTCGAAGCAGAGGATCAGGTCGGCTTCGTCGGCCATCTGTCGGGTCAGTCGTCGGGAACGGAAGCCGCTCGACTCAATGCCGACGCTTTGCATAAGGCGGCCGCTCGACGGATCGATCGGATGCATCGGCAAACCACGCGTGCCGGCGCTTGACACCTGCACGGTGGTGCCGTTCAGATAGTGGGTCATCAGAAGCTCGCCCATAGGGGAACGGCAAATGTTGCCCGTGCAGACGAACATGATGTGCATGCCTAAACCCCTTAACCGTTCTTCCAACGTTTCGTGTTGCGGTTTTGCGAAATCCACCATGCTTCCGCAACCCGCCAAACGGAAATTTTAGCGCGAGGCGTTCCCCGCATGCGGCAAATCGTCCAATACGCGCAGAATCATTGCAGAAATTCGGCGCGGGCGGTGGCGGTCAGCGAATAGCGGATCGGGCGGGAGCGTGGAACTCGAGCAGGTTCCTGTTCACCAGTTCCGCGAGCGCGGTGTTGGTCTTCCGCTCCCCCACGCCAAGCCATTCGCGCATTAGGCGGCGCGATATGGGTTTCGGAGCATCGTCGAAAAGCTCCTCCTGCAGCAGGAAGTACAGCATGTTCCGCTGCAGTTCCGTAATGCCCTGCGTTCGCGCATAATGTTCAAGCCTCTTCCGCGCGGTGTCAAGCAGGGTTTTCTTCTCGCCGAGCACAGAGATGATGTTCTTCTGGGCGGTGGCGATAAAACGGATCATCCGATATGAGAACAGCGAGACGTCAGAACAGTTCAGCGGATGCTGCGCATCATCAAACGCCTTGTAATACCGGCCTTTTGCGTCGGCGATAACCGGACTCAGGCTGATCGCCGTCGGTATGGACAGGTGCTTGCTCAGCTGCAGAGCAAGCAGGAACCGGCCCGTCCTGCCATTGCCGTCATAGAACGGGTGAATGCATTCGAAGGCGTAATGGCACATCACAGCCCGCAGCAGCGGAGGAATCGCCTCATCCGAAAGCAACGCCAGCCATTTGGTCAATTGCACTTGGATTTCCGATTCCGGCCATGCGCCTTGATGAATCTCCCGGTCAAAGCCGTCACACACAGAGACTTGCTTGGCTCTGAATACCATTCCGTCAGGCTTGTCTTCCTCCCGTAGTTCCCCAGCCATCACCTGATCGTAAATATTACGTATGTCATGCAACGTTTTCGGTAGTTCCAACGTTGCGGAATTTTCGCCGGAGAGTCCGAGAAAGAGTTTGGCAAGCTCACTCAACCGCTTGTGCGGCCCGTCCGCGACCGCCGCATCCAACGCGTCTGAGATTTCCTTGCGCGTGGTGTGCACGGCTTCTATGGAGTTCGTGCTCTGCATTTCCGCGCCGATGAGTTCCATCAGATACGCCCTGCGGGCAATCGGCGGCAATGCGGCCCACAGCGATTCGACCTGCACTTCCATGCCACGGACCGAATCCATGACGTTCAACAGTTCCCTGAACGCCACGGCGAACATCTCATGACCTTCGAATTCAATACCTGACCGGTATGTTGAATAGCCGTTGAGTCTTTTTTGGTATTCCTCCTCAGCCGCATCCTTCGGCTTGGCCGTGGATGATGACATTGCCAATGTCTGCCGTATGCTTTTGTACTCCATAACCATCATCCTTATAACCGTCATTTGTGCAGAATATGCAGGTTCGGGGTGAATATAGACTATTCCTATACCTACATAATGTCAAAAATGTCGATATAGCAGCAGGCGTGTTTGCGGCTATTGGTACGTTGAGAGGCATATGTGGGGATACGTGCGGATATGTTTGCTATGCGCAGATATGTTCAAGCGCAGATTAGGTGCGGGTCAGGCGACTTCGAGCGTGGCGAGGAGAGCGCGGTGGTCGGAGCCGGCGATGTACTTGGTTTCCAGATCGCCCACGTTCACGCCCTTGTCATGCACGATATGGTCGATTTCGGCGATCGGCATCATGGCCGGGTACGTCATGTGCAGGCCTTCGCCCGCCTGCTGGCCGGAATCCAGGAAGCGGCTGCCGAGCAGGTATCGGAAGCTGGCGTGGTCCCATGTGGAGTTGAAATCGCCCATCAGCACGTACAGATTGTCGTAATGCTGCAGTTGGGCGAGCGAGTCGAGACTACGGTTCCACAGACCTTGGTTGCGGGGGCGCGGCGAGAACGGGTGGACGGAGCCGAAGCGCACCTTGCTGCCGCCGAAATCGATCGTCGCGGCGGAAACGCTGCTTGATTCCACGGGAATGAGGTTCTGTTTGGCGTTTTCCATCGGCGCGGCGCTGTACAGCACGTTCACACCGCCGTTGTCATGCCACGTTTGCTGCGCGGCCACGGAATACGGCAGATAATTGGCGATTCCGGCGCCGTTGAGCCGGTTGAGCAGGTCCCATGACACTTCCTGCAGCGCGAGCACTTCCACATGCTCGTTTTTGACGATTTCGACGATCCGATTGGCGTCGGCATGCCCTTCCTTGGTGTTGAAGGTCATGATGCGGGCGTACCGGTCGGACGTGTTGGGCAAGCCGTTGGACGAGACTTGCGTGACTGCGGTGCTGGCCGCGTCGGAAATCGTTTGCTGCGGCCTGATATAACCCCAATGCCAGCCGATTTGCACGACCACGCACACCACGCTGACGGTGGCGAGTAGGACGCGTCCGCCTATTGCACGGACGGCTATCGCGGTGATCGCAATAATCAAAGACAGCATGCCCAGCCACGGCATCAGCGCGACGATAAGCGGCACGTACCGTTTGCCGTCGAGGTTGTTGGGCAGCATGCGCAGCAGCATGGCCAGCAGGATGACGGCGGTGGCCAGCCAGAGCACCGCAGTCAGAAGGTGTGTCGCTGCGGTACGGCGGGTCATGCCATGTTGCGCGCGGTCGAGGGGGCGGCTGGCGCATGCTTTGTCGAGCTGCGCGCCCAGATCCTCGATTTCGCTTTCGCTTGTGCGTTCGCGTTCGGCATCGTTATTGCCGCCGTTCTCACGCTCGCTTTCGCAGGTTTGCCGCATGGTTGCCTTTCATTACGTTCCCGTTCACCATACGCAACACGGCACGGGTGCGCCACCTCCTTCCCGCGAGGTTCACAGTGCTTTTACGTGCACCCGTACCGCATGCCACTATGCGGACATTTCTCTCTCATTCCTGCTGCGGGGAATGGCGGCACTTGAGCAAACCACGCTCATGACATGCCTACGGAACGGCGAAAATGCGGTAAGAGCGGACAGGTCAGGCTAGGCGGCGTGGGGGTGGACGCGATTGAGGGCGCGCTGGACGGTGTCGCGGGTGGAGCCGGCGCCGTTGCCGCGGACGCCGAAGAAGACCATGACCACCATGATGAAGCAGATGGTGGCGCTCACGCGCAGCGCCCATTGGATGCCAAACACGTTCGCCGCGGCATACATGTTCTTCGCGCCACCGATCGCAGCCCAGCGCAGGGCGGTGAACGTTTCCATCAGAATCACCAGCACGGGGGCGCCGATGGCACCGGCGATCTGGCGGACCGTGTTCGTGACGGCCGAGCCGGCACTCACTTCCTCAGGTTCCAGGCAGTTGAGCGACCATGTGGTGATCGGCATAAGCACGAATCCCATGCCGATTTGGCGCACGAACTGCCAGATGGACACCCACCAGATCCATGAGGTCATGGAAATCAGACTCATCATGATGGTGCCGAACAGCAGGGTGATCGAGCCGATCAGCGCCACCGGACGCGCGCCGAAACGGTCGAGCGCCTTGCCTCCGAAGAACTGCGCGATGCACTGGCCGAACGCGCCGGGCAGCATCACCAGACCGCTGATCGTGGCGGAATAGCCGCGGCAATCCTGAATGTACAGCGGCATGATCACCATGATCGAGCTGAAGGCGAAGAACGACAGCGCGGCGGTGACGGTGCGACGGTGAAGCTCTTGTTTTTCAGCACGCTCAGGTTGAGCAGCGGAGGCTGCTTGGACGGGTCGGCCGCCTGCCTGCGAGCGCCGTGGATCTGCCGCAGCACGAACCAGACGATGCCGACCAGGCCGATGAGCATGGCGAGCCACACCATCGGATGCGTGAACGGATACGATTCGATGTTCGTGAAGCCGAACATGAGGCCGCCGAAGCCGAAAATCGACAGGCCGACGGAGAAGAAGTCGCTTTGGCGGACGCGTCGCACGTGCCGAAATTACGCAAGCCGAAAATCGCCAAAAACAGTGAAATCACGCCGATAACCGTCAGCGTGAGGAAGATCGATCGCCAGCCGTTCAAATCGGTTTGCACACCACCCAACGTGGGGCCAATCGCGGGCGCGACGCTCATGGCCATGCCGACGGTACCCATCGCCATACCGCGGCGGGACAGAGGATAAATGGAGAATACCGTGATCTGCAGGACCGGCCACATCACGCCGGTGCCGACGGCTTCCAGCAGCCGGCCGATCAAAACCAGTACGAACGATGAGCCGAGCCAGGCGAACACCGAGCCGAGCGTGAACACCGCCATCGATGCAATCACGATCTGGCGGGTGGAGAATCGGCGGGTCAGGTAGGCGGTGAGCGGCACCATAACGCCCATGACGAGCTGGAAAATCGACGTCAGCCATTGGCCGGTCGTCACGGAAATGCCGAAATCGGACACGATGGTGGGCAGTGCGGCGCTCAACTGCAGCTGCGTGAAGTTGCCGACGAACGTGATAAAGGTGAGAATGGCGATCGATACGAACGCGGCATGCGTCAAATGGTCGTTTTTATACGATTCCTCGCCGGTAAGTGGCTGGGACAGGCCGTGGGTGCGGCCCTGTTTCGCGTTTATTTTCTTTTCCGGCTTCACTTCCGACCTCTTCTCCGGTTTCGACGGCAAACCGACCGCCCTCCATCACTCATCCGCGCATACTCGCAGCGTATTGCGCAACTCCTGCAAAAACAGACTCAAAAAGTCTAGTACTGCGGGTGGTCGAACGCGAGATGAAACTATTCGAACACGTTCAATTCCAATTCAACCGAGAAAAATTGGCAAAACTTCGTATTTGTTCATCTGGGGTGGTATACATATGCGTTGGCAGTAACGGCACGATACAGGGAAGGAATACGCCGCGCAGGGGGTTAGGAAGTATGACCGTAGTCACGTTATTCAACATAGCGATGGAGCTATGGGCGTTCTCATCTGCATCGTTTGCGCAGGTGGCGTCTACGTGGGCGCGATACGTAGGACGCGGCGTACCTATACGAAAGTTTCCATGCAGCTTCTATGTGCGCTGATGCTGCTGGCCGACGTGTCCGCCTGGTATCACAACGGCGGCTGCGACAAGCTTGACTTCTACATGACGCGCATCGGCAATCTTGGTGAATACCTGATCAATTTCATCTTCATCGCACTGTTCGCCAACTATATCTGGCAAACCGTCAGCGGCGACGACATGCTTGAAAACGTCAGCCCGCACGAGTGGAGGGCCAGAACGAGCGGCGGAGCCAAGCGTAATCGTAAGAACCAACGTTCGGCCAATGCCCGATCCAAGCCGAAAAAGCCGCGTTCGAAGAAGCTTGACGTCATCTACGCAGCGTCCGCGCTCGGCATCGTACTGACGATTGCCACGCAGTTCAACCATATGGTCTACTACATCGACAGCCAGAACTACTACCGCCGCGGACCACTGTTCGCTATCCCGCAGATACTGGGTCTGGTAGAGCTCGCGCTGATTGTGATGCTGATCATCGAAAACCGCAAAAACCTCAGCCGACCGCTGTTCGTCACGTCGCTGTCGTTCTTCGTGCTGCCGATTGTGACAACCATCGTTCAGATTCTCCATTACGGACTGGCGTTGCAGGCCATCGCGATCACGATTTCAATCCAGTTCACGTTCGTGGTCGACACCATCGAAATGAACAAGAAGATCCGCTCGCAGGACGATGCTTATCAGAAGGTCAGCTACGAAGCGCAGCATGACGGTCTGACCGATTTGTGGAGCAAAAGCGCCGGCCGCGAACAGATTGAGAATTATTTCGCGCACATGCAGGAAGACGACCAGGCTGTTCTGATTTTCGTTGACATCGACGATTTCAAGCAGATCAACGATACGTACGGCCATAAAGTGGGCGATTTCTGGATTCGTGAAGTGGCGCAGACGTTGAAGCGGCTGTACCGGCATGATGACATCATCGTCCGTTTCGGTGGCGATGAGTATGTGGCGCTGATAAAGAACACCCGCGAACGAGCGCGTGATCGAAAGCACGCTGGACCTGTTCCGCCGCCAGTTGGCGCAGGCGTCCGCGCAATACGGGCAGGACGTGCATTGCAGTATCGGCGCATGCCGCGTGCTGTCCGGCAAGAACGTCGATCTGAACCTCTGCTTGGGATTCGCCGACCATGCGTTGTACCAGTCCAAGCGCGAGGGGAAGGGCATGTACACCGTGGTCGATTATGACAGCGGGAAAGTGCAGGCAGCGTAGGTTTCGTGGAAAAATCCGCAGGAAATCTGCGGGAAAAACCCTAGAAAATCAGCTGAGAAACTACGAAAAAAGCACCGCAAATCCGCCGGAGATCGACGTAAAAATCACGGAAAATCAGGCTTTGCCGAGCATTGTCAGCACAATCAGCACCACGTTCAGAGCGACGATCAGCGCGGCGACCGCGATATTGACGATGTGCTTGACCGGACCGTCCACATACTCCCCCATCAGCGTGCGGTCGTGCGTGTAGCGCATCAGCGGAATAATCGCAAATGGAATGCCGACCGACAACACGACCTGGCCGACGATCAACGCTTCCGTCGGATTGTCGGCGAACCACAGCACCACCAGCGCGGGTACCAGCGTCACCACACGGCACGCCCACATCGGCGCTTTGATGCGTAGCAGGCCGTGCATGATTTCGCTGCCGACGTAAGTGCCGACCGACGTGGAGCTCAGGCTCGACGCAAGCAGACCAATCGAGAAAATCGTGCCGATCACCGGGCCGAGCACATGCTGGATGGCCCGTTGCGCGCCTTCGATGGTGTCGGTGCCGGTCATGCCGTACAGCGAGTTCGCGGCGAGGATGAGCAGCGCGAGGTTCACCGAGCCGGCAAGTATCAGCGCCCAGGCCACGTCGATTTTGCTGCCGTGAAGTAGCTTTTTGATGCTCGGCTTCGCTTCGCCGGGGGCGTAATGGTCGTTGACGAGCGTGGAATGCAGGTAGATGGCGTGCGGCATGACCGTGGCGCCCAGCATGGACGTGGCCATGAGCACGGTGTCGGTGCCTTTGAAGCGTGGAATCAAGCCGGCGACGACTTCTTTCGGATTTGGCGGGGCGATGAACAGACCGGCGATGAAACCGAACGTGATCACCAGCAGCAGGCCGATGATCAGTTTTCGAAAATGCGATGCGTGGCGCCTTTTCGAAATCAGCAGCACCGTCGACACCGCGCCGATGATGCAACCACCGACGAACAGCGGCAGACCGAACAACAGTTTCAGTGAGATCGCACCGCCGATCACTTCCGCCAGATCGGTGGCGATGGCGATTACCTCAGCCTGCATGAAGAACATGAACCGGCCCGCGTCGCCAAGCCGTTCGCCCAGGATTTCCGGCAGGCTTTTGCCGGTGACGATGCCGAGTTTCGCGGACTGGTATTGGATAAGCACGCTCATGCAGTTGGCCAGCACCAGCACCCACACCAGCAGGTAGCCGTAGCGCGCGCCCGACGTGATGTTCGCCGCCACGTTGCCCGGATCCACGTATGCGACCGCCGCCACGAACGCGGGGCCGAGGATGCCGGCGAGCGCGTGGCCGTGGTGGTGGGACGGTTGTATGCGTTGGGACGGTTGTGTGCGTTGGGACGGTTGTGTGCGTTGGGACGGTTGGGGG
>ENA-OQHP01000760-OQHP01000760.1-human-gut-metagenome-genome-assembly--contig:-NODE-760-length-10148-cov-2.530087_pt1 | contig 10148 bp, 17 predicted proteins | sample MGYA00242563_ERZ504717 | MGnify/ENA primary metagenome ERZ504717 (study PRJEB26092, sample SAMD00036212) | human gut metagenome | host: Homo sapiens | study: EMG produced TPA metagenomics assembly of...
CGTTAATGGAGACAATGAAGAAAAAACATAAGTCGTACACGGCTACATGCCCATTCTCCATTTGCAGAAGTGTAGAAGTAGCAATCCATTAATGGACAATAGGGCATGTAAAGGGCAGATTTTCCGTATATTCGCCTCCTTATCCCCGAATTATGGGCGTAAGTCACATGGTCATGGAGATATATCTATCCTTTAATGGGGAGAACAGCCGGCAAATATCTGATGGAAAAGCCCCACAAACCACAGGAAAATAGCCACACAATGGTCTGATACACAATAATTATTGGAGAAACATGGTCCGCTCCTGCGGACAGCAAGTTGTGTTTTCGTTTAACGAAAACAGGACGTTTAACGGAGAATACACCGATAAACCGTTACTTATTTCAAGCTCCAGCGTCGCTTTTTACATATCTAACTATAATTCATTTGAAATCACAAAACAGATTGAACCGAATGTGGTTAGTTTGTCTGTTTATTTCATGTCCGAATCATTAGTATGCTATGTTGCAAAGTTCGTATTCATTATGAAAAAATCCGCTTACGAGAACAAGATATTCAGGTAATTTGCCATCCTTTCCCCAAAGAAGTTCGATGTTAAAAAGTTCAGAAAGCGTTTTGGCTATGTCAAATCCGAAGGCTTCGAGTGACGGACGCACTTTTTCCGGGTGTCGGCATGGTGTGCCGCAGTTACGCGTACACTCGTTATCTGAGCAGTGAAGACATTTACCTATATAGGGCAAATGAACGCCCTCCATATTTCCGTTCCATATCCAATAATTCGCTCTCGATTCGTATCCGTTCCGGTAAAATGAGTTTTTGTGTATATTCAATCGGAATATCTTTGTCTTCAGGGATTATCTTCGTTGCCATAAGATGTGCATACTTGTATTGTCGGAGAAACGATTCCGTATCAAAATCAAATGGAGGACACCCCCAACTTTTACCGTATTGGTACATTGTTTGCAAAGTTCAAGAAAATGTGGTTCGTCACGGAATTCGGCGATATATCCTTCAACAGTGATGTCTGAAGTAAAATTTTCTACAGTGTATATACTCATTGTTTCAAAATCATTGTACCGCATAAGGAGTCGAAACGGATGTTTTCATTTTGGAAAAGTCTGTCAATGTATCCGCTTTTCTGCATTTCAGACGCGGTCAAGCAACTTAAATTCGGGGTATCTAACAATGCTATCGAATCGCACATGGACAACGCGATGTCAAGTTCATGTGTCGAGAACATGATACATTTTTTCTCGTCGTGGACAAGCCTACGAAGCAACGCCACAAGTTCGTAGCGATTAGGCATGTCAAGAAAGGAAGTCGGTTCATCAAGGAGAATGATAGGAGTATCCTGTGCCAATGCACGAGCAATCATCACACGCTGGCATTCGCCATCCGACATTTTATCCATCGTGCGGTTTGCATAAGCTCCATTCCCACCGAAATGAGCGATTGCATGACTATCTCCTTATCTGTTTCTTGCATCCTACCTATCCAGTTGGTATAAGGAGCACGGCCTATGGCTACGACATCCTTGCACCGCAGGTTGGCGATGCGCGTGCGCTCGGTCGTGACGACAGCCAGCGTTTTTGCCATATCTTCGGTTTTCATGCAGGCGATGTCGTGCCCGTCGAGAATGATTTTTCCGGAATAACACCGGTTCAGACCGGCTATGGCGCGGAGCAACGTCGATTTTCCTGTCCCGTTTCTTCCGATAAGGCTGTCAGTTGACCTTTTTTATCGTGGCATTTACCTCGTGGAGCAACGAGTTTTCTTTGTAACCTATGGAAAAATGCTGTAATTCTATCATGCGGTGATGGATTTGTTGCGTAAAACCACCCATACGACGATTGGGATTCCCAATAGAGCTGTAATGGCGTTGATCGGCAAGGTGAATATTTTAGAAATGATGTCGCAAAGAAGCAATATCGATGCTCCCGAAAGAATTGTTCCGGGCAGAAGGACATGATGATCGCTATTTTGGAAAAGCATTCTTGTGACATGAGGCATAGCGAGACCTATGAAACCTATCGGACCGCAAAAAGCGGTTATCGTTCCGGCGAGCAGCGTTGTCGAGAGAAACAACAGGCTGCGTGAACGCCGAATATTCAGTCCCATTGTTACGGCATATTCCTCTCCGAACAGCAGGAGGTTAAGCGGTTTGATGGTCAGTACCGCCAACAGCAGTCCGGCAAACACCGATGGAACAAGAATCAGAAGTTGTCCGGAGTGACGTCACCCAAAGCCCCCATCGTCCAAATGACAAAGGCTTTCAGCGATTCCTCTTTGCTGAGGTACTGCAATATCTGCACGACAGCACCTACGCCCGATGAGAACATCATGCCCAGAATCAGGATTACCATGATGTCTTTTATTCGCTGTCCGACGGCAGTTATCACGAGCAACACGACAGCCGCACCCACCCACGCTGCTCCGGCAATGCCTATTGATGAACCGATCCCGGCAAGTACCACAAGTGCCACACCGAGACTTGCACCGGAACTGATGCCAAGGACATAGGACCGGCAAGAGGATTACGGAAGAGGGTCTGCATCTGAAGACCGCTGACCGATAAGGCAGCCCCGGCCAACAGTGCCACTATAGCTTTTATGAGGCGTATGTTGAGTACGATTTTTTCCGTGGCACGGGAACAATTTCCCCCGGTCAGTGCTGCCCATACATCGCGGATCGGAATGTTGACAGCTCCCACGGCCAAGTCCAGTAAAAAAAGACCGACCGTGAGCGTAATCAATATGGAGAATAATATAGTCGAACGGGAACGCATCTATTTCAGTTGCTTGTAATACACACACTCTTCCTGCACCAGTTCAGGATGGAATATCTTCACGAGGTCGCGGAGCACGATGTCAGGATTCACGACGGCAGACTCGTAATAGTCGTTACCCCGGCTGTGTTGGTACGGGCGTTGTTGTTATACACCTCTCCATTTTTGAAACATCGGGTATCGGTGAATTTCGGACATGATGCCTTCAAGTCGTCAAGGGAGTTCGCCATTCCCACGTTCAGCCACATGTCCGCATCCGACGCGAGCAGATATGCTTCTTCTAAGTCAATGGGGATAGAAGCGTTTCCCGTGTTCTTCTGGTAGATATAGCGGCCTCCCGCATCAGTAATCAAGCGGGCTACATAACTTTGGGTTGAAGGCATGAACCACGAGTCGCCATAGGGAACATTAAGCATAACCGAAGGAGTGCCGAGGGTACTGTCGGCCACTTTCTTTTTCAAGGCGTTGTATCTGACCGGGATTGCGGCAAAGGCTTTTTCACCCTTCTCACGTTTTCCTGTGACTTCTGAAAGCACTATCATCCATTCGGCCTTGCCGAGAGGCGACTCTTCAAGATAATCGCCGACATACATGAACGGTATGTCGAGTTCTTCGAGTTTGCTTTCCATTGCGCTTGCGCCGTTCACCCCATAGAGCAGAACGAGGTCGGGATCGAGCGAGAGCAGCAACTCGTAGTTGATGTTCCCTTCATAGCCGACATCGCCAATACTGTCGCGGCGGGCTTGGATGTCTGGGTTGGAAATGTAGTCGATTCCCGAAACGCCGGTTATACACCGGACTTCACCGATTGCGTCAAGCATGGCGATATGAGTGGAAGACATCGCCACGATGCGTTTGGCGTCTCCTTTGAGTACCTGTCCTGCAAACTTCGGGAACCTCTTCACCGTTGCGGACGATAAACAGCCATGTGGTTACACTGTCCGCTCCCTGCCAGGATTCCTGACGGTTATCAGTACGCTTTCCTTCCCGCCCGCCCCTTTGATGTCGAAGCCGGAGGCATATTCGGAGCATAAAGCAGCAGGTTGAAATCATTGATTTTTGAGCTTTTGTTGTGGCAGCCTGTAAATGCCAGAGAAAGCAACAAAATCAGGCTTAAATTCTTTAATGCGTTCATATTGATGCAGATTATCGTTTACTATTTTTGTTTTTTCCGAACTTGGGTGTTATGCCGATGAATATCTCGAAATTGATGCCCGGCATGGGACGGGACAATACGGAAAGGTATTCTTCATCGAACAGGTTGTTGATGCTGCCCTTTAGCGACAGATCGGCCCATCGGAAAGAGAGCTGTTTTTCCAGTGTCACGTTATTCATGAAGTAAGGGGCAGATAGCCCGTCAGGGTATAGTCATTACTCGACATGGTATAACGCTGGCTGTAATAACACCATTTGTAAAGCAGGCTCCATGTCCGCCATGACAGACGTCCGGTCACCGTTGCGGAAAACTCCGGCACGTATGGCAACTGTTTGCCGACGGATTGGTCTGCCGGACTCATCGGTTCGCTCTCGTTGATCGAGGGAGTCCACGAGAAAGTTCCGTTCATATCCAGTTTCCAGTCCTTTCCGAGCATTATATCAAGGTGGGCGTTGGTCTCTGCCCCGTAAGCATGTACCTTTTTGAGGTTTCTGGGGGAGAAGAATCCCTTGGTTGTGGGTAGCCAGATGATCCAGTCGTCGATGTGCGAATCGAACCAGTTGATACCACCGCTCAAAGCATATACATTTTCTTTCCCCACCGAGAACGACAACCCCACGTCGTATGTGAAGCCGTGCTCGCTTTTCAGGTCGGGATTACCGCCCGGCAGAAAATAGAGGTCGTTCAGCGTGGGAAAACGGTAGTTCCGGGAGATGGAGCTTTCGCCACGATATTGCCTTTTTTCGACAGTACCCCGTCGATGAAGAAAGCCGGGATAACCGGGGCCCATTCCGTACCGAACATATCCTCGCGAAGGACAAGCGAGGCGGCAAAACGATCGACAGGCCGCCATTTCGCAGAAACGGAACCGGAAAACTCGACACGTCCCTTGTCATACCCGACAACAGCCTTGTTACCTTCCTGCGAGATGATATTTTTGTCCGCGCTTTCCACCAAATGCTGGTGTACGGAAACACCGGCCGTGAACAGCCATTTCTCTGAAGGAGCATAATCCCCGTCCGCACTTCCGTAGAACGTGTTAATCTTACTGCGTGAGCGGGTCATCGAAGCCATTTCGCCGTTTCCCTTGTCCCGCTTGTAATCATAGGCCATCCATGTGTGTATATAGCCGCCTTTTACACCGACCTTCCATTTCTCCCGCACGCGATCCCACGAGAGGACGCCGCGAAACGTCTGCTCCCTTTGGCGGTTCTCGAAGTCCATGTCGTTCCCGTAATCCGTGCTGAGCATCGCCAGTTCCCGGTTGGAATTGATATACCAGGCGTTTAGCCCGAACTTGTCGCCTTCGCCCGTGTTATAATAAATTTCCTGCAAGACGTGCAGATCCTTATAAGCCCCGCTGCGGTTGCGTTCCGTCGGGTAATAGGAACCGATGATGTTCTTGTCCTCGTCATAGATGTTTTCCTTCTTGTCCCGGTTTCGGTATTTGTAGTCGTTGGGGGAAGAGGAATACACCACACGGGTGGAGGACTGCCAGTGTTTGTCACCGTAGTCAGGCGGAGAAACTCGTCGAACGTGCTGAACGACCCCACTCCCTGCACGTACTGCAACCCGAACCCTTCATGGTTGGCCGGAGAAGTGGAGAGCCTGACCAGACCACCCAAGCCGCCGCCCGTTTCGTTTACCGATGACGTTCCGTGCAGCAGCGAGGCATCATCGATAAGTAAGAGATGGTGGAAAAATCCGTCATGCCCAGCATCGGGTTGTTAATGCGCATACCATTCCACGTCACTTGGGTATGCGAGGGAGAGGTACCCCGGAAAGCCACGGTGGATAACGTGGCGCGTCCGTAGTTCTTGACAAAAACGGATGAGTTGAATGTCAGCACATCGGCCATAGACAAGGCGATGTTCTCTTTCATGGCGATGGAATCGAAACGGGTTCGTTGCACGCTATATCCTTCATAGGTCGTTTGCCCACCACCGTAACCTCCGGAATACGTAGTACCCTTTTGGTAATGCTGACGGAATTTTTCTGCTGGGCGGCAAGCAGAAAGGGCAGGCTTACCCCCACGAACAATAGAATAAGATGTCTTTTCATTTTTGTCCTCCTTCCTCGTTATTTCCAGCAGAAAGCTCCCGGAATGATTCCCACGTAAATTCATCGATCAGCTTGCCTTGCGGTGAATAGCGATACACGATACCTTGTTGCTGGTAATCAATAGCGTCGGCCACATATACCTCCCCGTTGTTGGGATTGACCGTAAGGCCGTAGTATTTGGTGTCCCGAAACTCCAGAAAAGGCCGGACGGGAACACGGTCGGCTTCCACCGGCATTCGCCAAATATCGTTGTTGATCCAGTAAGTGTATCCCGTGTACCGTTGAGCTGGACTTCCGAAGGCCAGTCGCCCAGCTTAAACTTGAACTGTTTCTCTACGGTGAAAGTCTCGGCGTCTATACGATAGAGAGACGGTGCCTCGTAACCGTATGGGCTGCCTCGTAACCGCCATCCGTGATGGTCCACATCTTGTTGTATTTGTCCATGACCAGCGAAGTAGGTTGTATGCCGATGGTCAGTTCGTCCACGACCTTGTCCGTCTCCGTGTCGATTTTCAGGATGCGGTTCTGGTACGACCAGCAGTTCACATAGACGTACTTGCCGTATTGTACCATTTGTTCGGTGGAACCCGATTCCATGTCCATGTCTGGACATTCGATATAGCCGGTAATCTCGTATGTCTTGGGGTTGATGATGAAGATACGGTAGTCCCATATCTGCGTCACATAGCTTTCTCATCCGACAGAAAATGGATATACCGGGGTGAGGTGAAACCTGTGATACGGCCCACTTCCTTGAAAGTATTGATGTCGATGGCGAAAATCACATGCGAGTTGTTCACCACGATCCAGCCTATACCGTCCCGGATAACCATAGACTGGGCCACATCGCCCAACTTGAACCCGTTGGCACGGTAAAACACTTCATTCTCCACTTCGCACGTGGCGGGATCGTAGTAGGAAAGCGTGGCATTGCTGTACTGGAAATTCCCCTCGTTGGTAATGAAAAGACCAGAGGTCGATACAGAGAAATCTTCCATCTCTCCGTAATCCCATTTCATGCAACTGCCGAAAACTGGCAGGCAGAAAAGAAAAAGGCAAATCCGTTGTATTGTTCTGCTCATTGTCATTCGGATAAAAAGAGTACCCGAATCATTACGGGTACTCTGGTTAAGGTATAAGGTTTAATCCTGCTGCGTATATTGTTTGTCCTTCATATTTTGGAAGGTTGGGTTATACCCACATTTCGTCACGCTCCAACTTTCCCCCGTAATCATTCCGTTTTCTATAAACTTGCCGAAGAAAGTGTAGTCGGTAAATTTCGTCAAACCGTCAAAAACAACCCCATGCAAGGTCTCCAACTTCTCCATGGAAAGTGTTTCCTGAGAAAGAGAAGTCGCACTTTTTATCTGTAGCGTACCATCTATAGTCTGTAATTTATCACAAGTAATGCCTGTTGCTTTATTAACGAACAACCCTTCACCTCCTACGTGAAGCAATTCCGGAATATCCAGCGATTTACTTTGTAAAGATATTGCTAACGAACCCTCTCCCTCTTTATAATATACAGGAGAAGCTGAACAACAAACTTTGGATAGTAAGGGCAAGTTACAACTGGTAAAATTTCCAGATAAATAGAACTGTCCTCCCACTTCTTTCAAGACTGGCATTGTGATTGAAGCAAACATGGGTATTTGGATATATCCATATCCATCTATGATTTCCAAGTCGGGAAATTTGGCATTGCTTCGCATTTGGCCTGTCACATTTAGATTTCCATATACATGTTGAATTGTCGATATGGTATAATCGATATTGTTGGTGGTTGGCTTACAAGTGAAGTCTTTGATATTCTTGAACGTGATTTCAGGGAACTTATTATTCGTGAGACTGGTGATGACAAAATTTACATTTGACAAATCTTCGGCTGTTTCAATTTTGGAGAGCTGCACCTTGTTTATAATTTCAATCTGGGGCGCTGTTTCTCCGAAGGTTTCAAATCGGGCGTTCGGCAACAGCAGTGTTCCGCTCACATCTTCAAGATAATCCAGCGTGATGCTTCCAAGTGTGGTGATCTTGCTCCAGTCGGGAAGTTGTTTGAGTGCCGTGAAATTCTTTATCTTTATCTGTCCCTTTATCGTTGTCAGTTTGTCCATTCCACCGAAAGCCTGAAGCACGTCATTTCGTTGGGGAACAAAACTACCGGTAGGAGGAGCTTCCATATTGGCTTCCATAATAATACTTCCGTTTACTGTTTCGATTTCCGGAAGGTTGATGGTTTCCAACATCACGGGGACGGTATGGAAATCAAGGCCACCGGTCTCTTTCAGCTTAAGGAAGCTCATGGAAGTCAGCTTGGCAAGATTGTTTACGGACAAGACCCCTCCGACACTTGTCAGTTCCGGTATTTCCAAAGACGCAATCGAACCGGCTGCTGTGTTCTCTTCATTGAGTCCTTGAAGATTCAGATCCTGACCTACAGTAGTCAGAACCGGAAACTCAAAACTCTGTAACGACGACGCATTGAACATCACGCTTCCTTCAATAGTTGCCAGTTTCTCGAATAGGACATACGTCACTTGGTCGTTATATACCGATATGTCTCCGGAGAGCGTTTCCAATGCTTTCATGGAAATCATGTGAAGTTCCGTAGCTTTCGAGGCGACATCGGTCGAACCTACCTGTAAACCTCCGGCAGAAACGATATTATCCAACCCTGTCAAGTCTGCACCGTTGTAACTGTTACGAATGACAATGTTGCCAGTAACCTCTTTCAAAGATGCCAATGCAGATATGTCAGTGATTTTTTCTGCCTCTTCCGCATCAGAGCCGATAATCAGGTTCCCTTTGACAACGGTTGTTTTGGTTGCGGCAAAAGAAGCTACCTCCTCGGTGGTCTTCAACTCCACATCTCCGTCAGATTCTATCTCGCTTTTCACGACCTTATAGGTATATTCGCGGGCATCTCCGTTATAGGATGTCACCCGGAAGGTTCGTTCGTTATCCCAGTCCGTTACCGTTTCAGGATCAGGTATGATTGTTGCAGAAGTTGTGTACTTGAATTCCACTTCGGCGTTGTTCAGCGATACCGTATAGGGAACGGTTATTGTTACTGTATTGTCCGTAATGTCGGCCGTGTACGATTTCCCGTCCACGGTCATCACGACCGATGTGATGAAATTTTCATCTGCATCTTCAGGTATAATTTCATCGTTTTTGTCACACGCTCCCAAAAAGAACAAGGATAGGAGCATGGGAAGAAAATAAATTTTCATACTTGTAATTTTTATTATTTGGTTAGATCCTCAAAAGAAAATACCTCCGTAGAAACTTCGCCCAGCCAGCCGCTTTTGGCCAGAACACCGCATTGTATTTTGATAAAGTCAATATATTGCAGATTGGCTTCCGTTCCATCGGCATGGATGGCATTGGAAATTTTGAAACCGTTCCTTTGTCCGCTTCCATCCACCGTACTGCCGCCTTCTATCTGGTCGTTTCCGAAATTATCCACGTACCCCCAGTCATAACTCTGATTATCCCAATAACCGGTTTGAGAATCTTGGGTGTTGCGGGCGGCCAGACAAGTGCCTGTCAGGTATAACTGTTTTCCGAAATCCAAGCCGGATAATAATAGTCTTGTGTATGATAAGCGGACAGATAGTCTACCCAGCCGTTTCTACCGTCGGAACTGATCCATTGGACATCCATTTTTTTGCCTTCCGGACGGTAATAGGTCACTTCAAAATTCTGTATTGTTTCTTCCTTGCCTGCTTCAGATCCTTTCAGTTCGTACCACTCGTCATCCGGCAATCCGTTTCCGTTTATATCTTGCATGACCCATACGATACCCGGTTCGAACTGCCGTCAAAGGCGTTCCCCTGAACACAGAAATCATATTGGTTACCCGAATTGGGAATACTGTGGTCGAAGCCGACGATGATATAACCCCCGAAAGAACCTAAAGAGACGTGCAGTTTGTCTTTCAAACGCTGTGTTGCCCATGCGACAGCCGCTTCAGGGGATGTTTCGTTGCCGGTCATACCGCCTATCGTGCTCGTCTCGTTGATAAATTGGCCGGGAGCTGGGGTATATTCATAGACTTTATTCCAGAGCTTGGAACTTCCCGAAGCCGGAAGCCGTCTTGTTCCTTTTTGTCCACACAAACGACTTTTACGGTGGCAGTGACAG
>ENA-OQHP01000762-OQHP01000762.1-human-gut-metagenome-genome-assembly--contig:-NODE-762-length-10144-cov-1.414795_pt1 | contig 10144 bp, 19 predicted proteins | sample MGYA00242563_ERZ504717 | MGnify/ENA primary metagenome ERZ504717 (study PRJEB26092, sample SAMD00036212) | human gut metagenome | host: Homo sapiens | study: EMG produced TPA metagenomics assembly of...
TTGCTTTCTTTTTGAGTTTGTAAAGGGAATTTGAATTGCTTTTGGAATTTGGATAAGTGCTTCTGCTTGCAGATTTTGGACGGATGGGCTACGGAGCGAGAAAAGAAAGAGGTTGGGGAGAGGAAGTGGGGAGAGTGACATTTGGTAGAATTGGTTGAGTATAAATCCATTTGGGCATAGGTCTGTAAAACAGCCCTATTTTAAACTCTAAGATTAGGAAGTATAATTATTTTACACAAAGCAATGCTAATTATAGTATGTTGATAACTTTAATTAGCATCTGTACATTTGTAAACAATAAATAGGACATAAATTAAAAACGAAGGAGTAATGAATAAAGAGCCTATTCTACTTTTATTTGGACATAATGTACAAAAATATCGAAAAGAATTAGGGCTATCTCAAGAAAGACTTGCGGAACTAGCTGGTGTACATCGCACTTATATAGGAATGGTTGAGCGTGCTGAAAAGAACATCACACTCTGTAACATTGAAAAGATTGCTAAAGCACTTAACGTTGAAATTAAAGATTTGTTTTAATATGATTACTATTCATACTGTTACAATTATTGAGAAAACTCGTGCAGACTATCGTCGCACTTGACAGAGTTGTTTTTAAGCGAAGCACCTGGTGCGGCAGGTATCCCACTAAGTATGAATACAATGTGGAGACGGACAATGCTGGTAATATAATTTATTTGAAAAGGCCTACAAACCTTAACAAAGGGTTTGACTTTGAAGTACGTGTTTCAAATATGAGATTTAAGCATATAAATAAAAATGGACGTATCTCATATAGTAATAGACCTTCTCACGATAACATCATTGATGATTTAGCTGAGAAAAAAGCGGAAGACTCGTCTCAGTTTACATTGCTACTTACTGTGATAGATGCTATTTTTAACTGTGTCGAGATTGACCCTCAGATATATTGTAAGTTTTCTTTCCGGAGCGGTTATCCGGTTGACATGATTTGTAAATGTATCAAATGGCTCTTTATAGAACAAGATATACCTACTGGAATTGGAGTGGTCGAAATATGCTATACAATGGAATAAAAATGTTTAATACAGCTTATGTATAATCCTAAATATATCGTTAATGCCAAATGTGGCAGTATCGCGGTCCAAAAGGGCCGGCAATACATACATTCTTTACGGCCGATGGGACTGCATTGGCATGTTTCAGGGTTTCAAGAGGTGTTCGCCCTGATTTGGATTTTAAAGTAAAAATACTATTGCCAAATCCTGAATCAGTGCCATATTTACTTCCGCATGATGAATGGGTTGTGGATTTACTAATCAAGGCTCAACACTATAAAGGAGAAATTATAGGTCTTCTTAATTTTTATCTCCATTTTTATGAGAATTGTCATCCCTTTAATTCAGTTGAAGAGAGAGCTGCATATGCACCTACCACTATAAGGCACATTGAAGAACTATACAGCAATGTGAAGGTAGATGGAACGATGTCCATCGGGGGAATTGCTTTGATACTAGAATTGTTCTGCTTGTGTGAAAAACAAAACCCCGATGCTCATCAATTTTGCCTTACGCTTTATGGACAAAGGAATGCATTGAAGGAACAAGGGATCTAAGGAACCTCTTGAATATAGTAATCCGTCATCGTGAGTATTAGAACGGAAGATCCAGACCATAATATTCTTCAGGTTCACAAAAAACATTGGCATCTTTATTACGGAATAGATTGGCCTGTTTTTCCAGTTTTATCAGAATTTCATTCCTCCTGTTAATGCTATTCAGTTCGTTACGACGAGCTTTACTTAGTTCCAGAAATTCTTCGTTTTGATCTATTCCAAGGAATCGGCGTCCCAATAGATTTGCGGCAATACCGGTTGTACTACTGCCTGTGAATGGATCTAAAATCCATGCGCCAGGAAGGGTTGAGGCCTGAATAATTCGTGACAGAACGCACAACGGTTTTTGAGTAGGATGTTTACCGCAAGATTTTTCCCATCGTGCAATTGCCGGTAATCGCCAAACATCACGCATCTGAGTACCCCCATTGATTTTTTCATGAGCTCATAGTTAAAATAGTGGGGTACTTTGGGCTCTTTACGAGCCCAAAGAATATATTCGGCAGCATAAGTGAAATATTTGCAAGACAGATTTGGCGGTGGATTTGTTTTCTCCCAAGTAATGCAGTTTAATATTTTGAATCCCAATTCAGTCAAGCATCGTGCCACGGAAAAAATATTATGATATGTACCACTTATCCAGATTGTTCCATTGCTTTTCAGCTTATTCCGACAAGTTGCTATCCAAGACTTATCAAATAGATAATCTTCTTCATATCCGTTGGACTTATCCCAATCTCCTTTGTTGACAGATACCATTTTCCCATTTTGAACACTTATTCCTCCATTTGACAAATGATATGGTGGATCTGCAAAAATCATATCGAACTTGAAATCAAACGAATTCAGAAGCTCAATACAATCTCCCCTTAAGAAGAGTAAATCTCTATTTTCAGACTTATAATAAGCAACAGGCATTTAAATAAGTACTTTTGATATTATTCCACTTTCAAGATCTGCAATGTTGTATAAATGCTCCAAAACATCAAATGTTTCTTTCAGATTATTTTTTGCACTGCGCCAGCCACACCCATCTGTGAACCAAACAAATTTAAAATAGTCTAAATCTTTTGTTTCTAGCGTAATCGTTTTATAACTACGGGCCGTTTCGTTTAGCTTGGAACCACTGCTGGTATAAAAGTTTGTTTCTATTCCATAAACTATGTCTTTACCTTTTACAACAAAATCAAATCTCTTTTCGGACCCACCATTATTTGAGATAGAAGATAAATCTATATTCCATTTGCTTTCTATTTCATGGATATACATCTCCTTAAAATACGATTTACCTTTCGCAAGCCCTGCTTTGCAAAGAAAACCTTCTACAAGATTTTCCATCAAATGACCTCCTCGATTCTTACGACCATTGGATCCAGACCTGTTTCGATGCCTGTTACATAATCAACAAGATTGTTGACTATATGATTTTCCATTAAATCAAAAAGACCTGTTTTACGCATAAATTGACATATTCCTCGTTTGTACAATTAGGCTTATCAAAATGAAAATCAATCTGACCTTCTTCATCCATTGCCATAATATCAAATTCGCGCTTGGCCAAAAGAATAGGAATGCAATTTAATGTTTCTGGGTATTGTGTCAAAATCTTTTTAAAATCTTCTTCAATATTCTTCGAACCAATAAGAGAGTTTAGAATATTGAGCGGAATTTTGATGGCATCTACATTATTAAATACCTTATTGAAATCAGTATAATATTTGTAATCGGCTATTGAAGGTCTAAAACTAGCAAGCCAACTGTCGAAATCTCTCATACTAGTAAACATTGGCAACATTTGAAATCATTATCTCGGAAATAGTACCTCTACCACTACCCTTTGAATTTATCATTCTCGCAGCAGAGACCCGTTTAATTGAAAACCTCTTGTAAAGATGATCAAAGAAATAATCTTCATTATCTACATTTTGTGGATCTGAATTACTTGCCACAAACAAGGATTTATGTTTAGCTATCTGTTCACAAAAAATTGCACAATCGCATCTGTTCAGCATCATCAAAACCGTTTTTTGCATACGAGGTAAATGCGGAAGTCTCTGTTAAAGGACGATATGGAGGATCAAAATAATACAAAACATTATCGCCTGCATATTTGCCTGTTTGTGCAAAATCACCACAAAGAACTTCAACTCGTTGTAAAATAGCTGAATCCGCTCTTAATGTTTCTTCATCACAAATTTAGGATTTGTGTATTTCCCGTATGGAACATTAAACTTCCTTTAGAATTTACACGATATAGTCCATTAAAACAAGTAACGATTTGAGAAATCAATAATGCGGCTGTTTTAACATCCGAATTGTTTTTCTCATTAAAACGATTACGTTGAAATAAAAATAATTCTTTCTTTCCACATTATCAAGTGCAAGATACTCTGTCTGAATTCGTGTTAATTCAAGAATTAAATTTTCAACATCTGATTTTATTACACGATATGTACAAAATTAGCTCTTCGTTTATGTCATTGATTATAGCTTTCGTTATGTTAGGATATTCTTGCAGAATCCAGAATAAAACAGCTCCTCCACCTACAAATGGTTCAATATAAGTCACATCATTCCTTTGTGATAAATCACTAGGTAAAAACTTTTTTATATCGTCAAGGAGTTGTGTTTTACCTCCAACCCACTTAACAAATGGTTTTGCCGGATATGTATATAATTTTTCATATGCTTCAAAATATTACGGCAAAATTTGTCTCCCGTAATATTTTACAAAAATACGAATAACAGCTTATCTGGACAACAAAATAGAATATAAGACTAAGATTTTTTAATCTTGCCTGCTACAACTGCGGAAGCTACTCTCAAATAGACCTTGTGGGGCTACTCTGCAGGGACTGGGGTGATAGAAGTAAAGGACTATAGCGGCTGGCAGTTTGGTACGTTTGTGGGCTATGCCAACAATATCATGCGGGTATTGAAAACTATCAAAGGATTCGGTGAGGCGGAATATACTGATAAAAAGGAGGTGGCCCGTGTACTTCGTGAAGCTGTGCGTAATGGGGAGAATCCGGCCATTGTTGTGGCGAGCCATGTGGCAGACGTACAAAGCCGGAACTGGGATTGCCCTCGACCGGTGATAAGCTGGTTTCCTCGCTTCTTTAGAATCTTCCGCTGGAGAAGATGGATAAGATTTTAGTTTTTCTTTTCACTGTTCTTTTATAGATTTCCAGCCATCCCCTGAATATTCTTCTCCATTTCCTCCCATTCTTGCCGGATTTCATTATTTTTGTGATTATTTTGAGAAACACAATCTATGGCAATCTGGGATATATTCACAAGAAATAAAACCTCGCGTTATGCCATTGTAGACGTAGAGGTAGGCTTGAAGGACCATAAATTCATGATATAGGGGCTTTTCGGCAGGACGGTGCCACCTTTCATAAGGCATCGAAGGAAGAGCTGTTCGAATTCCTGCACGATACGGATTACCTTTGCGGACATAATATCATTCACCACGATGCGAAATACCTGTTCCCCGACAAGGATTGTCGCTGGACGCTGGTGGATACGCTGTACGTATCACCGTTGCTGTTTCCGGAACGTCCTTATCACCGACTGGTGAAAGACGACAAACTGGCTGCAGACAGATGAACAATCCGGTGAACGATTGTGAGAAGGCGCGCGATTTGTTGCTGGGTGAGATTACCCGGTGGAATTCATTGCCCGATGAGCAACGAAAGGTGTTTGCTTCGTTGCTGAAGGGGAAGGAAGAGTTCGACGGGTTTCTCAGCCTGGTGAAAGCCGAACGGGTGAGCTGGGGATTACCCGTCTGATACGCCGGTTTATGAGGGAAAGATATGTGCTCATGCCGATGTGGAGATGCTGATTGAGCGTTATCCGTGTGAGCTGGCTTATGCGCTGGCATTGGTTGATACGACTGACCATCGTTCCGTGACGCCCGGATGGGTGCTTCGCAATTATCCTGAAGTGGAATATGTGATGAAACTGTTGCGGCGTACACGTTGCGCGGAAGGCTGTGCCTATTGCAATAGCCAGCTGGATGTATTGCGTAACCTGAAAGCTTTCTTTGGCTATGACCAGTTCCGTACCTACGGGGGTGAACCGCTTCAGGAACGGGCAGCCCGGGCGGCGGTAGAGGGAAGTCTTTGCTGGCTATCTTTCCTACAGGAGGAGGAAAGTCGCTGACTTTCCAGCTTCCGGCACTTATGGAGGCACGGGCGGTGCATGGACTTACGGTGGTTATTTCGCCGTTGCAGTCACTCATGAAAGACCAGGTGGACAATCTGGCTGACAAGGGAATTACGGATGCCGTGACCATCAACGGACTGCTGGATCCTATTACGAGGGCGCTTTCCATTCAGAGGGTGCAGGAGGGAGATGCTTCCCTGTTGTATATCGCCCCGGAGATGTTGCGCTCGAAAAACCATCGAGCGGATTCTGATGGTGCGCCACGTGGTGCGATTCGTTATCGATGAGGCGCATTGTTTGTCTTCTTGGGGGCAGGACTTCCGGGTGGATTATCTGTATATCGGCAAGTTTATTCAGGAGTACCAGCAGAAGAAGGGATGCCGTAACTCGATACCGGTATCTTGTTTCACGCGACGGCCAAACAGAAGGTGGTACAGGATATTTGTGATTATTTCAAGCGGACGTTGAACCTGGATTTGGAGTTGTTTGCCTCTACGGCTTCGCGAACGAATCTGCACTATTCGGTGGTGCATGCCGAGACGGACGAGGATAAGTATACCAAGTTGAGGGAGCTGGTGGCAGATTCCAGCTGTCCGACCATTGTGTACGTGTCGCGTACACGGCGTACCAAGGAACTGGCTGCAAAATTGACGCGCGACGGCTATAAGGCGTTGCCTTTCAACGGAAAGATGGATGCCGACGAGAAGATTGCCAACCAGGATGCGTTCATGAGCGACCAGGTGCGCATCATCGTGGCGACGTCGGCTTTCGGAATGGGAGTGGACAAGAAGGATGTGGGACTGGTGGTGCATTACGATATTTCCGATTCGCTGGAGAACTATGTGCAGGAAGCCGGCAGGGCCGGGCGTGACCCGCATCTTAACGCACGCTGTTACGTGCTTTACAGTGACAATGACCTGGATAAGCATTTTATTCTGTTGAATCAGACGAAGTTGAGTATCAGTGAAATCCAGCAGGTGTGGAAGGCGGTGAAGGATATGACGAGGAAACGCATGAGGGTGTGCTGTTCGGCACTGGAAGGATTGCCCGGAATGCGGGATGGGATGACTCGGTGGCGGATATTGAGACACGTGTGCGGACGGCTCTGGCGGCATTGGAGCAAGAGCGGTTATCTGGAGCGAGGAAACAATGTGCCGCATGTGTATGCCACCGGTATCACGGTAAAGAACATGGACGAGGCACGGAAGCGTATCACGGCATCGGTGTTGTTTGGTATTGACGAGATAGAGAAGGCGGTGAGAATCATTACGTCCTTGATTTCGCAGAAGTACATTGCCAAGCACAGGGACTCGGGGCAGAATCGCGGATTGATTACCTGGCCGATATTCTGGGACTGACCAAGAAGGAAGTGGTGTCGGTGGTAGAGCGGATGCGGCAGGAGGTATATTGGCCGACAGCAGGGATATTTCGGCCTATTTGCAGGATGCGGGCGACTCGGAACGGAAGTCGCGGATGCTGCTGGAGCGTTTTGCGAAACTGGAACAGTATATTCTCAACCATATCCCGGATGAGTCGCTGCGGATTTCATGCAAGCAGCTGAACGACAATGCGGTGCACGACGGAGTTGTCACGTCGAAGGAAAAGGACATCCGCACGTTGTTGTATTTTCTTACCATAAAGGGTATACGCACAAGAAGGAGGACGCTGCACGTAACATGGAGCTTACTCGCCGGGCAGACCTGGAGACTACTATCAAACGGTTTGAGAAACGGCTGGAGATCAGTCGTTTTGCCGTGGAGTGGCTGTATAAGCTGGTGGAGGAGCGAGAGGGTAAGGAAACCGCAACGGAAAAGGCGGCCGTGCAGTTCTCGGTGGTGGAACTCTTGAATCAGTTGAAAGCGAGTCCTCAGTCTCTTTTTGGCAGAATGGAAGATTTGCAGCTGGAAGATGTGGAAGAAGCACTTCTGTATCTGTCGAAGATTGGGGCTCTCAAGCTGGAAGGTGGTTTCCTGGTGCTTTACAATGCGATGGACATCAAGCGGATAAAGGATAATAAGTCGCGCTACAAACAGGAGGATTACCGGATGCTGAACGAGTTCTACAAGCAGAAGATTCAGCAGGTGCACATCGTGGGAGAATATGCCAACCTGATGGTGAAGGATTATCAGGAGGCTTTGCAGTATGTGCAGGATTATTTCCAGATGGATTACAGGAAATTTATTGCCAAATACTTCAAGGGTGAGCGGGTGAACGAGATTCAGCGTAACCTCACGCCGGAAAGTACAAGCAGTTGTTCGGGCAGTTGTCTCATCGGCAGATGGAGATTATTTCGGACAAGGAGTCGCGCTGCATTGTGGTGGCGGCTGGTCCGGGCAGCGGAAAAACCCGTGTGCTGGTACACAAGCTGGCCTCACTGCTGTTGCTGGAGGATGTGAAGCACGAGCAGTTGCTGATGCTGACTTTCTCCCGGGCGGCTGCCACGGAATTCAAGCAGCGGCTGATGGAACTGATTGGCAATGCGGCGCACTACGTGGAAATCAAGACTTTTCATGCCTATTGTTTTGACTTGTTGGGCTTGATTGGTAACCTGGAGGAAGTAAAGAACGTGGTGGGGAAGGCTGCGGAGATGATTGAACAGGGGGAAGTGGAGCCCAACCGGATTGGCAAAGACGGTGCTGGTGATTGATGAGGCGCAGGACATGGGCGTGGAAGAGCATGCGCTGGTAAGGGCGTTGATGCACCACAATGAGGAGATGCGGGTGATAGCTGTGGGCGACGATGACCAGAATATTTATGAGTTCCGTGGCTCGGATTCCGGTTACATGTGGCAACTGACACAGGAGCTGGAAGCCGCTTTGTGGAGATGACGGAGAATTACCGGAGTGCACGTCATGTGGTGGCAGCGGCCAATGATTTTGTGAAAGGTATTGGCGGAAGGCTGAAAAGCATGCCGATTGTATCGATGCGCAAGGAAGACGGATGGGTAGGGGTGACTCGCCATCAGTCTGCCTGCATGTATCAGCCGCTGGTGGAGGAACTGCTACGGAATAGAGGAGAGGGTACCGCATGTGTGCTTACCCAGACCAATGAAGAGGCGGTCATTCTGGTGGCGCTGTTGCGGAAGCGTGGTGTGCGCAGCAAGCTGATTCAGTCGATGGAGGGCTTGCTGTTCTGGAATATGGCCGAGATGAGGTATTTCCTGAAGTATATAGGCAAGCAGGTGAGTACGCCTTTGATTCCGGATGAACTCTGGGAGAAGGCGAAGGGTGCTACGTTTGCGGCTTATGAAGGGAGTTTGGGCTTGCCTTACGTGAGGCGTTGCGTGGAATTATTTGAGGAAATCAACCGGATGAAGTATTTCACGGATTTCAAGGAGTTTGTGTTCGAATCTTCGATGGAAGATTTTTGTGATGTGTCGGGGGCTGATGTGGTGGTATCAACCATTCACAAGGCAAAGGGCCGCGAGTTTGACGACGTGTATATGCTTGTTTCGGACGGGTTCCCAAAAGATGTGCATCAGATGCGCCGATATTATGTGGGCATTACCCGTGCTAAGAAACGGTTGTTTGTGCATACAAACGGAGATTGCTTTGCGAATCTGAAAGCAGACCAGTATCTGGTAGATTCGCGGGAGTATGCAATGCCCGGTGAGATTGTGTTGCAGCTTTCGCACAAGGATGTGTTCTTGGGATTCTTCAAGGAACTCAAACGGGAGGTGCTATCGTTGAAAGGGGGTGATACGTTGTTCTATAAAGACTACACATTGTATAATCAGGCGCAAAAGCCGGTGGCCCGCTTGTCGCAGAATATGCAGAAGAAGTTGGCCGAGTGGAGGGAGCGTGGCTATGAGGTGAAGTCGGCTTCCGTGCGCTTCGTGGTGGCGTGGAAACCGAAGGATGCGCCGAAAGAGGAAGCGGAAACGGCGGTGTTGCTGCCCGATCTGGTGTTGTGCTTGTGATTTATTTTCGTTACCTTTGCTAACTAACCCACAAAAAACCAAGAATTATGGACATACAAACGATACTATTAAACCTGAAGATTGACCAGTTGAACGCCATGCAGGAGGCTTCCATCGATGCGTGGAAGGAGGGCAGCGATTTGATACTGCTTTCGCCCACGGGTTCCGGAAAGACGCTGGCCTACCTGCTGCCGCTGGTGAGCTCACTGAAAAGGGAGTGGAAGGCGTGCAGGCTGTGGTACTGGTACCTTCGCGCGAGCTGGCTTTGCAGATTGAGCAGGTGTTCAAGGCCATGGCGACCGGCTTCCGGTGATGAGCTGTTACGGTGGACGTCCGGCCATGGAGGAACACCGCACTATGAGGGCATTTCACCGGCGGTGATTATCGGTACGCCGGGACGTATGAACGACCACCTGAACAAGCAGAATTTGAGGCGGGCACCGTGCGTACGCTGGTCA
>ENA-OQHP01000763-OQHP01000763.1-human-gut-metagenome-genome-assembly--contig:-NODE-763-length-10139-cov-1.175190_pt1 | contig 10139 bp, 16 predicted proteins | sample MGYA00242563_ERZ504717 | MGnify/ENA primary metagenome ERZ504717 (study PRJEB26092, sample SAMD00036212) | human gut metagenome | host: Homo sapiens | study: EMG produced TPA metagenomics assembly of...
CGAAAATTAGGCGGTACAGGCTTAGGCTTGCCATCGTAAAAAATGCCGTCATCATTCAATGGCGGAACAATCTCCGCCAAGAATAATCAAGGTGGCGGACTGGAATTCGTTTTTACGTTGGCTAAAGGATGAAATAATTTCTTTTATTCATTTTGGTTTGTTACTTTTTCATTATCTTTGCGATGCATTGGTTTGCCGACTTTTTTCAAAGGAGGCGATTAAAAGGGAATCAGGTGCAAGTCCTGAACAGTCCCGCTGCTGTAAGTTTCACATAATGTTGCAGACAATGAATTCTCTCTCCATGCCACTGGAAACGTTTTCCGGGAAGGCAGCCTGCAACAGAAACAAGTCAGAAGACCTGCCATGCATTATCTTATCATTGCTTTCGAGGAAAAAGCGTTGAGTCTAATGAACGGGATAATTCTATCCAATCATTTCATTCATCAAAACTCTTTCAAAGGAAGTAAAAGAGAATAAACTCTGCCAAGTTTATTTAAATGATGTCCGGCCGAAGTGATTCGCCCGGACATTTGTTTTACAGAAAGTCATCAAAACATTGTTCATCATCTATAAAATCATTATATTCGGCACATAAAACACAAAAACGGATTTATCCGTTGACCTATTGTCTAACTTATAAAAAATAATCTATGGAATTACCATTTGCCGAATCATGGAAAATCAAAATGGTGGAACCTATTCGTAAAAGTACCCGCCAGGAGCGTGAACAGTGGTTGAAAGAAGCCCATTACAATGTTTTTCAACTAAAATCAGAACAAGTTTATATCGATCTTATCACCGATTCGGGAACAGGAGCCATGAGCGACCGGCAATGGGCCGGTATCATGCTCGGAGACGAAAGCTATGCCGGGGCTTCTTCTTTCTTCAAATTGAAAGAAGTCATTACCCGCCTGACCGGTTTTGAATATGTTATTCCTACACATCAGGGACGTGCTGCCGAAAATGTACTATTCTCTTATCTGGTTCATGAAGGAGATATTATCCCGGGAAATTCTCATTTCGACACAACCAAAGGTCATATCGAAAGCCGAAAAGCAATAGCATTGGACTGTACGATAGACGAAGCACGGCAAACGCAACTGGAGATTCCCTTTAAGGCAACGTAGATCCTGCAAAGCTGGAAAAAGCATTACAAGAACATCACAGCCGCATACCATTTATCATTGTTACCATTACCAACAACACAGCCGGCGGGCAACCTGTTTCCATGCAAAATTTACGGGAAGTCCGGAATATTGCCGATAAATACAATAAACCTGTCATATTCGACTCTGCCCGTTTTGCCGAAATGCCTATTTCATAAAGACACGTGAAGAAGGTTACCAAGATAAGAGCATAAAGGAAATAACCAAAGAGATGTTTGCCCTTGCAGACGGTATGACAATGAGCGCCAAAAAAGACGGCATCGTAAATATGGGAGGATTTATTGCAACCCGCCGACAAGACTGGTATGAAGGAGCAAAAGGATTCTGCGTACAATTCGAGGGTTACCTTACTTATGGCGGTATGAATGGCCGAGATATGAATGCACTTGCCATCGGCTTGGATGAAAACACCGAATTTAATAATCTTGAAACCCGTATTCGTCAGATAGAATATCTGGCTAAAAATTAGATGAATACGGAATACCGTACCAACGTCCCGCCGGAGGACATGCAATCTTTGTAGATGCTCCCAAGTTTTAACACATGTTCCTAAAGAAGAGTTTCCTGCACAGACTTTAACCGTCGAGCTATATCTGGAAGCCGGCATACGCGGATGTGAAATCGGTTATTTACTTGCCGACCGTGATCCCGTTACCCGTGAAAACCGCTTCAACGGACTGGATTTACTCCGGCTGGCTATTCCACGCCGCGTGTATACCGATAACCACATGAATGTAATAGCCGCTGCGCTCAAAAATGTATATGACAGACGCGAAACAATTACAAGAGGAGTACGTATTACTTGGGAAGCTCCGTTAATGCGTCACTTTACAGTACAATTGGAAAGGCTGTAACTACAAACTCAATGTCAGGACAAAGTCTGAAAACAAATAGTAGTAAATTTGAAAAATCTGTTTCTCCGCCGTACGGTATTCGGCGGCGGAGAACACACCTTGTTCGTCAGGCGTAAAAGGCATTACATGCAAATGTTCCCGAAAATCAACATCGGAAGCGTTCATACATTTAAACATGGTTTCTTTTGCAGACCAGTGAAGCAACAACGACCAGGTTTCCGTACCTTTGAATAAGGATTTTTTCATCTTCACGCATAAACTTATGCGCCACTTTCCGTACCCGCTCGCTATAACACTCAATATCAATCCCGACTCTTTTCCCCGGCTCACTTAACAGGACCGCTACATAACCTTTGGTATGTGAAATACTGATGGAAAAAGAGCCGTCTGCCAAATAGGGTCCGCCATTGGAATAATAGTGTATTTCTTTCTCTTCGCCAAGCATTGTATATAGTAATACACGCACAGCCAGCCACTCCAACTTACGAGAAACGGCTGTAAATTTTCCAATACCCTCTTCATATTTTTCTTTATGAGGAAGTAAAGCAAGCAGTTCTTCCAAACTTCACTTGTCTTCCAAATCCCCCACTTATATGAACTCTCTGTATATTGTTTAAAAACAGGCATTACTTCTCTGTTTCTGAACCCTCCCGTACCGGTTCATTTATTGTAAATTTCACCTTTAAGATGCGACGGTTATCCATTTCAAGAACCTCAAATTCATAATAATCATAAGTTACTTTCTCGTGAAGCGCAGGAAATTCCCCTTTCAACTCAAGTAAAAGCCCCGCTAAAGTATCGGCATCACCTGCCACTTCATCAAAGTTTCTTCATCTATCTTGGTTATCTTATAGAAATCCGTCAGTTGTGTTTTAGCCTCAAACACCATGTGTGGTCATTGAGTACGGCATAAGTACGTTCTTCATCATCGTATTCGTCACGAATCTCCCCAACAATCTCTTCAATAATATCTTCCATCGTAACAATACCCGATGTCCCTCCGAATTCATCCACCACAATAGCGATATGAATCTTGTTTGCCTGAAAATCACGCAGCAAATCATCAATCATCTTGGTTTCCGGAACAAAGTAAGCCGGGCGAATCAATGATTGCCAACGAAAATTATCTCCTTTATTCAAATGAGGGAGCAAATCCTTGATATAAAGCACCCCTTTTATATTGTCACGTGTTTCCGCATAAACAGGAATACGCGAATAAGCGTTCTCCACGATGCACTTAACACATCCTTAAAAGAAGTGCGAATTTCCAAGTCAACCACATCCAGACGCGATGTCATGACTTCCTTAGCCGTCTCACCTCCAAAACGAATGATACCCTCCAATATATTGTTTTCTTCCGAAAGCTCGGCTTTATCTGTCAATTCCAACGCATGAGAAAGCTCATCTACTGATATATTATGATTTTTACGCACAAAATGCTTGTTAAGAAACGAAGTGGAGCGTACCAATATCGACGACAACGGATAGAATATGGAACGGCATGCATGATACCGGGAGCTGCAAAACGGCAAAATGCCAATGTTTTTTGCGCTGAATAAATCTTCGGCATAATCTCACCGAAAAGCAGCAACAGAAAAGTCAATACAACCGTTAGGATTAAAAATTCCGCAATAACCGAATGGAATTGGAATACATTCATAAAAAAGAAATTACAGAGCATGATAATGGTCACATTCACGAAATTGTTCGTAATCAGTATCGTGGCCAGCAGTCGTTCTGTATCATCCAACAAATTTCTGATTTCTCATCAGAAGGATGTTTCCCCTCTTCAATAGAATTCAAATCGGACGGCGAGAGTGAAAAAAATGCATTTCGGAAGCCGAAGCAAAACCGGAAGCAAGCAAAAGCACACCAGCCAATACAATAGCTATAATAGCCGAAACAGAAGGAGTATGTACGGTTATACTGTTAAAAATATCTGCCAATTGGCATAAATAAGTGTCTGGGTCCAAAGATTTTGGTTTTAGTTAAACAATTAGAACGGTAAATCGTCCGTTGGATTATTTTGTGCAGGAGCAGCCTGCGAGTGTGTTGACTGTACAGGAGCAGCCGTTTGTCCGGATATACCTGCCTGCGGTGTAGTTCCGGGCGCTGCGCTTCTTGCAGACAGCATTTCCATGTTATCTACAAAAATCTCCGTTACATAGCGTTTTGCACCGGTCTGATCATCATACGAACGGGTCCGTATTTTACCCTCCACATAAAGTTTGTCTCCTTTATGCACATATTTCTCAGCCGTTTCTGCCAGTCCGCGCCAAAGGACAAGATTATGCCACTCCGTACGTTCAGGAACTTGCGTTCCGTTTGCCAATGTATAGGCACGGTCTGAAGTAGCCAAGGGGAAAGTAGCAACAGCCACACCGGTATCGAGATACCTCACCTCGGGGTCTCTGCCTACATTTCCTAATAATATCACTTTATTTACTGACATACGCTTTCAATTTTAAAATTTGTTGCCAAAATTAGCGAGAATAACAACATCATGCAAGAATACAGCCAACTTTTATAAATACTTCTCCAAAAAGCATGTACCAAGCGAGATACCGGATACTGCTCCAAATCTTCCATTCTGATACACTGGTATTCCGAAAAGAACGGGAGTTCTCCGGCAAAACGACTTCATAAAAGTTAGCGTATATCACCCGATGGGACAGCACATGTTTCACATTTCGAAACACCAAACGTACTTCCGGTACCTCTCCTTCCGCTATAAGTGAGCGAAAGGATGCCGATGATAAAAATTCCTCTTCCGATAGATTTCTATCCGCTTCAACCAATGGCAATTCGAACAGGTTTTTCCAAATATCATCAGCCGTTCGTTTATGTATAAAGGTACACGCGCCCATGCGTACATATATATAATTAAAATAACGATTGGACGTCTTTGTTCTATGTTGCTTCACGGGAAGTTGCATAACCTGCCCTTTCGATAAGGCGGAACAACTATCCGCCAAAGGACAAAACATACAGTTAGGAGACTGTGGCGTACACTGAATAGCCCCAAATCCATTATAGCTTGATTATAAGCAGCCGGGCGGGATTTATCGAGCATTTCATCAGCTAAAGCAGCAAAGAGCTTCTTTCCTTCCGTAGAGTCAATAGGTACATCAATGCCGCAATAACGGGAAAGCACTCGATACACATTTCCGTCCACTACTGCATAGGGCATATTATAGGCTATGGAACAAATGGCGGCAGCCGTATAATCCCCTACCCCCTTCAAAGCCCGCACTTCCTGATAGCTTTCCGGAAACTTACCGTTCATACTCTTAGCAGCAGCATGCAGATTACGGGCACGAGAATAATACCCCAATCCCTGCCAATACTTCAAGACCTCGTCTTCCGAAGCCGAAGCCAAAGTTCTCACATCAGGAAAACGGCGGATAAAACGAAGAAAATACTCATATCCTTGTACCACTCTCGTCTGCTGCAAAATAATCTCAGAAACCCATATCCGGTAGGGATCAGTAGTGCCTCTCCAAGGCAAATCACGTTTATTATCCGCGTACCAATCCAATAAAGCTTCAGTCAATCTATTCATATATAGTTTCATACCTCAAAAGGACACACATCCTTTTTCAAAAGAACAAAAATACAGTTTTTCAGTCTAACAAAACCTAATGCTTTGACTTTTTTTCAAAAAATGTCCAAAATATATTTTTAGAGCCGCCAAAAAGCTATATATTTGCAGTCCAAAAAATTAGAAAACTATAGTAATAATATTTTTTTAAGAAAAAAAGACTAAAGCTGATATTGTAAACGAAATTACAAAGAACACCGGAATCGACAAAGTAACAGTGCTTGCAACCGTTGAAGCGTTCATGGACGCAGTGAAGGCATCTTTATCTAAAGATGAAAATGTTTATCTCCGCGGGTTTGGTAGTTTTGTAGTAAAGAAAAGAGCTCAAAAAACAGCTCGTAACATCTCAAAGAACACTACTATCATCATTCCGGAACACAACATTCCGGCTTTTAAACCTGCTAAGACATTCACCATTGCTGTGAAAAATAATAAACAATTAGTATTAACCCATAAAATTTGAAGCTATGCCAAGCGGAAAGAAGAAAAAAAGACATAAAATGTCTACGCACAAGCGTAAAAAAGACTAAGAAAGAACAGACATAAAAGCAAAAAGTAATTTTTAGTCTGAAGGACAAAATAAAGAACAAACTTGTGAAGCTAATTGTCTCGCGGGTTTGTTCTTTGTTTAAGTATCAAACCGGTTCGTCAATGTAAAAAAGATTGATGTACCGGTAAATCTGAACAGAAAACATCTGTATAACAAAAATGTAAAAGCAAATTATTGTGACAAGCGAACTCGTTGTAGACGTACAGCCCAAAGAAGTTTCCATTGCTTTACTCGAAGACAAAGCCTGGTGGAACTCCAAAGCGAAGGAAGAAACATTTCCTTCTCTGTGGGCAACATGTATTTGGGACGTGTCAAGAAATTGATGCCGGGCCTGAATGCCTGCTTCGTGGATGTAGGTTACGAGAAAGATGCTTTTCTTCATTATCTGGACTTGGGTCCTCAATTTAACTCATTAGAAAAATACGTAAAGCAAACTTTAAGCGACAAAAAAAGCTTAATCCAATTACCAAAGCAACCATACTTCCCGACCTTGAAAAGGACGGAACAGTATCCAACACACTCAAGGTAGGACAAGAAGTAGTGGTGCAAATCGTAAAGGAGCCTATCTCAACCAAAGGGCCGAGACTGACTTCCGAACTCTCCTTTGCCGGAAGGTATCTTGTATTGATTCCCTTTAATGATAAGGTTTCCGTATCACAAAAAATTAAATCAAGTGAAGAGCGCGCCCGCCTCAAACAACTGCTGATGAGCATCAAACCCAAGAATTTCGGTGTCATCGTCCGCACTGTTGCCGAAGGTAAACGCGTGGCCGAGCTTGACGGAGAGCTCAAAGTTCTATTAAAACATTGGGAAGAAGCTATTGTCAAAGTACAAAAAGCCACCAAATTTCCGACACTGATTTACGAAGAAACCAGCCGCGCCGTAGGTTTGTTGCGCGACTTGTTCAATCCTTCTTTCGAAAACATCTATGTGAACAACGAAGCTGTATTCAACGAAATCAAGGATTACGTAACACTCATCGCCCCTGAACGGGCAGGAATTGTAAAACTGTACAAAGGACAACTTCCTATTTACGACAATTTCGGTATCACCAAACAGATAAAATCGTCATTCGGCAAAACCGTTTCATACAAAAGCGGGGCTTACCTGATTATTGAGCACACCGAAGCGCTTCACGTAGTAGACGTGAACAGCGGTAACCGCATCAAGAATGCCAACGGGCAAGAAGCCAACGCACTGGAAGTGAATCTGGGAGCCGCCGATGAACTGGCGCGCCAATTGCGGCTAAGAGATATGGGTGGTATCATCGTGGTGGATTTCATCGACATGAATGAAGCCGAAAACAGACAAAAGCTTTACGAACGTATGTGTGCCAATATGCAGAAAGACAGAGCACGACACAACATCCTGCCACTCAGCAAATTCGGATTGATGCAGATTACGCGTCAGCGAGTACGTCCGGCAATGGATGTGAATACTACGGAAACCTGTCCAACCTGCTTTGGTAAAGGCACTATTAAATCGTCCATCCTCTTTACGGACACTTTAGAGAGTAAATTGACTACCTTGTCAACAAACTGAAGATAAAGAAATTCTCGTTACACATCCACCCGTATATCGCTGCTACATCAATCAGGGGGTTCTCTCACTGAAACGGAAATGGCAAATGAAATACGGATTCGGAATCAAGATTATTCCAAGTCAGAAATTAGCATTTCTGGAATATGTTTTCTACGATCCGCAGGGAGAAGAGATTGACATGAAGGAAGAAATCGAAATCAAATAAAAGAAACGGCGAAGTCAGATAAAATACTTCGCCGTTTTTTGTTTATCACAGTGCCAGACGGTAGATTTCCTTACTGTCCTGTTTAGTCAGTTTCACATAATTGCCCACAAACTCTCCCTTATTGCGATGCAGGCTATCTGCCAAGCGGTCTATATCGGGATTCTCGATACCCAGTTCCTTAAAGTTAACCGGCAGCCTATAAAACGGAAAAAGTGTTTCAAACGGGACACACCCGCCAATGCCATCTCTTCCAAATCCTCCGATTCGGGACACCGAAAACACGGTTGCAAACCGGGGCTATCTTTTCGGATTATGTCCGGCCATAAAAGTCATCCATGCCGGAACTATTACAGACAGTCCGGCGCCATGCGTAACGTTGTAAACCGCACTGACTTCATGTTCCAGAAAATGCGAAGCCCAATCTTCCTCGCAACCCACACCACAAGTCCCGTTATGAGCAATCGTTCCACACCACATAATATTGGCGCGCGCACCGTAATCTCCCGGATTTTGTTTTATGCGATAAGCTTCTTTAATGATAGCTGTCAGCGTACCTTCACAAAGACGGTCGCTAATCTCCACATCCTGCGTATTAGTAAAATAACGTTCCATGATATGCACCATCATATCGGCAATGCCGCAAGCCGTCTGAAAAGGTGGCAATGTATAAGTCAATTCCGGGTTCATAATGGAAAAGACAGGGCGCAACAATTCCGGCACACGCAAGCTTAGCTTTTGCAGGTATCCACTTTCGTTATCACCGAGTTGCCCGAGCCCTCGCTACCCGCAGCAGGAATTGTCAGCACAACAGCAACTTTCAATGCTTCCGTCACTTTCGCCTTACCTATAAAGAAATCCCAAAAATCACCCTCATAAGGTACACCGGCAGCGATAGCCTTTGCTGTATCAATTACAGAACCGCCTCCTACCGGGAGCAGTAAATCAGCCTGTTCACGACGGCAAATTTCAATCCCCTCATACACCTTCGTATCCACCGGATTAGGTTGCACACCACCCATCTCGCAATAACGAATACCGGCTTTCTGCAAAGATTGCTTCACTCTGTCCAACAACCCGCTACGCAGCACGGAACCGCCACCATACACAATCATTACTTTCCGTGCCCCATACTTACCAGCCAAGGCACCGACTTGCATTTCCGTGTCCTTGCCGAATACAAATTCGGTAGGACTGTAAAAGACAAAATTATTCATATACCTATAACATAAAAACAGATTAACGCAAATATACGCAGAGTTTCAATATAAAGAATGCCCCCTGCGTAAATTTGCGTTAATCCACACCTTATAATTTATCCTATATACCGACTGTATCTTTCAAAGAAACGCTTGAATGCGCCCCACTTCATCAAGCCTTGTTCAAATACCAGAATCCCCAGCAACGCACAGGAAATGCCCAACATCACATCAATCAGATAATGATGTCCGGAATAGACAGCCGTCCACCAGATACCCACCATGATAACAGAGAACAAAGCTATCAGCATTCTTGCAACGTCCCATAATAGCGTATGCTACAGCCACCACCATATAAGCCGCCATGCAATGAAGGAACAGCGGCAAATACATTGGCGTTCCGTCCATAAATGGAATGAAAGACAGAGCACCCCAGCAGTTCGTCAAAGCGCCCCAGTCCCGCTACATTGCCCGGAGTATTGAGAACCGGCTCAAAACCATAATTCATGGCATACCAGGCGGTGCCGCCGGATGAATATAATATCCGGCAAACCCGATAAGATTTACCAGCAGAAAGACCATGGCAAAGCGAAGATATACCTTGCGTTCGCCTTTCAGATAAAGCCACAGACCGAATGCAATGGGAACAGGAACCCAGCAAAGGTAGAATATACCGGCAAAGAAATCGCCTACCGTACAGTGATTCTGTGCAAAATACTCGCAGGGAATCAATCTTGTCCCATCAATCGAGATACCGAACAAGGACTTCTCCGCCTCATACAATCCCTGCACATCAATAGGATTCACCTCATAGTTGGGATACACCCGCATCCAGTCGTAAGAAATGCCAAAGATGATAAAAGGAAGTAGCGCTACCGCCAATTTACGGGTTGTTTCCTGCAAAAAAGAGTATCAGAAACAGCCCCGTCATTAAAAGATGCTCTGTACGCAACCCTATACACACGGCTGTCAACAACAAGAACAGTGCTGTAAGGACAACAACAGGCAACGCTTCTTGACAGAAG
>ENA-OQHP01000764-OQHP01000764.1-human-gut-metagenome-genome-assembly--contig:-NODE-764-length-10129-cov-2.038292_pt1 | contig 10129 bp, 13 predicted proteins | sample MGYA00242563_ERZ504717 | MGnify/ENA primary metagenome ERZ504717 (study PRJEB26092, sample SAMD00036212) | human gut metagenome | host: Homo sapiens | study: EMG produced TPA metagenomics assembly of...
CTTGAACAAAATATCCTGAGATACAAATAAAGTTACAACCCTTTTTAAAATAATCTGATTGGCTCTGTCTATCTGTGAAGTGGAGATGGATGCCAGATAAATATGAGTGGTCTTTTTCATTATCGTGCCCCAACCTTCGCGGATGATGTCTGTAGACACCTTCCTGTCCTGCGCTATGCTGGCCCAGCTATGGCGGGATATATAAAATATAAAGCTAAAGTATAAGAAAAACGCAATTATTATACAATATATCAATGTATATCAGTTTTTATAAAAAGAATGTAGATTTACATTTGTTGTTGATTTTAGTCTTGAATAGTGTTATTTATAGCTTTTATGTTACTATTTTGTTGAGCAAAAACGCTTGTTTTCGATTAAAATTCTTATCTTTGCAGAAGAAGAAAATAAGCAATTCAAGTATATGGCTCGTACCAAAGAAAATAGAATCAACCCCTGTACGTATCCGGTTCAAGGAATTGGAAAATGGAAACAAGTCTATCTATCTCGATATTTACTACGAGAAGAAGAGACGGTATGAGTTTCTGAAATTGTACCTTATCCCAGAGAATTCATCGGAAGCAAGAAAGCAAAACAAGCATACAATGAAAGCTGCTGATGCAATAAGGGCACAACGCATTCTTGAAATATCGAACAACAGAACACCCGTAACCATTTCAGAAAAGGCAAAGGTTTTACTTGTTGATTGGATAAACGAGTATAAGAACAGGAGCATTCAACAGGGAAAGACATCATCAGAAAACCGTGTACATTCGGCCTTAAAACAATTGCGGAAATACAATGCCAAAGCTCGTTTGTGCGATGTGGACAAGGATTTCTTAGATGGCTTTGTTGAATTTATGAAAGGGCAAAAAGCAAGGCGTACCAAAGCTCCTTTTGCCAAAAAGACCGTATCCAATTATCTTGGGGTTATCATTACAGCCTTGAATATGGCGGTTGATGATGATGTGTTGTCTGTAAATCCCGGATTGGCTATTGACAGGAAAGCCATTTGCGGTGAAGAAACTCCACGTGAGTATCTGACCATTGATGAAGTCCGCAAGCTCATAGAGGCAGATGTACCAAGAACAGATGTAAAAATTGCATTTTTGTTTTCCTGCTTCTGCGGATTGCGATTGAGTGATGTCCGTGCCTTGCAATGGAAAAAAATCATTGAAGATAACGGGAATATTCACATGGAGCTACGACAAAAGAAGACTGGTCGGATGCTGTATTTGCCACTCAACAAGCAAGCGCAAGCCTATCTGCCTCACACAAGGAGAAGTGCTGAAGATTATGTATTTTCTCTGCCTTGCACTTCTACCATTGATTTACAGTTGAAGAAGTGGGCCAAAAATGCAGGAATCAATAAAAACCTGACCTATCACATGAGCCGGCATACTTTTGCAACGATGGAACTTACCATGGGGCAGACTTATACACAACCAGCCAGTTGCTTGGTCATGCCGATGTGGAAACAACACAAGTTTATGCGAAGATTGTAGATGCCAAAAAAGAAATAGCGGTTGCACTGATTGATTCGCTTTTTGATATTTAGTTGTAACAACAATAAAGATAGAGATTTATGGGACGTCCCAAGAAACAGATAAAAGTAAAAGAACCTGTCCGTTTACGTTTTAATGAACTCAAAGATGGCAGGAAGTCCATTTATTTGGATATTTACCACAATGGCCGGAGAACTTACCAGTCATTGAAGCTCTATCTTGTACCGGAAACGGATGTGTCGGCGCAAGTCCAGAATGCCAACACGCTCGCAATAGCCAATGCCATTAAGACCGAGAAAATTTTGGATTTGACCAACAAGATAGCCGGTATCACAGACCGTTCATATAAAGCGAATATGCTTTTTACGGACTGGATGAGAATTTATCGGCAAGATGTGGAAAAACGGGCTTCGGCATCTGCACTTATTTGGGTAGATCGGGTAACTAATGAATTGGAGAAGTACGATAACAGTGTTACCCTTGCAGAAATAGACCGGGATTATATCATGAGATTTCTCAGCCATCTACTTGACAGACCTGCACTCACCCGTGACCATAACCAGCTGGCCAAAAATACGGTTTTCCTCTACCTTTCTTATATACGGGCTGCACTGAATTATGCAGTCAAGGAGAACTTGCTCCAGTCAAGCCCATTCAAGAAAATCAAACGGGATATGCTTTCAGGCTCGGAAACCAAACGTGAATATCTTACCGTAGAGGAAGTAAAACGTCTTATTGCAACTCCTTGCCGTCGGGATGATATGAAAGCTGCGTTTTTGTTTTCCTGTTTTTGCGGTTTGCGCATTATGGACATCAAGAACTTGTGTTGGAAACACATCAGTAAAAACGGGAACAGGTGGCAGGTAGAGATACGCCAGTATAAAACCGGCGCATTGTTGTATTTGCCATTGAACATGAATGCCCGGAAATGGATGCCGGAACAAGGGGATGCTTCTTCTGAAGACCGTGTATTTCCCAAGTTGAGTATTTGGTATAAAAGCATACTTCGCGATTGGGCCACAGATGCTGGAATAGAAAAGAAATTCTCATTCCACGTGGGGAGCATACGTTCGCAACGCTGGCCTTGACCGCAGGGGTTGACATCTATACGACAAGTCAATTATTGGGCCATGCCAATATCAGACACACTCAGAGGTACGCACAAATCATCAATCTAAGAAAGACCATGCCGTCTCCCTTTTGGATGACGCATTTATCCAATAACTTAAAACAATAGATTTATGAAGCGTAACCGCAGAAATGATTGCCTTTTTTTAAAACAAGAGATTGGCAAACAAGCCGCACAAGAGTGTCGGAAATGAACGTGATGAACTTTTTGCCTTGCTGAAAGAAGCCTCCTCCACTTATCGGAAAGAAGTTGTCGGCGAGAGTAAGCTGTATGAGCTGTATGTGGAGGATTTTCTGAACGGCCATTATTACAGTGACCACCGGGATGCCGCCGGGAAAAACCGACATCGGAAAAACATCGGTATTCTCAAAGGAATACTGACAAAACGTAAAGACCTTGTGGAGCAATTCTTCTCCAATGTACTTTTTGCTCCTAACCGCATGGATGAGTTGCTTCGTCTGTTCAACACGACGAAAGCATCCTCCTGTCTGAAAGAAGAACCGGATAAGCCACGCCCTGAAACGAACCTTCCTGCCTTGTCTTTGGGTAGCTTTTTGAAAGACAACCAACTGAGCCTCATTGCGCATTGTGCTAATGAGGCTCAACTTTTCACTACCCCTGTGAATGCAGGCATACTGCGTTCTCTTTTGGAAGGCACGTTGCATCAGCCGTTGAAGTCTGCCAATAACCGTTGGTAGCTTTCTTTTTCGACCGGTTATGTCACCACCGTCTCATTCTCGGACGTTGGGAACATCTGTTGGAACAGGCCGGTTCCATATTGGGTTCCAGAGACGGCCGTCCGCTCAAACACGGCCAGTATTCCAGTGCACTTAGTCTTGCCAAGAGCAATCCGAACAGTATGCAGGAGGTAATCAGCCAATGCGTACAAGCTGTCAGAGAAATGGCAGAAAGAAACACAACGGATAACAAGTGACACAGAAAAGGATAACAGTTCGGATAACACTTCCGAACTGTTACTCTCTTTTTTACAACCATTGAAAAACACATATCTACCTTTGCCCCCGAAGCGATAAAGTTTCGGGGCATCATTCCCCATGTCTAACTCAAAAAAGAATACGAAATGAACCAACAACAAGAAGAAAGAAACTGTGTGGCGGTGTCCTGTTCATCGTGTTTCCTGAAGCTCAGTATGCTCCAGAAACAAACGGAGAAGATTGAAAAGATGCTGTTCTGCATCAAGAAAACACTCAATTTCAAAGAAGCCTGCCTGTATATGGGGCTGTCGAGAAGCCAGTTGTACAAACTTGCCAAGAGCGGCCATATCCCCCACTACAGACCGTCCGGCAAACTGTTGTATTTTAACAAGCAGGAATTGGACGAATGGCTCTGCCGGAACCAAGTGGAAGAAACCGAAGAAAACTGTCCAAAGGAGATGCCGGACAGCATGAATGAATGTGTTGAACCCGATAAACAATTTGCATCATGACAGAAGCCGGATTTCTTGAAACACTTAAACGGGTAGAAGATGTGGCCGTCATCCTGACCCGAATGGAAGATATAAACGTAGTATTGGGGAAGATAACCACCATTGAAGCCTTCATTGACCGTTTCGGGACGCTTGAAGCCTTGATAGAGCGTTTTGAAAGCGTGGAGAATCAACTCTATTACCTGAAAGATATGCTGAACATTGATGAAGCCGCCAAATACCTGAATATCTCCAAAGGGCATATGTACCGGCTTACCTCCAACCGTGACATATCCTACACCAAACCGAATGGCAAGAACATCTTCTTTGAAAGGAAGGAACTGGATGAATGGAAACGTCGCAATCCTGTCCTCTCACAAAGGGAGCTGGAAAGACAGGCTGCTATAATGACCGCCCGTGACCACACCGGCAAGCCCAACCATAAAAAGAAAGGGGAAAAGCCATGATACCGACCAACCTGCTTCAAACCGGAAATGACATAGACCGTTCGGCTTATGAACAAATCCTGCAATTCATCCGCCTACGTGTCACCGAGACCTACGCCTTTCCGCCGGAAATTGTCCGTGTCGATGACATAACCATTGCCACGCTCGGCAACTTCAGTGCTTCGGTCGGTAAGCCCAAAAGTAAAAAGACCTTCAACATCACGCAATTGTGGCTGCAGCGTTGTCGGGCAAAAACGTGTTACGCTACAACGCACATTTGCCGGAGGGCAAGCACAAGGTGCTTTATGTAGATACGGAACAAAGCAAATGCCATTGCCACAAGGTGCTTGAACGCATCCTGCGGCTGGCCGGGCTACCTACCGACCGTGAAGCGGACAACCTCGATTTTTCATGCTGCGGGAATACAGCCCCAAACAACGCCGGCAGATTATCAACCATGCGTTAGCTTCCGATCCGGGTATCGGTTTTGTCGTCATTGACGGCATCCGTGACCTTCTGTATGACATCAACAGCCCCAGTGAGTCCGTTGATTTGATAAACGACCTCATGCGCTGGTCAAGTATGCACGACCTCCATATCCATACAGTATTGCATCTGAACAAAGGAGATGACAATACGAGAGGGCATATCGGCACAGAACTGAACAACAAGGCGGAAACCATTCTGCAAATCACCAAGAGCCAGTTTGACGGTAATATCAGTGAAGTAAAAGCCATGCACATCCGTGAAAAGGAGTTTGAACCGTTCGCTTTCCGCATCAATAACGATGCCTTGCCTGAACTGGTGGGAGAATACTCGTTTACACAAGAGCGCAAGGGCTTCTGCGAATCCATTTCCGATGCACAACACGCCCAGGCTCTCAGGCTGGCATTCAGCGAGGGGGACATAACCGGATACAGGCCGCTTATCAAAGCGCTCCAACAGGGATATACCGAAATCGGCTTCAAGCGTGGCCGGAACATCTGCATTGAACTGAACAAGTACCTGATGGGGCGTGGCATTATCGTGAAACAGGATAAGAGCTACCGCTACAATCCGGAGGTGCTGGAGCATGGCGGCTGTATCTCCGATAATGAGGTTTAGTTTAACGCCGGTGTATATATAAGATAAACCCAATTAAACCCGAATAGAAACACAAAGTTATTATGAACATAGCCCAGACCAAACAAATAGACATTGTGGACTTCCTGAAAGCAATCGGTTGTTTCCCCACGAAGGAAACCGCTTGTGCGGCATGGTTCCGTGCCCCGTATAGAAGATATGACACCTTCATTCAAAGTCAATAAAAGTCGGAAAATCTGGTATGATTTCGGACTTGCCCGAAGCGGGGACATCATAGACTTGGGTATTCTTATCTATCGTACCCATGACATATCCCGTGTGCTGAAGCTGATAGAGAACGCCGCTCCGGGAGTACCGGTCAAGGCAAGGACGTTCCTGCCCTCTTCTGAGGAAAGGAATGAGACCTTGCGGAATATCCGGGCCGGTGCGCTGACTTCGGCAGCCTTGAAGTCCTATCTGGCTTCACGGGGCATTGATATGGAAATCGGAACCAGGGAATGCAGGGAGATACACTATACCTGCCGTGGAAGAGCCTACTTCGCTATCGGTTTTCCCAATATAGCCGGTGGATATGAGCTGCGCAGCCTGTATTACAAAGGGTGCATTGCACCTAAAGAAATATCAGTGGCCAGCACAACAAAGGCAGCTTTGGCATGTTGCCTGTTTGAAGGCTTTATGGACTTTCTTTCTTACTTGACGCTGGTAAAACAAGGAAAGTTGCCGCCTCCGTGCAGACAGCCGGATTTGGTTGTGCTGAACTCAGTCAGCAACCTGTCCAAAGCCCTGTCCCGGTTGAAAGCATACAAGAAAATCTATTGCTTCCTCGACAATGACGATGCCGGACGAAAGGCGGTGGATCTGCTTCGGGAAATGAATACGGCTACGGTCTATAACATGATGGAAGCGTTTCCTTATTATAAGGATGTCAATGACCTGTTGCGCGACAAGAAAAGGATGCCGTGAATTGACTTTAAACGAAAGAATCATGTCCTGCACAAGTTTATGTGCCGGATATTTTGTATTTTTGCCTAACAATTAGAACAATGGAACAGGAACGATTTAAAGAAATACTGGAGATAGGAGAAACCATTAGGTAGAGTTTAAACGCTGTGGGAACGGCATTGAAAGCGATACCTATGAAACGGTATGCTCTTTTCTCAACCGTTTTGGCGGTGATATATTTTTAGGTGTGACAGATTCCGGCCGTGTTGTCGGCGTACCTGAAATTCAGTATCTTCTATCATCAAGAATTTTATCAGTTGTGTCAGCAACCCGGATTGATAACTCCGACTGTTTATTTGGAGCCCAGACCGCTTCATTACGAGGGTAAAACCGTGATACACATCCATATCAATCCGAGTGCAGAAGTCCATTCCTATAAAAAGGAGATATTCGACCGGGTGGACGATGCGGACGTACACGTGACCGGTACCTCACAGATAGCGATGATGTACATCCGTAAGCAAAGTATCTTCACAGAACGGAAGGTATTCCCACATATAAAAGTGGAAGATCTGCGGCTCGACCTTTGCCGACTATCAGGCGGATGGCTGTCAATTCAGCCAATGGCCGGCATATCTGGCAAAAGACGGATGATATGGAGCTGTTGCGCTCTGCCGGTCTGTTCGGTACGAACCATGAAACGGGAAAGCATGGGCTGAACCTTGCAGCCATATTACTGTTGGGCCGTGATGACGTTATAAAAGATGTGGCACCGGCTTATGAAACGGATGCTTTGCTCCGCCGAATCAATATAGACCGGTATGACGACAGGGAGATTGTATGTACCAACCTTGTGGAAAGCTATGACCTGTTGATGGAATTTGCACAAAAACATTTGCCGGACCCGTTTTATCTTGAAAACGAACAACGGATAAGCCTGCGTGGAGTAATATGCAGGGAAATGGTATCAAACCTCTGCATCCACAGGGAATTTTCAAGTTCTTATCCTGCCAAATTCGTTATTGAGAATAACCGTATATACACGGAAAATGCCAACCGTGCTCGTGGTCGGGCGAGATAACCCCGGAAAATTGAGCCGAATCCCAAAAATCCAATCATCGCCTCCTTTTTCCGCAATATCGGATTGGCCGACAAACTCGGTTCCGGTGTGCGTAATATTTTCAAATACGCCAAGTATTATCAAGGCGGTCATCCCCATTTTTTGAGCAAGATGTTTTCCGTACAAGTGTTGAGTTTGAACGTGCGACTATAAAGTGGAGATGCGACTATAAATGCGACTATAAGTGATACTGATGCGACTATAAACGCGACTATAAGTGAAGAAGATTTGCAGATGTTGAGACTTATTCAAGCCAAGCCTGACATCACCTATACGGAATTGTCCGAACAGTTGGATTTGCATCGTGCTACGGTTGCCAGACGTATCAAGAGCCTTGCGGAAAAAAGGGTCATATCAAGGATCGGTGCCAGGAAAACGGGTACATGGATCATTCATATTTCTTTATAAAGCAGGGATGTATAAAATGAAAGAAGGTATCTATTCCGACACCTTCTTTCATGTATATTAATCTGTCATCTCACAAAAATAATCCAACTCGTCACCTTTTAGGTTCTCTATTGCATACCGGTCGGCTTGTCTCCAAAGGGAGTCATACAGTTCCGCTACTTCCGGTTTCGTTTCGTGGTATTGCCATATCTTATGGTTAAGTACCAATATCAGTTCTGTGAGATACTTATAGTTATCTTTCCATTCTTCAAAAGCACGGTTGAAAGTGTCCTGAATAGCTGAAAGCCCAAACAAATCAGCTACCGTAAAATCAATCCAAAAGGTTGTCTGTAACTCATAACCGTTTTCTTTCATAAATTCTCTGAATGTCATAGCATCTTAATTTTAGGATTTAACTTCTTGTTTATAAAATCCCCTGCCGCATTATGGGCGGCAAACAAGGGGAATACTCAATCATGCGCTTCAAGCCGATAACAGTATGGGCATAATCAAGGCTACGGTTTCCATCCGGTCATCATCGGCTACAGGGGTGATAACGCCTGCACGTTCTTGCGTACCTAACTTGAACTGTACCTCCTTGGTGGTGATATTTTCCAGCGTTTGTTTCAAAAACTCCGCTTTGAAGCCGATGCGCAAATTGTCGCCTTGATAGGCACAAAACACCGTTTCTTCGGCATGGGTGGAACAATCAATATCCTTTCCCGAAAGCACCAACGACAATCCCGAAAAGTTCATGGCCACCTCGCAACGTGCCTTGTCCGCAAATACGCTTACCCGTCTGACGGCCGCCAACAGTTCGTTTCTGTCGAAAATGGCGGTTTTGTCGCTGTCCGTGGGGATAACGGCATTGTAGTTGGGGTATCTTTCCTCTATCAGCCGTGTACGGAAATAGTCTGTTCCTGTTTGGAAGACCACTTCACGGTCAGTAATGAATACCTGCACTTTCTCATCTGACCTGCTTGTCATACTGTGCACAATCTTTGCCGCCCTTGAATGCAGCAGGAAACTATACTCTTGTCCGTCATCCTCTACCTTATAAGTGTTCCGTACCAACATGGAGCCATTGGTAGCGGCACATTGCAATTCATCGCCCTTCTTGGTGAAATAGATGCCGCAAAATACAGGACGAAGGTCATCGTTGCCAACGGCATATAAAGATTTGCCGATACTATCATTCAAGACAGATGCTTCGATAGTGGCCTGCACGTTTTTCTCCATTGTGCCGGGAAGGACGTAATCCTTTGCCGGAAATCCCACCATGTCGAACCGCCCGTTGTTGTAGCGGATAACTACCGACAAATTTCCTCGTCCGCTTCAAAAGTGACAGGCCGGTCTCCTAAATTCTTCAACGAATCAAGCAGGAAACTCGCTGTGACACATATCCTGCCGTTGTGTCCGTTAGCTCCGTCCATATCCATGACAGGGAGCGTGCTGCACCGGCTACAATCCATGTCGGATGCCGTTATTCTCAACACGCCGTCTTTAAGTTCCAACAGGAACGTGGAATAAATAGGCAATGCCACCTTGCTGTCCATTACTTTTGCCAATGCAGCTAACTTGGCGTTCCATTCTGCTGCTGAAATCGTGAACCTCATATCTGATTTGATTTGTTTCCCTATCGTCGGGAGCCTTTGCCCCTTATTGTGAGGAAGTTATTTATGGTGCCCCGATTGGCAGGTGCGTATAGCACAAACTTTTTGGTTGAAATACGCTTTTTGCGTGTACGGAAAAGGAAGATTCAATCACCGGGGCACTGATTATCTGAAAACCGCTGCTTCCCGCCCCAAAAGTTTGGGCCAATCAAAGCAAGCCTGCCGGAACTTTGCACCGGAAATGCCTCCGCCCAATGAGGGCACGGGTGTGTACGATTCACATCTCCTTGCATATAAATGGCAGGGAACGGAATACCTGTAATCGTGGTATCGGAGTATGATTGACAGTCTGATTTCCGTTCGTCAATCATAAACCCGGTTAAAAAAGGAAGTTTTGTTCCGTAAGTCTTCCGTCGTGCGCCTCCATTTCATTATTCCTTTGCGGCACCAATCGAACAATCAACGCATAAACACAAAATAA
>ENA-OQHP01000765-OQHP01000765.1-human-gut-metagenome-genome-assembly--contig:-NODE-765-length-10129-cov-1.297041_pt1 | contig 10129 bp, 18 predicted proteins | sample MGYA00242563_ERZ504717 | MGnify/ENA primary metagenome ERZ504717 (study PRJEB26092, sample SAMD00036212) | human gut metagenome | host: Homo sapiens | study: EMG produced TPA metagenomics assembly of...
AACAGAAATGATGCGCTACATCAAGCGGCTGGACCCGCAAGGACCATCTCACTGGCGCACTCCATGATTTCGCTCGGCTCGTGCACCATGAGCTGAACGCCGCCGCGGAGATGCTGCCCCTCAGCCGTCCGGAATTCATGGCATGCACCCGCTCGTTCCCGAAGACCAGGCGGAAGGCTACCGCGAGCTTATACACAACCTCAGCGAGGAACTGAAAGTGATAACCGGCTTTGCCGGCGTAAGCCTGCAACCCAATTCCGGCGCTGCCGGAGAGTATGCGGGGCTGCGCGTATCCGCGCCTATCAGGAGAGCATCGGGCAGGGACACCGCAACAAGGTGCTGATACCCGCTTCGGCGCACGGCACCAATCCGGCTTCCGCCGTCCAGGCCGGTTTCACCACCGTTACCTGCGCCTGCGACGAACAGGGCAACGTTGACATGGCCGACCTCCGCGCCAAAGCCGAAGAGAACAAGGACAGCCTTGCCGCGCTGATGATTACCTACCCCTCCACCCACGGCATCTTTGAAACGGAAATCGTGGAAATCTGCCAGATTATCCATGCCTGCGGCGCGCAGGTGTATATGGACGGCGCCAACATGAATGCCAGGTGGGGCTGGCCAACCCCGGATTTATCGGCGCCGATGTATGTCACCTGAACCTGCACAAGACATTCGCGTCTCCTCACGGCGGCGGCGGACCGGGCGTAGGCCCTATCTGCGTGGCAGAGCATCTGGTTCCGTTCCTGCGGGGCACGGACTGTTCGGCAATGCCGCCAATGAAGTAGCGGCAGCACCCTTCGGCAGCGCGGGCATCCTGCCCATCACCTACGGCTACATCCGCATGATGGGTGCGGAAGGACTGGCACGCGCCACCCAAACGGCCATCCTGAACGCAACTACCTGGCTGCATGCTTCAAGGATACCTACGGCATCGTTTATCGCGGGGCAAACGGCTTTGTCGGCCACGAAATGATACTGGAGTGCCGCAAGGTGCACGAGGAAACGGGCATCAGCGAAAACGACATCGCCAAGCGACTGATGGACTACGGCTATCATGCGCCTACCCTCTCCTTCCCCGTTCACGGCACGCTGATGATAGAACCCACGGAGAGCGAAAGCCTTGCCGAACTGGATAACTTCGTACACGTAATGCTCGCCATCTGGCAGGAGATTCAGGAAGTGAAGAACGGCGAAGCGGACAAGAACGACAATGTGCTGGTAAATGCCCCGCATCCCGAATATGAAGTGGTGGCCGATACATGGGAGCACAGCTATACCCGGCAGAAAGCCGCCTATCCGATAGAAAGCGTACGCGACAACAAGTTCTGGGTGAACGTGGCACGGGTGGACAATACGTTGGGCGACCGCAAACTGCTGCCTACGTGCTACGGGTGCTTCGAATAGGGTAGTGAAATATACCCGATGATTTTTTAGGCACGGATTACACGGAATTCACGGATTTACTTGATTTTTTCTGTTTCTGCGAATTCTGTGTAATTCGTGAAATCCGTGAAACCTGTGTAATCTGCGAAATCCGTGAAATCCGTGTAATCCGTGTAATCCGTGAAAATCCGTGCCTGAAAAAAATACATACCATTTGTTTCCCTTGTTTATATATCCCCCCCCTGCTTTTATGCCACAAATAAGTCTATGAGTACCACTCACAAAAGAAAAAGGAACGGTCTCTTCTACAGCAGAGGCGAAGAAACGGTCAACAGCCTGTCTCACGGCATAGGCATCTCGATGGCGGTCATTATCGGGGGATTCTTCCTGATGAAATGCTACCGGGCACAAGACCCGTGGGCGATACTCGGCATGTGGCTCTACCTGTTCGGTATGGGCGGCTCCTACCTGTCCTCCACCCTTTACCACTCCCTGAAGCACCATAACCCGTGGAAACGGCGGTTGCGCCATTGGGATCACGCGGCTATCTACTGGCACATTGCCGGAAGTTTCTCTCCCGTTACGCTGATTGCCTTGCGCGATGAAGGGCTATGGGGCTGGGGACTGTTCTGCTTTGTCTGGTTGTGCGCCGTTGCGGGCACTATCATCAGCTTCCGCAAAATGAAAGAACACAGCTATGTGGAAACGGTGTGCTACATCCTTATGGGGCTGTCCGTGCTGGTGGTGTTCAAGCAGCTTTTTGCCGTTGCACCCGTATCCTGCTATTGGATTATCGGCGAAGGGGTATGCTATATAGGCGGTGCGGCGTTGTATTCCATACGCAGCATGCGCTATATGCACTCGGCTTTTCATTTCTTCGTACTGGCAGGGTCGGGCTGCCACCTTGTTGCCGTATGGTACATTCTGGCGGGGATATAAACAGGCTCTCCGCCTATACATGACACATGCACCGTCAGCGGATTACGGTTACCGTGCCTGCTGCCAGCTTCTTCTCTTTCACGGGAGCGTCCGCAGGGGCATAGCCCAAGGCGGCACAACCGTACACACGGTGATTTTCGGGGATGCCGAGGCGGGTGAGGAAAGCACGCACGTCGGGGTCGTCGCAGGTCTGCCCCAATTGGTTAATCCAGCAAGAGCCGATGCCCAAAGACTTGGCGGCAAGGAAAATATTCTGCAAGGCGCATGCGCAGTCCATAGGCGCCCACCAGCGGGTAGGCTCGTTGGAGACGATGACCAGCGTCGGAGCATGGTAATAGCAACAATAGGTTTCGCTATGTCCGCGCTCCTGCAAATGAGGGTCGTCGCTCTTGGCAAAAGCGCCTTTTATCTTTTCATTCAGCTCGGTCAGCACGGCGGCATCCTGGATGGCGGTGAAATGCCACGTCTGGAAGTTCATGCCGCTGGGGGCATACGCTGCCGCTTCCAGTATAAGGTTCAAATCTCCGGCGGAAACCTGCCGTTCCGTATAAGTACGCACGCTGCGGCGCGACTTGATATTTTCCAATATTTCGTTGCTCATTGTCAGGATATATGTTTTTTTATGTAAGGAGAGTAAATGCGTTAAGTTTCAGTCTGCCGTTCCGCCTATACCGGCGCTAAAACAGACGGTCAGCGCTTCACCAATCCTATCTTTACGTTCAGTTTAAAGTAATACACACCGTTCTCCCGCTCCAGGAAGCCGTATTTGTCCTTATCTACCGAACCCTTCTCGAAACGGGTGTTCCGGTAAAGGAAGTCGGCAAGGTCTGCCGGTCGGACTTATGGTAGCAGAGCACCCCGCCGTCTCCATTGGTCAGCAGCATGCCTTCCACGGCAGAGTCCGTACCGTTGTAAATCTTTGCCGGACGCATGCCCGTTGCAAGCGCCAGCAGGAACTGTTTCATCTTGATTCGTAGAAGCGGTGCTTGCTTATCAGTTCGTCCTTGATTTCAGGGGATTCATCTCCTTGATGCGTTCCGTCAGTTCGGCAACACGGGTAATGCCGTCCAGGTGCATGATACGCACCATCTCGGCCAGCATGCGGGGGAAGTGGAGGTCTATCATCAGCAGGTTGCAGCGGAACACACGGTCGGCAACGTCGGAATACTTCAACACGCCGCCCAGACGCTCAATCATCATCATGCGTTCGGCAACTTCCATAGGCGATTCGGGCAAGGCGTTCACCTTGTTTACCGTAGGCACGGCAAACTTCACGCCGCTCTGCTCCAGCTTCAGATTGGCCGTGCGCCCGCCGTCCAGCAAAGGATTCATGCGGCTGAGACGACAACGGACGGTGAAGCCCGTGAGCGGAGCATCCGCACTCCAGAAAGCTACGGAGAAGTCGGTACGGTCATCGGTTCTGGACTCCAAGTCGTAGATGTTCACAGCATCCAGAAAGGCTTCCAGCCCTTCGGAAACTTCCACCTCCTCGCCTTGCTCATTTCTGAGCAGATGGAGTATGATTTCCGCCGCATCGCCAAAGTCCGCACGGGGAAACGAAAGCGGCTCTTTTCCTGCCGATGCGGTAAACGTACCGTCCTTCTCCACTGTACCGCTGACAATGCGCACATCCTCTTCCCCGATATAATAACGGCGCGTGCGTCATGTTCCTCTCTCTGTATCAGCGCCACAGGCCAATACTTCCTATCATCTCTCTGCGCGTCCGGCGTCCCGGAAAGACCTTTCCGTCCGCCAGCAGACGGAAGAAGGTATACAGTTCGCCCAGCTCGCGCTTGGTTGCTTCAAATGCCATATCAACTCGATTTTGATTAAATAAGTGTGCAAAGATAACGAAATCCGTACAAAAGATGTGGAAACCCGGAGACTTACGCTTCCTCAAAACGTAAAGTCTCCACCTTCTCCAGACGCGCCCTCAACTTGGGCATTGCCGACTTGCGGATGCGGAGCGTCATGCGGCAGTCCATGTCGTACGACTGCTCCAGCATCTCCGGCTCCTCTTCCTTGACAATGCGCATCACATCGTTCATGAAAGGATACTCGAAAAGGACGGTCACCGTTTCGTCCACCGTCTTTTCAATGACGGTGGCGGCAGCGATGGCCTCGGCAGCGGCAGCCTTATAAGCCACTATCAGTCCGCTGGTTCCCAGCTTTATGCCGCCGAAATAACGAACCACGACAATCAGGATGTCCGTCAGTCCGTTCGAGTTTATCTGCCCCAGGATGGGCTTTCCCGCCGTACCGGACGGTTCGCCGTTGTCATTGGCACGGAAATCCTTGCGCTCGTGCCCCAGCATATAGGCATAACACACGTGGCGGGCATCGTAGTATTTCTTCTGATAAGTTTCCAGATGCGCCTTTACTTCTTCAACCGTACGCACCGGCAAGGCAATAGCGATAACTTGCTGCGCTTCTCGGTATAATTCCTCGGACGGGACGGCTATGGTTTTATACGTATCTTCGCTCATGCCGCAAAGATACTACACTTTTTGCTATCCGGCCTTTTGATAGCCGGCAAAAAAACTTTAATCGCGGCAGAAGAAAGAGCCGCTTTTCAGCCGATGCGCCTCCTCACCAGTTGCAGCAACGGCTTCGCCGCAATTATCAGTGTTACGGCAGTAAGTATCATCAGTACGCCGAGCATGATGCGCGGAGTGAGCTGCTCGCCAAACACCACTACGCCGAAGAACAGCGCCGTCACCGGTTCCAGCGCCCCCAATATGGCAGCCGGCGTGGAGCCGATGAGGTGGATGGAGAGCGTCATCAGCACCAACGAATGATAGTGGGAAACAAAGCCAGCGAAAGGACATTTGCCCACAGCACCGGCGAAGGGACGGGCTGCAAAGCCGTGCAAAGTCCAGACGCACCACATAGATGCTGATGCCGAAGAGCAGAGCATAGAAGTGAGTTTCGCCGTAGACAGCTCCTTGAGTGAAGAGCGGTTCACGCCTACGATGTATATGGCGTAGGTCAGCGAGGAGAGAATAACGAACAGTACGCCCAGCATGCTCAGCGTCTTCCCGTCCCCACCCTCGTACAGCAGGGAGATGCCCGTAAATGCCAGCGCTATGGAGAACATCGTGATGAAGGAGACCTTCTCGTGGAAAAACACCGCCATGATGATGGCAACCAGCACCGGATAGACAAACAGAATGGTGGACGCAATGCCCGCATCCATGTAGTTATAGCTCTCGAAGAGAAAGAACGAGGAAAAGGAGAACAGCAGCCCCATTACCGCCAGCGGAAGTATATCCGTCTTCTTCAGCGCAAAGGACTGTTTCTTCACTTTCATCAGGATGCCCAGCATCACAACGGCGAAAAAGTAACGGTAAAAGAGGACGGAATCCCACACTCATTCCCGCCCCGTACAAGGCAGTGCAAACAACGGTTCATGCCGTAACTGGCAGCGGCAACGGCTCCGTAAGTAAATCCTTTAAGACGATTATTGGTCATGGCAGTATCTCTTTCTGAAAAATCGGGCGCAAAGATACCGCTTTTATTGATACTTGGCTCCATGAAGAACTAAAAAGAATCCTGCACAACGCAAGCATGCCGCAAGGGAATTGTTCATGCTCCGTTCTTCATTTATAATACAGCATACCCACCGCGTCTGCCAGCAGCCAACCGATGGGAATAGACCACCAGATGCCCGTTACCCCGACAGAAGGAATAGCCGCCAGTATGTAGGAAAGCGCCACGCGAGTGCCCAGCGAAATCACCGTGAGCACTACCGACATCCCCGGCTTCCGGACAGCCCGGTAATAGCCGTAAAGCAGGAACAGAATGCCGATGCCGCAGTAAAACGCACCCTCTATGCGCAGGTACTCCACTCCGGTAGCAAGGATTTCCGTTTCGCCCGGATGAACGAAAATCAGCATCAGCGGTTCTGCAAAGACGAACACGAGCACGGAGACGATAATCGAAAAGATAACCGTAGTAAGCAAGGCGCTGCGGACACCCCGGCGGATACGCCCGTAACGTTTCGCCCCGAAGTTCTGCGCGATGAAAGTGGAAAAGGCGTTCCCGAACTCCTGCACGGGCATGTATGCAAAGGAGTCTATCTTGACGGCAGCGGCAAAGGCGGCCATGACTGCCGTGCCGAAGCTGTTGACCAGCCCCTGTATCATCAGGATGCCGAAATTCATGACCGACTGCTGCACACAGGTCAGTGTGGAGAAAGAGACTATCTCTTTCAGGCTGCCACGGTCGAAGCGCATGTCCCCGATATGCAGCCGCAGTTCCGGACGCTTCCTCCAGGTATAGAGCACTATTCCCGCAGAAGCGACTCCCTGTGCCATGACCGTGGCTATCGCAGCCCCCTCGATGCCCCAGTCCAGTTGCAGGATGAAAAACAGGTCGAGAACGATATTCAGTGCCACAGAGAGTGCCAGAAACCAGAGAGGAGTTACCGAATCTCCCACCGCACGCAGCATCGCCGCATAGAATTATAGATAAACGTAAAGACAATGCCGCAAAAGATTATCCACAGGTAACCGCGCATCATGCCGTAAATGTCCTGCGGCACTTGCAGCAAACGGAGAATGGGGTCCAGCCATACGAATACCGCCATATTCAGCACGCACGTGACCGCCCCTATCAGTACGAACGACACGAAAATGCTGCGGCGCAGGGCGGAATGGTTTCCCGCACCGTAATGCAGCGAGAATACCGTGCCGCTGCCGATAGACAAACCGAGAAGGATGGAGATAAGGAAGACCATCAGCGTATATGCCGACCCTACCGCCGCCAGTGCATCCGCACCGATGCACTGCCCTACAATCAGCGTATCGGCTATGTTATAGCACTGTTGCAGCAACGAACCCGCCATCATAGGCAGGGTGAAACGCAACAACGTACCGTTATGCCACCCCGGGTAAGGTCTCCGTTCCGTAACATGATTGTTCACACCCTCTCTCAGGCAATGCCCAACAACTTCACTTCGAATATCAGTGTGGAGAAAGCCGGAATAGGCCCGCTGGTGCGTGTGCCGTATCCCACGGTGTACGGGATGTAGACCATCCAGTGGTCGCCCACGCGCATCTGCTGCAAGGCTATCTGCCAGCCGTCGATTACTTCGTTCAGCCGGAAAGCTTCCGGACAGTTGCGCTTCCAGGAATTGTCAAACTCCCTGCCGTTAATGAGCGTTCCCTTGTAATGCACCGACACAATACTGTTTAATCGAGGAGTAGCGCTACTGCCCTGCCCGCTTTCCAGAATACGGTAAAGCACGCCGGCAGCCAAACTCCTTTACGCCTTCTTCAGTACGCAGATTTTGCAGGAACTGTTCGTTCTTCAGTTTGTATTCTTCCTTTTTGCCCATATCGTTCTTTTGGTTTTAATAACTAATGCCGAATAGCGGTATCTTATTTTGACGGCAAAGGTCGGCATTCCGTATACCGGAAAAGGGAATGGCAATATAAAATAGCGAAGGTGCATCAAAACCTGCCAAGTTTCCATGCACCTTCTTCGTATCCGTTCTTTAAAATGATATCTGAATCAGTCCAGTTTATGAATTACCAGTCCCGAACGTAGCTTCGGTTCGAATCCAAGTGGTCTTGGGCGGCATGATATTGCCGGTATCGGCAATGTCCATCAACTGTTTCATGGACACAGGATAAAGCGCCAAAGCCACTTTCATCTCACCGCTGTCCACCCGCTTCTTCAATTCGCCCAGCCCGCGGATACCGCCGACAAGTCGATACGCTTGTCGGAACGGAGGTCTTTGATACCGAGGATTTCATCCAGTATCAGGTTGGACGAAATGGTAACATCCAGCACGCCGATAGGGTCGTTGTCGTTGTAAGTGCCCGGCTTTGCCGTAAGGCTGTACCACTTGCCGTCCAGGTAAAGGGAGAAGTTATGCAGGCCTGCCGGCTTGTAGATTTCCGTTCCTTTCTCTTCTACCGTGAAGTTCTTGCCTACGGCAGCCAGGAATTCTTCGGGAGTCAACCCGTTCAGGTCCTTCACCACGCGGTTGTAGTCGATGATAGTCAACTGGTTGGCGGGGAAACAGACTGCCATGAAGTAGTTGTACTCCTCGTCTCCGCGATGATTGGGATTCTGTCCGGCTTTCTCCGCACCCACCAGAGCTGCGGCTGCACTGCGGTGGTGTCCGTCGGCAATGTAAAGTGCCGGCATCTTGGCAAACTCTTCGGTTATGACCTCAATATCTTCCTGCCGGTCGATAATCCAGAATGTATGGCCGAAACCGTCGTCCGGAGCCACAAAGTCGTAAACAGGCTTCTGTGCCGTGTAACGGGCAATGACCGCATCCAGCACTGCATTGTCGGGATAAGCGAAGAATACGGGCTCGATGTTGGCATTGTTCACACGGACATGCTTCATGCGGTCTTCTTCCTTGTCGCGGCGGGTAAGCTCATGCTTCTTGATAACGCCGTTCATGTAATCGGGCACGTATGCGCCCACCACCAAACCATATTGCGTCTTACCGTTCATGGTCTGGGCATATATGTAATAGTTCTCCTTATCGTCCTGCACCAGCCAGCCTTTGTCCTGGAACATCCGGAAGTTCTCGGCCGCTTTCCGGTACACACGTTCATCGTGCTCGTCCGTACCGACCGGAAAATCTATTTCGGGCTTGATAATGTGATACAGGGATTTTTCGTTTCCTGCCGCTTCTTCACGCGCTTCGGCGGAATTCAGGACGTCGTACGGACGGGATGCCACCTGCTCTACCAAATCCTGAGGGGGACGAATCCCTTTAAAAGGTTTTATTGTTGCCATGGTTGTCTGAGTATAAATCCATTACTTATTTACGCGGAACTTTCGCAGCCATCTTTCAGGAAGCCCACAATCTGTCTGGCAGCGGCAATGCCGGCATTGATATTGGCTTCGGCCGTCTGCGCACCCATCTTCTTCGGTGTGGAGAATAACGGCCGGCAAACTTGGCGGCAAATGTATCATTGGCTGCGGGCATTATGTCGGTCATGTACTTCAAGTCGGCACGTTCTTCCATCAGTTGTATCAGCTCGGCTTCGTTTGATAACTTCCTTACGGGCGGTGTTCACCAGCAGACCGCCTTTCGGCATCCTGCCCACCAAAGCATAGTTGATGGAGTTCTTGGTTTCCGCCGTTGCGGGAATGTGCAGCGAAACGATGTCGCAGGCAGAATAAAGCTCCTCGGCCGAAGCCACAGCCTTGACACCGTCTTTCTCGATAACCTCTTTCGGGCAGAAAGCATCGAATGCGTAAATGTCCATGCCGAAACCTTTGGCTATGCGGCTACATTGCGGCCTACGTTACCGTAAGCATGAATGCCAGCTTCTTGCCTTTCAGCTCCGTACCGGAAGTACCGTTGTACAGATTGCGGACAGCCATTACCATAAGCCCGAAAGCCAGTTCGGCCACAGCGTTGGAGTTCTGCCCCGGAGTGTTCATCACACATACATTGTGGGCGGTTGCGGCATCCAAGTCCACATTGTCATATCCCGCACCGGCACGCACTACGATTTTCAGCTCTTTGGCGGCATCCAAAACCTCGGCATCAATAATGTCGCTACGGATAATAATGGCATTGGCATCTTTCACGGCTTCCAGCAATTTTGCCTTATCGCCATATTTCTCCAGCAAGGCAAGTTCATAGCCTGCTGCTTCAATTTCTTTGCGAATACCGTCTACTGCAACTTTTGCAAACGGCTTGTCTGTTGCAACTAATACTTTCATGATTCAATGGTATTAAAAAAGATTCACCACAGAACCGCACGAAGTTTCACAGAGTTTTCCTTTTCATTTCATCTCTGTGGGACTCTGTGCCCTCTGTGGTGAACAA
>ENA-OQHP01000767-OQHP01000767.1-human-gut-metagenome-genome-assembly--contig:-NODE-767-length-10117-cov-1.587688_pt1 | contig 10117 bp, 13 predicted proteins | sample MGYA00242563_ERZ504717 | MGnify/ENA primary metagenome ERZ504717 (study PRJEB26092, sample SAMD00036212) | human gut metagenome | host: Homo sapiens | study: EMG produced TPA metagenomics assembly of...
TGCCGCCGTCGCATCATGCGTCGCCTGGGCCTCAAAGTAGGTTGCGAGCGCATCGCCCATACCGGAAACCGTCAGGCGCACCGGGCTCGCCGCGATAACCGTCGTATCCATCAGGACAATGTTGGGGTTTGCCTTAAGGAAGAGGTACTTGTCGAACTGGCCGTCATCGGTGTAGAGCACCGAAAGTGCCGAGCACGGTGCATCGGTCGAAGCAATGGTGGGGCAAATGATAACCGGGGACTCCAGGTAATAGGCGACGGCCTTCGCGGTGTCGAGGATCTTGCCGCCACCGACGCCGACGATGATGTCGCAACCGTTGTCGCGAGCGAGCGCGACCAGGCGATCGACCTCGCCCTTGGAGCACTCGCCGTTAAGTCCTCAAACAGCAGCTCGGCCTTAGCTCGGCAAAGCCGCCCTCGATCTTGGCACCGACGCGCTTCTTGCCCGAAGGCGTCACGATGACGAGGCCTTAGCGCCGAGCGGCTCGACATAGGAGCCGAGCTTGGCCAGCTCGTCCGGGCCCTGGATGTACTTGCTGGGGCTATTGAAAATTGCAGCCATAACTATCCCATTCTCTAATAAGTAAAAGAAAGGGGCTCCGTACGAATACGTGCGGAGCCCCTCGTTACGACAACAAGAGTCGATTAGAAATCGATGTCGGTGTCGTAGTAGCAGGCCTTGAGGATCTTCTCGAAGTCGGCAGCCTTGGTCTCACGCGGGTTCTCGGGCGTGCAGGCGTCGGTCTCGGCGTTCGCGGCGATCTCGGGCAGCTTGGCGAGGAACTCCTCCTCGGAAACCATCTGCGGGTTCTCGGCGTCGACCTTCACGCCACCATTCGCGTAATCTTGATGGACTGCGGAATGTTGAGCTGGTCGTTGAGGTCGCGGATCTTCTGGACGAGCGCAGCGATGAGCTCCTCGTTGGTCTCGCCGGGAAGGTGCAGGATCTCCTTGGCCACGTAAGCGTAACGCTCGGCAGCACGCGGTCCTTGGAGTTCCACTGGATGACCTTGCCCAGGTACATGGCGTTAGCGGCACCATGATGATGTGGCCGTTCTCGAAGGCAGCGCCGGTCTTGTGAGCCATGGAGTGAACGATGCCGAGCAGACCCGAAGAGAAGGCGATACCGGCGATGCACTGAGCCTCGTGCATGTGCTGACGGGCCTCATGGTCGCCAGCATAGGACTTGGGCAGCCACTCGACGATCTCGCGGATGCCGTGCAGAGCGTTGCGTCGGTGAACATAGAGGCGCAGGTGGAAACGTAGGCCTCCATGCAGTGGGTCAGAGCATCCATGCCGGTGTGAGCGCACAGCTTGGCGGGCATGGTGTAGGTGAGCTCGGGGTCAACGATGGCGACATCAGGGGTGATGTTGAAGTCGGCCAGCGGGTACTTGATGCCCTTGCGTAGTCGGTAATGACGGAGAACGCGGTGACCTCGGTAGCGGTACCGGAGGTAGAGGAGATGGCGCAGAAGTGAGCCTTCTGACGCAGCTCGGGGAAGCTGAACGGCTGGATGATGTTATCGAAGGACTCCTCGGGATACTCGTAGAAGACCCACATGGCCTTAGCGGCATCGATGGGCGAGCCGCCGCCGATGGCGATAATCCAGTCGGGCTCGAACTCGCGCATGGCCTCGGCGCCTTCATGACCGTCTCGATGGACGGATCGGACTCGACGCCCTCGAACAGCTTGACCTCCATGCCGGCCTCTTTGAGGTCGGCCTCAACGTCCTGCAGGAACCCGCCGCGGCGCATAGAGCTGCCGCCAGAAACGATGATGGCCTTCTTGCCCTTGAGGTTCTTCACCTCGTGGCGAGCGCCCTCACCAAAGTACAGATCGCGAGGATTGGTAAAACGTCCCATACTGTGCCTCCTAAACAAGCCCCTCTTAGACTTGCGTATATAACGGAGCACCCAATTGGCTCCGTTAGGACCGTTTTGCGCGTTGCCGGCGATGACAATGCGCGATGTCTAAACGTCTCAACGCTCAGACAAACACTATTCTACCGTTCTGGTTGGTCAGTTATTCACCTAAAGCCGACAATGATGAAACGTTTTTTCTATCCCTGAAGACCCTTGTGGGGCATTCATACTCCCAAGCTGGGCAAACGTTTTATCAAGGTTGACCACATATCCCGGGCAGGACTGTGGCCCTCCAAAATGCGCCCCGTTCGCCGCCAAAAATCGACCGTTTGCGGCACCGTGATACCACTCAGTCGTCCAAGGTGCCGACATTTGTGCGACATCCGTCTTCGTGGTGCAAAGGTGCATGTCCAAGTGCGGCACCCCCGGTGTGCCACATGCGGGTAAACTAGAACCTTATATAGAGACATTGAACCCTAACCGCAGCAAAGGAGGCCCCATGCATTCGATCCCATTCAAGAGGATTGCCATCGCCTCGTTCTTGAGGCCTTGCGCCGCGACAATATCCCGCTCACCGACGGTGCCGCCGTAGAGCGTCTGATGGAACAATTCACCCGCAACCCCGCGCCGCTCATCGTGCACGACCGCGACCGCGCCGGGCACCTCATTGCCAAGGTGGTCGAGGCTGTCGACTACCGCATTCCCTTTATCCTGACGATACCCAGGCAGAGCAAGAAGAGGCCGCTGCCGAGAACATGCTTCGCGAGGCAGCCGCGCTCGACCCCACCAACTGGGATGCCCAGCGCATGCTGATCGCCCTCACCGCCAACTCCAACGAGGAGTACGTACAGTACTTGGTATCCAAGCGCGATGAAGTCGAGCACGACCTGGCACTCAAGATCGCCTCGGCGCAGGACCCCTACGAGCGCGAGGCCGCAGGCGACCTTATGCGCCGCCCCTACCTGCGCTGGCTTGCCCGCCCTTGCGTCGCGCGCCCTCATTAGCGGCCGCTATCGCATGTCGCTCGAAGCCGCAAACCGCAGCCTCGACTTTGCCCCAACGATCCGGCCGCGTCCGCCACACCGCGATGCTCGCCATGGCGAAGCTCGAATACCCCGCCGAGGAGCTCAAGCGCTTTCGCTCTGCCCACTCCGTCCCCTATCTCACCAACACGCCGCTACGCCGTCGTCCCAAGGACGCGGAGCGCGACTTGGACCCATGGAGCTCATCGCGCTGATGAGCGCTGCCTGGCGCGAGCTGGACTACGAGGGTGCCGAGCGCTACTTGCGCATCCTGGTGCGCTCATGCCCGCACGCGGCCGAAGCACTCTACTTCCAAACCGAGTTTCCCGATGGCGTCTATGCCCGCGTCAACGTGGGCGTGGGCTCCACCGACGAGCTTGTCCTTGCGCTGTCCGAGCGACGCCGGTACTGCAGGAGGGCCTGGGCGCCCCCGACAATGCCAGCTTTGCCGCCTGGGTCGCCACCAACGATATCGTGCGTTCCCAGATCGACGAGCGCATCCTGCGGGCGGCCGAGCAGGGTTTGCCGTTTAAGGGAGGAGACCTCTAATGGATCCGAGCGTCTACATCCCCGCCTACCTGGAGCGCGCCTACGTTGCGTCGCACCCCGAACTCACCGATGCAGCACGCGAGCTTGTCCATAACAACGTGAGCGTCAACCCTCATAAGTATGCGCAGACCGAGCATGCCCAAGCGCTGCTGTCCTATGCCGGCGTCCACCGCCACTTGCTCGACGAACTCCATCGCATCGAGGACATGGGCAGCGACGAGGAGTTTGAGCAGACGCGCAACCGCCTGTTCGACGACATGCGCGACGAGCTGCTCAAGATTGTTCGTGTCGATGCGCTGGCCGTCGATGCCCAGTTGCTCGCCATCATCCTGGCGGACACGCCCGTCGATGCCTGCCTGGGCGATCTGATGAAGCTCGAGGCGAGCACGGCCGACTACCTGCAACAGAGCGTGCCCGGGTTTGATATGGAGCCCCGCACTACTGGGCCAACAAGGTTTTGACGGACGGCGTGACGGCGGCTATCTCACCGCAAGCGAGCCGGCGCTTATCGGGTGGCTCCACACGCTCGAGGCCATCTCGCAGCTGTGCATGGCGAGCGCTCGCTACCGTGCTGCCGCCAACTATTCTCGCCGCGTTCTTAAGGCGGAAGGCTATCCCACCCGAGCTGCAGGCACCGTGCTACTCGCCCTCGCTCGCCTGGAAGACGAGGACGGCTTTTTGCCCTGGCCCACCAGCTCGAGGAGCAGATGGGGGCCGATGCCCTCGAGAGCTCCCCCTGGTACCTACTCGCCCGCACGATCCTGTTGTTCAAAACGAACAAGATGCGCCCGGCGACACGCGCGCTGCGCGAGTTTGCCAACCGCTGCGAGGGCGGCGCGTTCTTTTTGCTGAACCCCATGTATCAGACACCGTACCTTCCTGCCGGCCCGAACCGCACGACCCTGGGACCTTTCGCATCAGGCATTGGAGCGACGGCATCATCTCGGATACTCCCGACTTTGCCCCCTGGGCCAACGCTTGCGAAGACGTATCGCAGCTTGCCCAGGAATTGCGCGCGTTACGGCTTTAACGGCACAAACGTCACGACCATGTCATTCACGTTAGGAACGGCTTCATGAACTTCCGCTCATCTCTCGCCTGCACCTCGAGCGATATCGCCCGCTGGGGACTGCGCTCCGTCCTTAAGCGCCAGGCGGCGTACTCCCCGGCCGCATCGCCATGAAGATTGACCCCGAGCTGCTAAGCGACCTCGCGGGCTTGTCGACCGCAGCGTGGTGATCACCGGCACCAACGGCAAGACCACCACCTCCAACCTCATCGCCGATGCCGTTGCCGCCAGCGGCGCCACCGTGGTATGCAACCGCGCCGGCAACAATATGGAGCCGGGCGTGGTGGGCGCGCTGCTCGAGGCCCGCGGCGGCCTTAAGCACACCAGCAGCGGCAAGCGCGTGGGCGTTTTTGAGTGCGACGAGCTCTACACGGTGCGCGTCCTGCCCAAGCTCAAGCCGACCTACTTTGTGCTGCTCAACCTGTTCCGCGACCAGCTGGATCGCTACGGCGAGATCGACCACACCCAAGACGTCATCGCCCACGCGCTGGAGCTTTCGCCGGCAACGACGCTCATCTATAACGCCGATGATCCGCTGTGCGCCTCGATCGCCGCGCGCGTTCCCAATGCAAGCATCGCCTTTGGCATCGACGGTGCCACGGGCACCGAGTCCGACCGCATTAGCGACTCGCGTTTTTGCTCACAGTGCAACGCACCGTTGGAGTACGACTATGTGCAGTACGGACAGCTTGGCGCATACCATTGCCCCTCGTGCGGCTGGACCCGCCCCGGGCTTGTCCGTCGCGTGACGAGCGTGGAGCTCGGCTGCGACGGCTACGGCTTTGACCTGGTCTTTGGATCTACGCCCGACGCGGCTGCCGTGCACATCGCCACACGCTACAACGGCCTGTATATGGTCTACAACGTAGCCGCAGCCTTCTTCGCCGCCCACGAGCTGGGCGTAGACACCGCACGCCTGCAGCCCACGCTCGACGCCTACGTGCCAGCAGGTGGTCGCATGGGCCGTTGGAATATCGCCGGCCGAACCGTCGAGGCAAACCTGGCCAAAATCCCGTGGGCTTCGATCGACAAATCCAGTCCATCAAGACGGCAGGCGGCAGACTCTGCGCGTTCTTCCTCAACGACAACGACGCCGACGGCCACGATGTCTCGTGGATCTACGACGTCGACTTTGAGCGCATCGCCGATACAACGGGGCTTGTCGCCTTTGCCGGCGGCACGCGCGCGCACGACATGCAGGTGCGCCTCAAGTACGCCGGCATCGATGCCGCGATTATCTCGAATATCGAGCAGGCGATCGGTGCCGTTGCGGATGAAGCCGCCGGCGACACTTTCTATGCCGTCGCCAACTACACGGCCTTTCCGCCGCTGGTCAAGGAGCTCGACGAGCTTAAAGGCACCGATGCGGCTACGGTTGCCGCCCACGCTGCAACGTGCGCCGATGGCAGTGCCGTCCCCGTCGGCGTCGCGCCGACCGAGCTTTCGCGCCCCTGCGCATCGTCTATCTGTACCCCGATGCCCTCAACCTCTACGGCGACGGCGGCAATGTCATCGCCCTCGAGCGCCGCTGCGCCTGGCGCGGCATCCCCCGTTCGCGTGGACCGAGGTCCGCATGGGCGAGGCGCTCGATCTCAGCCGACGCCGATATCGTCATGATGGGCGGCGGCTCCGATCGCGACCAGCTGGCCGTGGCGCACGAGCTGCTCGCTCAAAAAGACAAGGTTGCGGCCTATGTTGAGGACGGCGGCTCGTTGCTTGCTATCTGCGGCAGCTATCAGCTGCTCGGCCGTTCGTACTACATGGGTGAAGATCGCATCGAGGGCTTGGGCGTCATTGCCGCCGAAACTGTACGCGGCTCCGACCGACTGATCGGCAACGTCGCCGTCAAGACCGACCTGGCACCCGAGCCCTTTGTAGGATTCGAGAACCACGGCGGCCGCACTCTGCTCGACGCAGATGCCACGCCACTCGGAACGTCCGTCGTCACGGGCACCGGCAACAACGGCGAAGACGGCTTTGAGGGCCTGATCTACAAGGGCGTCATCGGCACGTACCTGCACGGACCGGCGCTACCCAAGAATCCCGAACTCGCCGACTGGCTCATTACCCACGCCCTCGAGCGCCGCGGCGATGCGCAGGCCACAGCCCTGCTGCCGCTCAAGTCCCTCGACGACACCTACGAACACGCCGCCCACGACGCCGCCATGAAGCTGCTCCCCTAGCACCTCACCACCACAAAGGGACAGGCACCTTTGTGGTGGTTTTCCAGTTTGCCAACGATATACGCGCCGGCAAAAAGTCTGCTATACTTTTTCCCGCTGTCCCCATCGTCTAGCGGCCAAGGACGCCACCCTTTCAAGGTGGATATCGCGGGTTCGAATCCCGCTGGGGGCACCATTTAAACTGAGAAGCCCGTTGCCCTCGCGGTGACGGGCTTTTTGCTATCCATGTGCCGGGGATTCGAACCCCGAGGGCATTAAATCACACTGTCATCCAAGGGCCCGTGGGCAAAAAATAGCAAATATGAGTACTGTTACCAATTAGTAACAGCGATTGCATATCACCAGAAGGCGATTTAGACGCCAGGAATCCTACGGCGGAAGAATTGCAGGCTTTTATCAGCTAAGTACTTGGACATATGTTGCGTAACACAGCATATTTTACAAAAAAATAATGCTACAGCACTTGTGACAGTACTCATATTTGACGTTTTTTGCCCACGACCCCTTATTGCGTGGGTGAATCAGTTGCAAAACGGGCTTCAAAGCGTCCTTCTCAAACAAAAAGCCGGGGCCCGCGCGATGCGGACCCCGGCTCAATACCGTGACGATATGTCAGTTACGTTCTACACGTAGAACAGGGATGTCGTCGTAGGTCGGGACCGGCCAGTAGTCGGCGGCAACGATCTCCTCCATGGCGTCCACGGCGGCGCGCAGCGTATCCATAGCGGGAACGACCTCGTGTGCATACACATTGGCCTGCTCCTGGCCATCGAGGGCCTCGGCCTTCTGATGCACGGCGTCGAGCGCCTTGATGGAGTCGTTGATGGCGGTGATGCCGTTGCAGAGCTTGTTGAGCGTGTTCTGCTCGCACTGCATGGCGGCCTCGGCACCGGCGGCACGAATAGTCTCAAGGCCCTTAGCGACCTTGGTGGCATAGGCGGTAATGACCGGGCGATAGGTACGACGCGCCTCGCGAACCATCGTGGTGGCCTCGATGTTCATGAGCTTGTTGTACTTCTCGAGCTTGCAATCGTAGCGGCACTGGGCCTCGGCCTTGGTCAGGACACCCGTCTCCTCAAAGAGCGCAATGGCCTTATCGGAAACAAAGGCGGGCAGGCGTCGGCCGTGGTCTTGTTGTTGGCAAGGCCGCGCTTCTCGGCCTCAACGGGCCACTCATCGGAGTAGCCGTCACCGGAGAACAGGATGCGCTGGTGATCGGTCAGGACCTTCTTGCAGTACTCGAGCGCAGCGTCCTGGAACTCATCCTCGGGCGTACCCTCAAGCGCGTCGGCGAAGGACTTGAGCGACTTGGCCACGGCGGCATCGAGCACCAGGTTGGAGTCGGAGACGTTCTGCTCGGAACCGCAGGCACGGAACTCGAACTTGTTGCCGGTGAAGGCAAACGGGGAGGTGCGGTTGCGGTCGGTGTTGTCCTGCATCAGCTTGGGCAGGGTATCGGCGCCCAGGTCGAGCACGCCGCGCGTGGCATGGACGGAAGCCTTGCCATCGATGATCTTCTCGACGACCTCGGTAAGCTGGTCGCCCAGGAAGATGGACATAATCGCCGGAGGAGCCTCGTTGGCGCCCAGACGATGATCGTTGCCGGCCGAGGCAACGGAGGCACGCAGGAGCTCCTGATAGTTATCGACGGCCTCGATCACCGCGGTGAGGAAGACGATGAACTGCAGGTTGTCGAGCGGGGTGTCGCCCGGATCGAGCAGATTCTCGGACTCGGTGCCAAGCGACCAGTTGTTGTGCTTGCCCGAACCGTTGATGCCCTCAAAGGGCTTCTCGTGCAGCAGGCAGACCAAGTCGTGGCGGGAGGCGATGAGCTTCATCTTCTCCATCATGACCAGATTCTGGTCGATGGCCTCGTTGACCTCGCCATAGACGGGGGCGAGCTCATGCTGGCAGGGAGCAACCTCGTTGTGCTTGGTCTTGGCGGGAATGCCAAGCGCCCACAGCTCATCGTCCAGATCCTTCATATAGGCCGAGACGGTGGGGCGGATAGCGCCAAAGTAGTGCTCCTCGAGCTCCTGGCCCTTGCAGGGAGCGGCACCAAAGAGGGTGCGGCCGGTGATGACCAGGTCCTTGCGCTTGCGGTAGGCGTCCTTCTTGATCAGGAAGTACTCCTGCTCGTCGCCCACGGAAGGAACGACCTTCTTGGGGGTCTTGCCAAACAGTGCCAAAACGCGCTTGGACTCACGCGAGAGCGCGGTCATGGAGCGCAGCAGCGGGGTCTTCTTGTCCAGGGCCTCGCCCGTGTAGGAGCAGAAAGCCGTGGGGATGCATAGGACATCGTCCTTGATAAAGGCGGGGCTGGTGGGATCCCAAGCGGTGTAGCCACGGGCCTCGAAGGTGGCACGCAGGCCGCCGTTGGGGAAGCTGGAGGCGTCCGGCTCGCCCTGGATGAGGTTCTTGCCCGTAAACTTGGTAATGGCGGTGCCGTCGTGGTTGGGCTCCAGGAAGCTGTCGTGCTTCTCGGAAGTAATGCCCGAAAGCGGCTGGAACCAGTGCGCGTAGTGCGTCGCGCCCTTGGAGATGGCCCAGACCTTCATGGCATGGGCAACGGCGTTGGCCACATCCAGGTCGAGCGGCTCACCGCCCTCCAGGGTTGCAGCAAGGCGCTTCCAAATGTCCTTGGGGAGGTAGTCCTTCATGACTTCCTCAGAGAACACCATGGTCCCGAAGCGTCAGTAAGTTCGGCCATACGGAACTCCCTTCGTATCGGCACCGCGTGAGAAGCGGTGTTGATTACTAACGAACGAGTCATAGCTTAGACTCGCCGTGTTTCCGCGACATTACCGTTATGTTGCTGTCGCGAAACCAATCAATGAGGTTACCCTATCGAGGCGACGTTGCCACCCTCAACAGCCAATCAACTGCATAAATTGCAGACCTCTCCCCATGGTTTAAGGGTGGTCAATGTAGGATGGGGCTCTATTAACTGGTATTTCGCATCAGATACCATTCAATATAGCCATCTACATTGACCGCTCTGTTATAGGAAATGCCGATAGCAAGGCATCTTTGATTGGTATCCCCAAATAGCGAGTGAAACTCCACCGTGGCACAGTGGTGCAGTAGAATCCTTACAAGACATCACACTATTACGTATCTAGAGGAGCACGATATGCGCGTCGACGAGGTTTTTAAGCAGGCAGCATCCCAGGGCACCGCGCCCGTTTCGTTTGAGATGTTCCCGCCCAAGGCGAGCTGACCCTCGACACGGCTCGCGAAGTGCAGGCAATCTGTGCAAGCTTTCGCCGAGCTTTGTCTCGGTCACCTGCTCGGCCGGCGGCTCGGGCAACGGTGCCACCACCGCCCCATCGCGCATATGATTACGAGCGAATTCGATACGCCCTCGGTAGCGCACCTCACCTGCGTTGGCCGCACCCACGCCGACATCGCCGCCAAGATCGACGAGTATCG
>ENA-OQHP01000768-OQHP01000768.1-human-gut-metagenome-genome-assembly--contig:-NODE-768-length-10106-cov-1.630424_pt1 | contig 10106 bp, 16 predicted proteins | sample MGYA00242563_ERZ504717 | MGnify/ENA primary metagenome ERZ504717 (study PRJEB26092, sample SAMD00036212) | human gut metagenome | host: Homo sapiens | study: EMG produced TPA metagenomics assembly of...
GAAATTGAAGAAATAGAAGATACTGTAGAAAAAGAAGAAGTGGATGTAGAAAATACAGTTGAAGAAATTAAGGAAGAAGAACAGGCTGTAGTTGAAAGAAGTAAAAGAAGTCGAAAATGCTGTAGAGAAAGTAGAAAATGAAGTCGAAGAAATCATACAGAATCTACAACAGAGGGCATAGTTGAGGAAGTAACAAAAGAAAATGATACTACAGTAGAAGAAGTAGAAATCAAAGAAATAACAACAGAAGAGAACAATGTTGTAGAAAAACAGAAGTTGAAGAAGCAGTTCAAGAAATACCGGAAGAAAATGTAGAACCCGTTGAAGTTGAAGAAACAGAAGAGGTTGCAGTAGAAGAACAACCTACAGAAGAAGAAAAACCAAAGGGATTTTGCAAAAATTAAAGCAGGACTTTCAAAAACAAGAAATAATATTATTTCAAGTGTTGAAAATGTATTAAGTGCCTTTACTAAGATTGATGAAGATTTATACGAAGAACTTGAAGAAGCTCTTATTATGGCAGATATAGGTGTTGAAACTTCTCTTTATATTATTGAAAAATTGAGAGAAAGGTAAAAGATGAAAAAATACATGACCCAGCAGAGGTAAAGGGTGCTATTATTAGAGTAATTACTGAAATACTTGAAAAAGATGATGAACCTTTTGAATTACCTCATCCAAGTGTAGTGTTAGTTATTGGTGTAAATGGTGTAGGTAAAACTACTACTATAGGTAAACTTACTCATAACTATATGGAAAATGGTAAAACAGTTCTTCTTGCTGCTGCTGATACATTTAGAGCTGCTGCTATAGACCAGTTACAGGTTTGGGCAGATAGGAATAATGCACAGCTTATTAAACATCAAGAGAACTCAGACCCAGGAGCTGTAGTTTATGATGCAGTTCAGGCAGCAAAGGCAAGAAATACAGATGTACTTATTTGTGATACAGCAGGTAGACTTCACAATAAGAAGAACTTAATGGAAGAATTAAGAAAAATATCTAAGATTGTGAATAAAGAATATCCAGATGCTAAGGTAGAAACACTTCTTGTACTTGATGCAACTACTGGTCAAAATGCTTTACAACAGGCAAAGCTTTTCAAGGAAGTAGCTGATATTACAGGTTTAGTTCTTACTAAATTAGATGGTACAGCAAAGGGTGGTATCGTTCTTGCTATAAAGCATGAAATGAATATACCAGTTAGATATATTGGTGTAGGCGAGCAAATGGACGATTTACAGGAATTTAATTCAAAGGATTTTGCAAAAGCATTATTTGGCGAAGAATAATAATAAAGTCAGCTGATACTTAGATGTCAGCTGACTTATTTTTTTGCATATATTTATTATTGTAGTAAAGAAACTGCTAATAGATGAAACAACCATAATACCAGCCGCTATTGCTAAGGCGATGGATAGTGTATTAAACCCAGCATCAATAAAATTTTGCCATCTTTGTTCCATAAGGGCAGCTATTGTCCTGTATAAGCCACCACCGGGGATTATTATTATGATTGCGGCTACTAAAAATGTTGTCGTTGGGGTTTTAAAAATTCGTGCAGCTAATTCTACATAGAAAGTTATAAATGATGTTACTAAGAAATAGCAAATAACATCTTGATGAAATATTTTGTATAGTATCAAATATAGCCCCCAAGTTAAAATACCACCAAAGAAAGATACCCATATTTTGTGACCTTTTACATTGTATAATATTGCGAAACCTAAGGAGGCAAAACCAGCAGCTAATACTTGAATAATCATATTAATCATAAAAAATAACCTCCTAAGTAAGTTGCCATAACAAAACCAAAAGAAACAGCAGCTGCTATTAAAATAGTTTCAATCAATCTGTTTGTACCTGACATTGTATCTCCTTTTATCATATCTCGTAGGGCGTTTGTTAAAGCAACACCTGGAATTAAAAGCATAATGTTACTAATAACTATTATATCCAAATTTGACCGAAGTTGAATTTAACGGCAAAAACTGCAAGTATACCAGCGATAAAAGAAACCAGTACATTAATAACAGGGGCATTATTATCTATTTTTGAAACAAAATTAAGGCAATCTTCAATATAATGCCAATTAAACCAGCTACAATAGCATCAGCAAATGTTCCACTAAAATAAATGGCAAGAGTAAAAGCTATCATACCATAGGTTAAACATATTATTTTGTCGTTGTACATTGGTCTTTTTCGAATTTTATCAATTTGTTTTGAAATATACTCAATGGAAGGTTTGTTTTTACAAATATAACGAGATAGGGCGTTTAATCTTTCAACTCTGTCCAAATTTGTAGTAGATTTAAAAACTCTTATTGATTGTGTGTATATCTTATTTTCTGGAGTTTTTATAGTTACAACTATACTACAAGTTATTGTAAAAATATTAATCTCATTTATTCCGTAGGCCTTATAAATATGAGCTAAAGTATCATCAACACGACTTATTTCAGCGCCATTTACTAATAGGTCGTGACCTATTTGTAAAGATTTATCTAACAATAATTCGTAATTCATAGCAAACCTCCTTCTCGCTTAATGGGATTATAGCATATAAAATAAAAATGGCTACAGCAAAAAGCTGTAGCCACATAAATTTTACACAAATTTTATATTAGAAATCAATTTCTTTTCCGTAGTAGATAGCATCAAGAATTTTAGCCATACTTTCTGTATCTACAGGTCTAGGGTTAGAACCAGTACAAGCATCGCCAACAGCAAGTTCAGCAATCTTGTTAACCTTTTCTTTAAATTCATCTTCCTTAATACCAAATTCTTTAAGAGTCTTTGGAATATTAAGTTCAGCATTCATAGCATCAATCTTATCACAAAGCTTAGTTACACATTCAGCATCTGTACCATCTATACCAATGCTTCTTGCAATATCAGCATATCTTGCTTCTGCATTCTTTGCGTTATATTTAATAACATATGGAAGATAGATAGCATTAGCTTCGCCATGAGGAATATGACCAGTAGAGAAAGCAGCACCTGTCTTATGAGCAAGTGAATGTACAATACCAAGAAGGGCATTACTAAATGCTTCGCCGGCAAGACACTGAGCATAGTGCATTTCTTCTCTTGAACTCATATCGCCACTAAATGACTTGATTAAATGTTCGTTTACCATCTGAATAGCCTTAATAGCTAATGGGTCAGTAAATGGGCTATTTAATGTAGAAACATATGCTTCAATAGCGTGAGTTAAAGCATCCATACCTGTATGAGCTACAAGGTGAGGTGGAAGTGTTGCTACAAGAGCAGGGTCTACAATAGCAATATCAGGAGTAATATTAAAGTCTGCAAGAGGATACTTAATACCCTTAGCATATCTGTAATTACAGAGAATGCAGTAACTTCTGTTGCAGTACCTGATGTTGAAGAAATAGCAATAAATTTAGCCTTCTTTCTAAGTTCTGGAAAACTAAATGGCTGAATAATTTCTTCGAAGTAGTATCAGGATATTCGTAGATACCCACATAGCCTTTGCTGCGTCAATAGGAGAACCGCCACCTAAAGCAACGATTAAATCTGGCTCAAATTCACGCATGGCAGCTGCACCCTTCATAACTGTTTCTACAGATGGGTCAGGTTCAACGCCTTCAAATAATTTAGTTTCAATACCAGCTTCTTTTAAGTAACCAATAATCTTATCTACGAAACCGGCACGCTTCATAGAGCCACCACCGATAACAAGTATAGCCTTCTTTCCCTTTATAGTTTTTAAAACTTCAAGGGAATCTTTTCCATAATAAATATCTCTAGGTAAAGTAAAACGCATCATATTGATAGCCTCCTTATATATATATCATTAAAATATATTAATTATTTTGTTAAATTATTAACGATGATTATATTATAGCACTTATTTTTTTAAAAATCAAGAGGTTTTTAATAATATTTTTTGTAAAATTTGCATAAATCAATGTAAAGAGTGTGTGTATGGGTAAGTTTTTGTTGCTTTTTTGCAAATGTATTAGTATAATTTCTGTAATGGTTATTTACAATAATCAATTAAAATCTGGTTGTAGGAGGCAGAAATGGCAAATCTTATTGAATTTTCAAATATTGTTCAGGAATTTGACAATAATATTGTTCTTAAAGGCGTTAATCTTCAGATAGAAGAAAACGAATTCGTTACATTGTTAGGACCTAGTGGTTGTGGAAAAACGACATTATTAAGGATTTTGGGTGGATTTTTAGCTCCGACCCAAGGAAAAGTTATCTTTGATGGTAAAGATATTACAGATGTACCAGCGTATAAGAGAGAAATTAACACAGTATTCCAAAAATATGCGTTATTCCCTCATCTCAATGTATATGACAATATAGCATTTGGCTTAAAAATAAATAAAGAACCTAAGGATATTATTGCCCAAAAGGTAAACAGAATGCTTAAACTTGTTGGTCTTGAGGAATATGGAAAACGAGCTGTTACAGAAATGTCTGGTGGACAGCAGCAGAGAGTTGCTATTGCTAGAGCTTTGGTTAATGAACCTAAGGTGCTTTTACTTGATGAACCTTTGGGTGCACTTGATTTAAAATTGCGTAAAGAAATGCAAAAAGAATTGAAAAAGATACAGCAGGAAGTAGGTATCACTTCATTTTTGTAACTCATGACCAAGAAGAAGCTCTTACTATGTCAGATAAGATTGTTGTAATGAAAGACGGTGTAATACAGCAAATTGGTAATCCAACACAGATTTACAACGAACCGGCAAATAGATATGTTGCTAATTTCATAGGCGAAAGTAATATCATCGAAGGTGTTATGAAAGATGATAGATTGGTTGTAATGAATGGTAAACCTTATGAATGTGTTGATTATGGTTTTGAGAAAAATGAAAATGTAGATGTAGTTCTTCGTCCAGAGGATATTGACATTGTAGCCCCAGAAGACGGCAAAATTGTTGGTACAGTAAAGAATGTATTGTTTAAGGGCGTTCACTACGAAACTTTAGTTGAAACCAGAACAGGTACTTCAATTACAATTAAAATGACTGTATATAATGATGAGCCAGTTTTAAATTCTGGTGCTGATGAAGCAATAAGTGCTAACGATTTTTATTTGGATATAAGTGATATTCCAGAATTGACAGATACAGATATTGTTGCCAGAGCGAACGCAGCTGCATGGAAAATATCAACAGAAGAAAGTATATCTATAAATAAAATTGATTACAAGATAGAAGAAAAGAACGGAACATATCCTGTTACATTCACTACTTCAAACGTACTTCTATTACAGTAAATATGATTGTGGATAAAGAAAATAAGGTAGTAGATAGTAAATATGGCGAAGTAATTTATGCTGTTAATATATTTAAGTCTGTAGACGATATAGTGGAAAGTATTGCCTTAGATACAGATTTAAAGACATGGGCTAATGCACAGGCTTGGACAGATGACGAAGAAGAAATTATAGAAGTTTCAGATGTTATCTATTATTTTGACCCTAAAAATATTGAACCAGGGGAATATTCTGTAACATTTAAAACAAGAGGTAATGAATATAAGGTAGATACTACAGACCAACATTTTGAAGGCGACAGAGTAGGTCTTACCTTTACCCCTAATGATTTGCATATTATGAGAAAAGGGGGATTATAATTGAAAAGTTTTAGTAAAATGGCTTATCCATATTTGATATGGGCAATTATAATGATATTAATTCCCTTAGCAATGATTTTTGTTTATGCCTTTACTACTGGTGGTAATTCAGTTCGTACATTTATATTTACACTAGATAATTTGCAAAGTTTTTTAGCGATAAAGTATTTATTGAAGTTTTAGTTAGGTCCCTTTATATAGCTATAATGACCACTATATTCTGTATTTTATTAGGTTATCCAACAGCCTATGTAATTGCTAAATACTTTGGCAAAGGACAGGGAAAATTAATACTTGCTATTACACTTCCAACTTGGATAAATATGCTTGTAAGAACATATGCTTGGAGAGGTATTTTACAGAAAGACGGTTTGATTAATGCCATTCTTGGTGTTGTTGGAATTGGTCCTTTACAGATGTTAGAAACAAATTTTGCTGTAATTTTAGGTATGGTTTATAATTTCTTACCTTTTATGATATTACAGATATATTCATCACTTAGTAAAATGGATGAAAGTTATATACAGGCTGCAGCGATTTGGGTGCTAATAAAGTACAAACTTTCTTAAAGGTAACTTTACCTTTATCCATACCTGGCATAATAAGTGGTATTACACTTGTTTTCTTACCTGCAGTTTCAAGTTTCTTTATTCCAAAATTGCTTGGCGGAGGAAAGTTTGTTTTAATTGGTAATGTCATTGAAATCAGTTCCTTACAGCAGGTAATTGGGGCTTTGGTAGTGCAATTTCATTAATTATGGCTATTATAATTATGATTTCAATGTATTTTGCTAGACGAGTAGATAAAAAAGTTTCTCCAGAAGGGAGTGATGACTGATGAAAAGAGTAAGGGTACAATTTTAAAAATTATTTAGGCTTAGTGTTATTATTTTTATATTTACCTATTGTCTATACAATAGTTTTCTCTTTTAACAGTTCAAAATCCCTTAGTGTATTTAAAGGCTTTTCATTAAAATGGTATGAAAGATGTTCAATAGTGGGGAAATAATGGATGCTATTTTCTATACAATAGTTGTTGCTATATTAACAACTGTTATATCAACAGTTGTAGGAACTATTACTGCTATTGGTATGTCAAAGTCTAAAAAAGTAATAAGAAAATCCATAGAGCAGATAAATGATTTTCCTATTATGAACCCTGAAATTGTAACGGCTATTGGACTTCTTATGTTCTTTAGTGCTGTTGCTATTAGAAAAGGTTTTGTTACAATGCTTTTGGCGCATATTATGTTCTGTATTCCTTATGTTATACTTAGTATAATGCCAAAATTAAGGTCTTTAGACCCTAACTTGATTGATGCTGCACTTGATTTGGGAGCTACTCCTATACAAGCATTGACCAAGGTCGTTGTTCCACAGATTACATCAGGTATAGTAGCTGGTGCATTAATAGCGTTTACAATGAGTTTTGACGATTTCGTTATTTCATATTTCGTTACAGGTAATGGTGTAAACAATATTTCTATTATGGTATACACTATGTCAAAAAGAGTAAATCCAACAATAAATGCAATTTCAACACTTATTATTGTAATAATTACAGTTGCGTTGTTATTGCTTAATATTATTCCATTTATAAAAGAAAGGAAAAGAAGAAAATGAAAAAATTAGTTGCTTTAGTATTAGCAGGTGCTACAATGTTAATGACAGGTTGTGGCAGTACACAGACAGCAGAAACAGATGCTTATAAGGGACAGACATTAAAGTTTTACAATTGGGGTGAATATGTAGGCGAAAATGTTGTTGCAGATTTTGAAAAGCAGTATGGTTGTAAAGTTATTTCTGAATATTTTGATTCAAATGAAATGATGTATACAAAGTTACAGGCAGGAGATGCTTATGATGTAATCGTTCCTTCAGATTATATGATTGAAAGAATGAAGAAAGAAGATATGCTTCAGCCATTAGATAAAGATAAAATTCCAAATCTTTCAAAATTAACTGATAAGATGTCTTGCGATTTTGACCCTGACCACGAATATTCAGTTCCTTATTTCTGGGGTAATGTAGGTCTTGTATATAACAAAACAAAGGTTAGTAAAGACGAAATAGAATCAAAGGGCTGGGATATTTTACAGGATACTAAATATAAAGATAGCATTTATGTTTATGACTCTGAAAGAGATGCTTTTATGGTAGCTTTTAAGGCATTAGGCTATTCAATGAATACAGATAAGGACGAAGAAATTACAGCAGCTTCTCAATGGCTTAAAACTGTAAATGATACAATGGGTCCTGTATATGTTACTGATGAAGTAATTGACTCAATGAGTAATGGTGCAAAGGATATAGCTGTTGTATATAGTGGCGATGCTGCTTATATTCTTGACCAAAATGAGGATATGGCATATTGCCAGCCAAAGCAGGGTACAAATGTTTGGACTGATGCAATGGTAATTCCTAAGAATGCTGAAAATCCAGAATTAGCAAATGTATTTATTAATTTTATTCTTGAAGATAAAGAATCTCTTGATAATTCACAGACAGTAGGTTACGCATCTTCTAATCAGAATGTTTTAAATGAACTTTCTGAAGGAGATTATGCTGAAAATGAAGCATACTTACCAAGAAGTGGTTATGATAAGGATGAATATTTCCACGATAACGAAACTTTAAGAGCAAAACTTTCTGAACTTTGGATTAAAATCAAAGCTGGAAATTAATAATTGATATTTGTAAAAAAGCCTTTAAATTGATAAAATCAATTTGAGGGCTTTTGTTTTTATTTTATTTACAAATAAGTCGTTGTGTGATAAAATATTGTCAATGAATAAAACACTTAAGGTGATGATTATATGAAGGAATTACTAATTACTTATTTGACCTATGCGGCTCATCAAGTTCAGGTTGAATTTGAAAAAAGACTTAAAAATTATGGTTGTAGTTGGCCACAGGCATTAACAAGTAGGATTTATTAAAAAGTTTAGTGAGAAAAACAAAACTGTAAATCAAAAAGATATTGCAGAAGCATATGGCATAAAAGGACCATCTGTTACAAGTCTTATTAAAACTATGGAAAAGAATGGGTTTATTACTAGGGTTAAAAACAAAAACGATGCTCGTAGCTATGATGTTTTTTTGACGGAAAAGGGTGAAGAGGTTTTTCATCAAGTAAAAAGCTTTTTTTGAATATGATGGAGAATTTAGCAAAAACTTCAGATGAAGATAAAAAGAATTTCTGAGATTGATGAAAATTGTTACAGAAAATCCACCACCGGATTCAATGAAAATAGATAGATAAATTTGATTCAATATAAAAAGGCTGTTTTGAAAAAATCAAAACAACCTTTTTTGTTTTTTATTTAGTTTCTATTTTAGCGGAAAGAAGATAAAAAATCAACCTTAAATGCATCGGCTTTTTTCAGTACTTTACAACATTCATTTATAGTTGTGCCGGTTGTGAAAATGTCATCTACAATTAAAATACTTTTGTTTTTTATATCTATATTATCTATTAACGAAAAAGCATTTTTAATATTTGTAACTCTTTCCTTTTTGCTTAAAGCATTTTGAGGCTTAGTGTTTACAGTCCTTTTTAATATAGTACAGTAGGGAATATTAATTTGTTCAGAAATATATTCGGCTAATAATTCAGCCTGATTGTAACCCCTAACTTTTAATTTTTTCTTATGTATAGGAACAGCAGTAATATAATCATAACTTTCCATAATGTACTCAAAATAATATTCCGTCATTTTAGAACCCAAATATGTGTAATACAAAGCCATATTTTTGAATTTAAAATTTAGAATAGTATTTCTTACAGCACCAGCATATGGATAAACACAATAACCTTTTTCAAAGTATATTTTTTCACTTTTACAATGCTACATTCGCCAGTATTATCTATAGGTCTATCACAAGTTATGCAACGATTGCCTCTATAAGGATTAAAATCTTTAGCACAATTGTCACATAACTCTATTTTTGTATTATAATTTAGCAGAGTATTGCAACTCATACAGGTTTTGGGATAAATAAATGTAAGAAGGAAATTTAAAATTTTCATTTTTGGTAGATATTTCAATCTTAAATTCATAATTAACCTCAAAAATTATTACTTTTTCTTTGGTGGTCTTTCTCCATAGAATTGATAATAGTCAGTTTTTACATTACCATTAAAAAGTTTTCTCTTTTTATCAGCTCGTCTACCATATAATTTCTCAAAACCCTCATGAGATGTGATAAAGTAAGTAGACCAAGTTTTGTTGTGGTTAAATAACTTGCCCATATCTCTATAAAGTCTTTCAACATCGTTAAGATACCCATTCTTTCAGCATAAGGAGGGTTTGATATACATACGCCATAGTTGCAAGGCAATTTTAACTTATTAAATGGTATTTGAGCAATTTTATACACTCTCCAACACCGGCATTATTTGCATTTTCCATAGACATTTTAACTGCATTTGCGTTTATGTCAGAACCATATATCTTAGGCTGAATCTTGCTTAATAGCTAATCTA
>ENA-OQHP01000769-OQHP01000769.1-human-gut-metagenome-genome-assembly--contig:-NODE-769-length-10098-cov-1.091265_pt1 | contig 10098 bp, 15 predicted proteins | sample MGYA00242563_ERZ504717 | MGnify/ENA primary metagenome ERZ504717 (study PRJEB26092, sample SAMD00036212) | human gut metagenome | host: Homo sapiens | study: EMG produced TPA metagenomics assembly of...
TTAATCCAGTCATTTCTAGTCTTCCATTGACATTTTTCATAAACCAGCTGCTCCATCCTGAACTGACTGTCCCTGGATGTTTTTTTGCAGCAAATGCCAGAACAGGATTGATGTATACAAAAAAGATTCCTGCCTGAAAGACCATGTCATACCAGTAGATCGAATATACCCAGTACAAAATAAGGGCTGTCATACCGCTGACTCCCAATGTGGCAAATGCCAGCAGACAAACCAGAATTTCTTCCGCTTCATTTCTTTTGTATTCTTTCCACAGAAGACAGATCATGGATATAACCCCGGAAAACAGCATAATGTGTGTTAAAAACAGCATATGCACAAATGGGATATGAAACAGGATATTGAGTATTCCCTGTAAAATGGCATTTCCATAAAGAAGGAAGATCCATACCTGCGGGACCCACCGTACTTTCTCACTTATTGTATTCTGCACAAACCAGAGCATTGGAACTGACATAAGAATAAATGCATAAAAAGAAAGAACCATTCCAACAGCACCATGATTTCCGTACATCTGATAAAAACCTGAGTCCAGATAACACCACAGACCACAGATGAACATAAACAATGATGCATCCAGAAAACGCTTTTCAATAATATGATGGGCTTTCATATACCAGAAAACAATAGCAGAAACAATTCCCGTTCCCCACATTCCAAGGATCATAAGAAATGGAAATACAGATTCTTGGAAATGCTTCTGTGTAACTGCCGGAAAGCTTCCTAAAACAGGTGCCTGTATATAAAGGGAGGCTCTGTTATTACTTTCATAAATAAGGCAGAACGGCTCTGTTCCTGTATCTTCTGTCAGCACACATCTGCCACATTTTTCCCCTCATCTGGTCATTCTTTAGAAAATCCTTTTCTTCATACCGGAACAGACACTTTTTTCCCATCCACACTTCCGGCTGTTCCTGAAGGCCGTTTATTGACAGGACCTTACTTTTATCTTCCGGGTTCAGTGTATTATTATAAAGTATGATCTTTCCATCTTGATCTGCCTTAACCATAGCAGGAAGTTCAAGGGCTTTTTCTTTTCCATCTACCATCTGATACCAGCCACTGTTGACAGAGCGGATATCTGCCATTTCTCCATCTGACCCTGAATTCCATAACATACGTATCAAAATCATCAGGATAAAAAATATACAGATCAACCCTGCCCATTCTGTTTTTTCCACACATTGCTTTTTTTCATGATCACTATTTTCCTCGCCTAAACGGACAATTAATTTTTCCACCCCTTACTAAAAAAATTATAACAGAATCTATATTAATTGTCACCATTTGCAGTGCTGTATTTCATTTTTCTATCAACGTAAAAAGCAGTAAAACCATGTTGATCTTTCCGGTTTCACTGCTTTTTTAATGCGTTATATATCTTTATTTACTTTTCGTGCTTTTTTTCCACTTTCTGTATCAGCTTCTCCACGCTCCCAAGATAATGATCTGCAATAGCCTGTTCCACCTGGGCGGGAGTACCTGTTCTACAGGCACTTAACAGTTTTTCGTGGATGAGATACTGCCTTTTGATAACCTGATCACTGTCCACTGCCATATTATATCCCATTACAATATTTCCGTAGTTTAAGTCTTCCCAGGCTTTTTTAAGGCGCATAAAGCTTACAAGATCCAGGATTGCTTCATGGAACTTATTATCCAGTTCAAATACCTTGCGGTATTCTTCTTTATGAAGCTGCTTCATCTGCTCTAAAACCTGTTCCATTTTCTCAATGGTTTCCTGGGGAAAGGAGCATTATACAGTCTTACTGCCATCATTTCATAGTTGGCACGCATGTAGTATATCTCATAAACATCATCCATGCCTATATGCTTTACAGAGCAGCCTACATTTCTGGAATATTCCACCATGCCTTCCTGCTCCAACTGGCGCAGTGCTTCCCGCACCGGGCCACGGCTGATGCCAAATTCCGATGCCAGTTCCTGCTCTATGATCTTATCTCCCGGCTTCATATCACCGTTTAAGATCTTCATCCTTATCTCGTCTGCTACATTTTCCCTTAAAGTCCGATAATCAAGCTTTCCCATAATACTCTGTAAGTCCCTAAAAAATCCCTGGTACATTGTTTACGAAACAATGTACTGATCACTGTCATAAACATTAATACCAACATTTGTTGTTGGTTATTTTACCATAACGCGTTAAACAAGTAAACTAATTTTTCTGCTCTCTCTTTGCGATCTCAGGAAGTACCAGTCCCAGAGCGGTCAGTACAACAGGTGTGATCACATTTAACGCATCTGTCGGGCCCGCCATATACTGGCGAGCCCATATTTAATAGGATCTGTAAATATACATTCTATCTATTTTTCCTCTTTTAACAGTTCTTCCATGGTATGCCATCCAAAACAGCACATTTTACTCTGGCCGGCATATGGGAAATATCCTGTAATGCCCCTGCTTCTTCCAGGGCATCCATATCTTCCTCTGTTGCGTTTCCCTTGATCATCTTTAAGAAACTTCTGCCAGTTTCACGGCTTCCTCTTTCTTTTTACCGATGATCAGATCCAACATGATATCTGCAGATGCCTGGGAAATGGCGCAGCCATCACCTACGAAACCACCGTCTTTGATGATGCCGTCTTCTACTTTTAACTTTAACCAGATGTGGTCACCGCAGCTGGGATTTAAGCCTTCCAGTACCAGATTGGCATCCGGGGATATCTTCTTTGTGGACCGGATGCAGATTGTGGTCCGTTAATATTTCATTGTAAAAATTTCTACTCTCCATAACCCATTCTCCTTCTTACTGTCTTCATGCTTTCTACAAAAGCATCGATCTCTTCTTCTGTATTGTAGAAGAAAAGGCTGGCTCTTGTGGTAGAAGAAACGCCAGATACTCCATCAGAGGCTGTGCGCAGTGATGTCCGGCACGAACGGCAATTCCGTCTGCGTCTAAAATGGCGCTTACATCATGGGGATGTACGCCGTCTATGGTAAATGTAAGGATACCGCAGTGTTCCTCTGCTTTTTCAGAACCTAACACATGAACATGTTGGATCTCTTTAAGGCCTTCTAAGGCTCTGGAAGTCAGCGCCTCTTCCCGGCGCTTATCTCATCAAAGCCAATCTGCTGCAGATATTCAATGGCTGCTTTCAGTCCCCATGCGCCCGCTGCATTAACGGTACCTGCCTCAAATTTGTGAGGAAGTGGAGCAAATACAGCACCTGTACGGCTGACGGAGTCGATCATCTCTCCGCCTGTAAGGAATGGAGGCATTTCTTCCAACAGCTCTTTCTTTCCATAGAGAACACCGATGCCATAGGTCCCATTAATTTATGACCGGAAAATGCCATAAAATCCACCTCCAGGTCTTTTACATTAATTGGCATATGTGGCGCACTCTGTGCTGCATCCATGACAACTACGGCACCATGTTTTCTTGCCAGTTTTACGATCTTTTCAATGGGAGCAGTCCGTCCCAGTACATTGGATACCTGGGCAATGGCTACCAGGCTGGTCTTATCTGTAATGGCATTTTCCAGTGTTTCATCACTTAAAATCCGGTCTGGTCACATTCCAGAATTTAAGCGTTGCACCGGTCTGACGGCATACCATCTGCCATGGAAGGAGATTGCTGTGATGCTCCATAATGCTTACCAGCACTTCATCTCCTGCTTTTAAATGGCTGAAACCATAGCTGTAAGCCACCAGATTTAAGCCTCGGTAGTATTTCTGGTGAAAATGATCTCTTCTGTGCTTCCTGCGCCAATGAACTTGCGGACCGTTTCTCTTGCTTCTTCGTAGCAGTCTGTGGCTTCTACACTAAGCTCATAAAGGCCTCTTAATGGATTTGCGTTGTATTTTTCATAAAACTGTGCCTCTGCCTGGATCACAGCCTCCGGCCTCTGGGAGGTGGCTGCATTGTCCAGATAGATCACCTTATTATTTTCCAGAAGAGGAAATCTTTTCTGTATGGGTTGCTGCTCATGTTATTCCTCCTCTAAATAGTCCTGTACCAGCTTTCTAACTGCTCATCGCCGATCTTCTGGCAGACTGCATCCATCCTTGCTCTGGCGATCATTTTGCTGGCGCTTTCTGCGCTCATACCTCTGGAAGACAGATAGAACAGCATTTCTTCATCTAACTGTCCAATAGAAGCACCGTGGTTTCCTTCTACATCTTCCTCTGCACAAAGGATCAGAGGAATGGTCTGGTTGACTACATTGTCCCCCATAAGGAGTACGTCTTCCTTTTCGTCTCCCTTGGAGCCGGAAGAACCATTTTTGAAATCAATGGTTCCACGGAACAGCTTAAATGCCTGATCATCCAGAATGCCGTCTGCATTCATTTCACTGACGGTTTTTTTGCCCTTATGGACTGCCACATAGTTCATATCATAGCGCTGGCTGCCTTTCCCCTGATAACCGATATCTGCTTTAAAATGGCTTTCTTTTCCTAAAAGATCTGCCTGACAGCCGGAATAGGTTTTGCTGCTTCCTAAAAACAGCTGTAACACTTCAAACTGGGCCCCATCTTCACACTGGGCGCCAATATCATTTAATAATGTATACTCATTTCCTAACAGCTGCACCTGTACCAGACGGACTTTTGCCCCTTTTTCAATGTGAAATTTTGTCTGGATGGCTGCCAGACCGGAAGATGTTTTTTCCGGGGAAGTATAGTCCATAAGGACGTTTACTTCTTCTCCCTCTTTTGCCAGGATTTCCACTTTCTGGAAACTCTTTTTATTATCTTCACAGGAAAAATGAAGACGGACCGGTTCAGATCCTCCCTCAGACTTTGGACTGCTTTTTATCATGATTGCCTGTGATCCGGCCATTTTTCCTAAACGGTCCATATCCGGACCCATTCCTGTGTGGATATGGGAGAAAACTTCCTGATTTTCAGCTGTGCCCTCTGTCAGACCAGCTATTTCTTCGGACTCTCCGGCTACTTCTTTTACATCCCAGGTATCTCCTGCTTCTATCTCTTTTAACTTACTCTCATTCATTTTCAGCCAGTTCCATGTTCTGGAAGGAAGGCTGTTTACTGTCATATCAAGTCCCTGACTCATATGGGACCTCCTTTCCTTTAACCAGTACCCCTTTGCTTAACCAATGCTTCCCTTCATCTCCAGACGGATCAGGTTGTTCATCTCCACTGCATACTCCAGAGGAAGTTCCTTGGAAACATTGTCTGCAAATCCGCTGACGATCATGCACGGCATCTTCTTCGCTTAAGCCTCTGGACATAAGATAAAAGACTGCTTCATCGCTGATACGTCCGATCCGGCCTCATGGCCGATATCTGCATCTTTGGTACGGATATCCATAGCCGGGATTGTATCGGATCTGGAAATGGAGTCTAACATTAGAGACTGGCAGGAAACGGAGGATCTGCTGTTTTTTGCCTCTTTTGTTACAGAAACAGAGCTTCTGAAGGTGCTGACACCACCGTCCTTGGAAATGGAACGGGTATTCATAAAGGATGATGTATCAGGTGCTGCATGGACTACCTTTGCGCCTGTATCCAGGTCCTGGCCTTTTCCTGCAAAGGTAATCCCTGTAAATTCCATTCTTGCGCCACGGCCCTTTAAGATGCTCATTGGGTACAGATAGGAAACATGGGAACCGAAGGAGCCGGATACCCATTCAATAACGCCGCCTTCTTCTACCTGTGCACGCTTGGTATTCAGGTTATACATGTTCTTGGACCAGTTTTCAATGGTGGAATAACGCAGTCTTGCATTTTTTCCAACAAACAGCTCCACGCAGCCTGCATGAAGGTTAGCCACGTTGTATTTCGGTGCGGAACATCCTTCGATAAAGTGAAGGTCTGCGCCTTCATCTACGATGATCAGTGTATGTTCAAACTGTCCGGCGCCTGGTGCATTTAAACGGAAATAGGACTGCAATGGTATCTCAACAGATACATGAGGCGGTACATATACAAAGGATCCGCCGGACCATACAGCTCCGTGAAGAGCAGCAAATTTATGGTCTGTTGGCTTTACCAGCTTCATGAAATGTTTTCTTACCATGTCTGCATAAGGACCGGTCAAGGCGCTTTCCATGTCAGTGTATACAACGCCCTGCTCTTCCACTTCTTTACGAACATTGTGGTAAACCAGCTCAGAGTCATACTGGCTCCTACGCCAGCCAGTGATTTCCGCTCTGCCTGGGGAATTCCCAGACGTTCAAAGGTATCCTTAATATCCTGCGGGACCTCAGACCATTTTGCAGTCATTTTTGTATTTGGACGGACATAGGTGGCGATATTGGACATATCCAGTCCTTCAATAGAAGGGCCCCAGTCCGGTACTTTCATTTCATTGTAGATCTGAAGAGATTGCAGACGGAACAGCTCCATCCATGCCGGATCATGTTTTTCCTTGGAAATTTTCTCTACGATCTCCGGAGTCAGACCTGCCTGGATCCTGTAGGCGTCTTTTTCTTCATCTTTTATGTCATAATACTTCTGTCTATATCATTGATCTGTGTTTTTTCTTCCATATGCTTTCGATTTCCTTTCCGGAAACTGTTTATAATCTGACTTATAATCTGCTTTGCAAACTGCCTGAGGGCATATTTACATTTTCCTTTTACTTAAGAAATTCCTCAAATCCGGTCTCATTGATCTGGTCTACCAGAGAGCCGTCTCCTGTTTTAACGATCTTTCCATCTACCATTACATGAGTGTAATCTACATGGAGCGCTTCCAGGATACGGGTGCTGTGGGTGATGATCAGTAAAGAGCCATCTCTGTCTTTCTGATACTCTTCCACGCCCTTTGAAACAGTGCGGACTGCATCTACGTCCAGACCTGAGTCTGTCTCGTCTAAGATTGCCAGATTTGGCTTTAACATAAGCATCTGCAGGATCTCAGCCTTTTTCTTCTCACCGCCGGAAAAACCCACATTCAGATCTCGGTCTGCATAAGACGGATCCATCTGCAAAGTTCCATTGCCTTTGCCAGCTCTTTTCTGAAATCCCAGAGACGGATGCGCTCTCCTCTTCTCTGCTCTAAAGCACTGCGGATAAAGGAACTTAATGACAGTCCCGGTACTTCCAGTGGCTCTGGAGGATAAGAACATGCCAGCTTTAGCTCTTTTATCTACCGGCTCCTCGTTGATCTTCTTTCCCTGAAACCAGATCTCACCATTTGTCAGCTGATATCTTGGATTTCCCATTAATGCATAGCCTAAAGTGGACTTACCTGCACCATTTGGTCCCATTAATACATGGGTCTCTCCTTTCCAATCTTTAAGTCTACCCCATGAAGGATCTCTTTATCTTCTACATTTACAAATAACTGTTTTACATCCAGTAATTCCTTTGCCATGACCGTACTTCCTTTCTCATCATATTCTCCCATGATCAGGAGGACATTTTTATAAACCTACTCATGTAATTGGTTTATTTAGCACATTTATAATAGTATTATAAACCTAGTTTGTCAATAGGTATTAATTTTCATATCAGCTTGCTAAGTATATGCTTTCTGGTGTATACTATATGGTAATCTTCAAAGAGATAGAAAGATATGTGTTTAAAGAATTACTATAAATAACTATAATAACTATTTTGAATAAAGGAGAATTCGATAATGATCGTTTCTACAAAAGGCCGTTATGCCCTGCGGGTCATGGTAGAACTGGCCCAGCATCAGGGAGACGGCTATGTTCCTCTGAACGTGATCGCCGAACGGCAGGACATTTCTGAAAAATATCTGGAAGTATATTAAAGGTACTGGTACAGGGATAAACTTCTCACCGGACTCCGGGGCCGTGGCGGCGGCTACCGCCTGACAAAAGCACCGGAGATTATACGCTGGGTGAAATACTCCGGCTCACCGAAGGTCCCTGGCTCCCGTAGCCTGCACCGATGATGGCGAACACGACTGCCCCAGAAAAGGGATCTGCCCCTCCCATCCGGTATGGCAGAAACTGGACAATATGATCAATGAATTTTTGACGGGATCACATTGGCGGATCTGATACAGACTGCGCCTCAATAGTCTCTCCCGTTTTCCTTCAACCATGCCCGTCTTGCCTTATAATCTGGCAGCACTTTTTCTACTTCTGCCAGAAAAGGGGCGAATGGTTCATCTGTTTTCTGTGGGCCAGTTCGTGGACTACTACATAGTCTAAGATCTCCGGCGGCATGAGGATCAGTTTCCAGTGAAAGTTTAAGTTTCCTTCCCCGCTGCAGCTGCCCCAGCGTGTTTTTGCAGCGCGGATGCTGATGCGGCCGTAGGTGACACCCATGATCTTTGCATACCAGGCAGTTCGCTCTATGATCTTCTTTCTGGCAGCACGGCGGTAAAAGGCCTCTACTTCCGGATTTCCCTCATAATCTGGCTTTGGAGCCTCTGCTTTTTGCGGCGGTGCTTCTCGATCAGGAACCATTTTTCCACGATCCATTCCTGACGGTCATTTACAAATCCATCAGCACTTTTTTAGTGATCCCTTTTGGTGCGCGGATCAGCACTTTTCCATCTGCCTGCACTTCCAGCCCAATGGTCCGCCGTTTGGAATATACCACATCTACCGGGATCGTTCCCTCTTTTTTCCCTGGCGCCAGCCAACTTCGATCCTGCTTACCACCTTATCACCTCATTCCTGTCCTGCAAACATAACATATCACAAAAACGCATATCCCTCTGCAAAATTTGATTTTTAAAAATACCCCGGCACAAAATGAATATAATTTCTTTTTGTACTGAGGTATAATCTTCCTTTTTCTGCCTGTCACCAGGCACATTTTCCGCTTACAGCCTACAACACATCTGAAAAATGCGGCCGCAGCTTCTTAAACATCTTAAGTCCCACTCCAAACACTAAAAGAGTGAAGACCCAGTAATAAATGGTCAGTTTCGGTCTTTCCCAGAACCAGTTGCCTGTGATCATACTGTCCTTATAACCGGTTACAATGTAATAAAATGGATTGATCTTAAATAATGGTTCGATCATGGTAAGCGTTGGTAAACATGGACTCATGATACATGATCGGAGCCATCCAGATACCAAACTGAAGGCAGATACCTACGATCTGGGACATATCCTTGAAAAATACATTCACAGAAGAAGTAAAATATCCCAATCCCAGTGCCAGCATGGAGCCGCAAAGCTGTAGTAGATCACTGGATCCAGGACAGCATAGGCATTCTTCCTGCCACCAGATACATGATCATCATAATGAGGACGAAAAATCCATGTACCAGCAGACAGGAGATCAGCTTGATCATAGGCAATATCTCTACTTTAAAGACTACCTTTTTCACCAGATAACTGTATTCCTGAAGACACCCCGTGATCCCGTTTAAGGCTTCTCCGAAGAAAAACCATGGAACAATACCCGGTACCAGCCAGATCACATAGCTGACTCCCGGAACAGGCGGCGGTGATTTAAAGCCGATACCAAAGATAACTGCATAGATCACAATGGTAACTACCGGCTGGATGAACATCCACACAATACCGAAATAGGAGCCTACAAAACGCTTGCGAAAATCTGCTTTTCCCAGATCCCATACCAGTTTTCTTTTTTTAATGATCTCTTTTAAAAGAGAACAATGCATAATTCATAAATTCGTTTCCTTATACTTTTTCCCGGCAGAACTGTCTTAGAACTTAAAAGTATCCTTTAAACCGCTCCACTTTTTGTCCTTATCGGAGATGATCAGCTCCATACCTGGTTCGATCGGCCAGTCAACACCGATCTCAGGATCGCTCCATAACAGACCGCCTCATCGCCTGGATGATAGAAATCAGTACACTTATAAGCAAACTCAGCCTCATCAGATAATACTAAGAAGCCATGTGCAAAACCTTCCGGAATATAAAACTGCTTTTTATTCTCAGCAGATAAGGTTACACCAAACCACTTTCCATAGGTCTTGGAATCGGAACGCAGGTCTACTGCTACATCAAATACAGTTCCGCGGACAGCACGTACCAGCTTGCCCTGAGGATACTGCTTCTGGAAATGAAGTCCTCTTAAAACGCCCTTTACAGACATAGACTGGTTGTCCTGAACAAAAGTCATGTTCAGACCAGCTTCCTTAAAGTCATTCTGGTTGTAAGTTTCCATGAAGTAGCCTCTTTCGTCTTTGAA
>ENA-OQHP01000770-OQHP01000770.1-human-gut-metagenome-genome-assembly--contig:-NODE-770-length-10095-cov-1.761437_pt1 | contig 10095 bp, 12 predicted proteins | sample MGYA00242563_ERZ504717 | MGnify/ENA primary metagenome ERZ504717 (study PRJEB26092, sample SAMD00036212) | human gut metagenome | host: Homo sapiens | study: EMG produced TPA metagenomics assembly of...
TCAGTTCGTTTCTAACGCTTCTTGTACTACTAACTGTTTGGCTCCTATCGCTAAGGTATTGAATGACAAATGGGGTATCACTGACGGTTTGATGACTACAGTTCACTCTACAACAGCTACTCAGAAACAGTTGACGGTCCTTCTATGAAAGACTGGAGAGGTGGTCGTGCTGCTGCAGGCAACATCATTCCTTCTTCTACTGGTGCTGCTAAGGCTGTAGGTAAGTTATTCCGGCTTTGAACGGTAAACTGACTGGTATGTCTATGCGTGTTCCGACTTTGGACGTTTCTGTAGTTGACTTGACTGTTAACTTGGCTAAACCGGCTACTTATGCTGAAATCTGCGCTGCCATGAAAGAAGCTTCTGAAGGCGAACTGAAAGGTGTTCTGGGTTACACTGAAGATGCAGTTGTTTCTTCTGATTTCTTGGGTGACACTCGCACTTCTATCTTCGATGCTAAGGCAGGTATCGCTTTGACTGATACTTTCGTTAAAGTTGTATCTTGGTACGACAACGAAATCGGTTATTCTAACAAGGTTCTTGACCTGATTGCTCACATGGCATCTGTTAACTGCTAATATACAGTTAGAAAATAATAAAAAATAGGCGGCTTCTTTTATGAAGTCGCCTATTTTGCACATTTGCAATTAATTTATTTTCTTCAAGAGATAGGTATATGACAAGACTTAAACTTACACTAATATTACTTTGTTTTATGACTATGATACAAGCCTCAAATCCTTTCTTTGAAAAGTATTCAACTCCACATGGTACTGTTCCTTTCAATCTGATAAAGACTGAACATTACGCACCTGCCATACATGAAGGCATCCGCCGGCAAATGCAGAAATAGATGCGATCATCAATAACCCTGCTGCTCCGACTTTTGAAAACACGATAGTGCCCTACGAGAAGTCCGGAGAACTGTTGCATCGTGTCACTACCGTATTCGGCAATCTGCTCAGCGCCGAAACCAGCGATGAATTGCAGGAACTTGCCCGGGAAATCATGCCACTGATGAGCGAACATGAAAACAACATCAGCCTCAACGAAAAGCTATTTGCCCGCATCAAAGCCGCATATGAGCTGACAGACAAGAATAAACTTACTCCGGAACAGTCCAAGCTACTGGAAGACATCTACACCGGCTTTGTCCGCAACGGAGCAAACCTGCAAGGAGATGCCAAGGAAAAGTACCGTAAATTGTGCAAAGAATTAAGCTTGTTGACACTGCAGTTCAGTGAAAATGCCCTGAAAGAGACAAACGACTACCAATTGGTGCTGACCAATAAGTCACAGTTGTCCGGTCTGCCTGAAAGCGCCGTTGATGCCGCCGCAGAGACAGCGCAGGAAAAAGGTGTGAAAGGTTGGGTATTCACCCTGCATGCCCCAAGTTACAGCCCTTTCATGACGTACGCCGACAACCGCGACCTGCGCCAAGAACTTACATGGCATATAATACCAAATGCACGCATGACAATGCCTGCAACAATCTGGAAATCGTAAAGAAAATTGCCAACGTCCGCATGGAAATCGCCCAACTGCTGGGTTACGACAACTTGCCGAATACAACCTGAAAGAACGAATGGCACAAAACAGCGACGCTGTATACAAACTGCTGAACCAACTGTTAGAAGCATATACACCCACCGCACAAAAAGAATATGCTGAAGTGCAGGCACTGGCACGCAACGAAGAAGGAGAAAGCTTCAATCTCATGCCATGGGACTGGAGTTACTATTCCCAAAAGCTGAAAGACCGGAAGTTCAGTGTTAATGATGAAATGCTTCGTCCCTACTTTGAGCTAAGCAAAGTTAAAGAAGGAGTATTCGGACTGGCAAGCAGGCTGTACGGCATCACATTCAAGAAGAATCCCGGCATTCCTGTTTATCACAAGGATGTGGAAGCCTACGAAGTATTTGATAAAGACGGCACATATCTTGCCGTACTCTATACTGACTTTCATCCCAGAGCCGGAAAACGCTCCGGTGCATGGATGACGAGCTACAAAGGGCAGTGGAGAGACGAGAAAAGCGGCGAAAACAGCCGTCCGCACGTATCTATCGTGATGAATTTTACCAAACCCACACAAAACAAGCCCGCCCTACTGACTTTCGATGAAGTGGAAACTTTCCTGCACGAGTTCGGGCACAGCTTGCACGAGATATTTGCCAACTCCATTTACGAAAGTTTAAGCGGCACAAATGTTTATTGGGACTTTGTAGAACTGCCTTCTCAGTCATGGAAAACTTTGCCATTGAAAAAGAGTTCCTGCACACCTTTGCCCGCCACTACCAAACCGGCGAACTCATCCCCGACGAACTGGTGCAGCGCATTGTAGACTCATCGAATTTCAACGTGGCCTATGCTGCCTGCGCCAAGTAAGTTTCGGATTGCTGGATATGGCATGGTATACACGCAATACCCCTTTCGAAGGGGATGTTAAAGCTTATGAGAAGAAGGCTTGGGATAAAGCACAAATACTCCCTGTTGTAGAGGAAACCTGTATGAGCACCCAGTTCTCACACATTTTTGCGGGCGGATATTCTGCCGGGTATTACAGCTATAAATGGGCGGAAGTGCTGGATGCGGATGCTTTCTCGCTGTTCAAGCAATGCGGCATTTTCAATCCGGAAATAGCCGACTCTTTCCGCCGGAATATCCTGTCGAAAGGAGGTACGGAACATCCCATGACACTCTACAAGCGTTTCCGCGGACAAGAACCTACCATAGATGCGCTATTAATCAGAAACGGAATAAAAAGATGAAAGAAAAAATCAAAATAAAGACAATAGTCTGTTGCCTGATGATGACATCCATGCTTCTCGGCTTGGGCGCTTGCAACAATGAGGATGATGTAATGGAAATCTTCAACAACAAAACCTGGAAATTGGTTCGTATCGCCACCGAAAAAGGAAAAGAACAATTCTATCAAGGCTTGTGGAGCAACGAAGTAAAGAAGAAATCGACCGTGAACTCAATACTTTCGGGGCAAAAGGAAACTACACTCTAAACTTTAACTGTGCCGAAGTGAACGGAGAAGTAACCGGTACGGTCAATGTCCATGCCGTCAATTCGAGCATCAATGATGCAGTTCTGAAAATAGACGGAAAGGAACATACCATAAGTATCAAAGGAAAAGTTATCGGTACAGAAAGCGACAAGTTGGCTAAAGTATTTATCAACGGTGTACAGAATGTGTTCAAATACGAAGGGGATATACATAATATTACTCTTTACTTCAAAGACGGAAATACAACAAAAGTCATGGGATTTACAGCCCGCTAAATACAACTGAAATATGGACGAAACCAAGAGAAGTAAACAAGAAGCCTTAGACAAACGTTATATACGCATGGCAAGCATATGGGCGGAAAACTCATACTGTCAACGTCGTCAGGTGGGTGCACTCATCGTAAAGGATAAAATGATTATCTCGGACGGATATAACGGCACGCCATCCGGTTTTGAGAATGTATGTGAAGATGAAAACAATCTCACCAAACCCTATGTGCTCCATGCCGAAGCCAATGCCATTACCAAGATAGCACGCTCCAACAACAGCAGCAACGGTGCACAATGTACGTCACTGCCTCTCCCTGTATAGAATGTGCCAAACTTATCATCCAGGCAGGAATCAAGCGTGTCGTATACTCCGAAAAATATCGTTTGGAAGACGGTATCGAACTGCTGAAACGTGCAGGTATCGAAGTAATATATATGTCAATTGAGAGTTGATAACTTCGTGCACAGCCAAATAGTAAATCGTAAAATATAGTACATATCATTATGGGTACAAAAAACTCTTCCCGTTTCACACCTCTCATTATTGCAATCAGTGTAGTAGCGGGCATACTTATCGGAACTTTTTATGCCAAACATTTCGCAGGAAACCGTTTGGGGATTATCAACGGCTCGTCCAACAAGCTGAATGCGTTACTGCGGGTGGTAGACGACCAGTATGTGGATAGCGTCAACATGACCGATCTGGTAGAAAAAGCAATGCCGCAGATATTGGCAGAACTTGACCCACACTCCACTTATATTCCCGCACAGAAATTGGAAGCAGTCAATTCTGAACTGGAAGGCAGCTTCAGCGGTATCGGTATCCAGTTTACCATACAAGAAGATACCATACACGTGAACAGCGTAATACAAGGCGGTCCGTCCGAAAAAGTAGGACTCATGCAGGTGACCGCATTGTCATGGTAAACGACAGCCTGTTCGTTGGCAAAGGGCTGACTAATGAAAAGCCATGCGCAATCTGAAAGGACCTAAAGGCACACAAGTGAAGTTAGGAGTGAAGCGCGCCACCGAAAAAGAGCTGTTGGATTTCACCATTACACGCGGCGACATTCCCCAGAACACGATTGATGCCGCTTATATGCTCAACGATGATTTCGGCTACATACAAGTCAGCAAGTTCGGGCGTACCTCACACGTAGAACTGCTGAATGCCATTGCCCAGCTAAGCCATCAAAAATGTAAAGGTTTCATCATCGACCTGCGTGGTAATACCGGCGGTTACATGGAAGCCGCCACCCGTATGGTAAACGAGTTCCTTCCGGAAGGGAAACTCATTGTATATACACAAGGGCGTAAATATCCGCGTATGGAAGAGTATGCCAACGGTACGGGTAGCTGCCAAAAGACACCGCTCGTTGTATTGGTAGATGAAGGTTCGGCTTCTGCCAGTGAGATCTTTGCAGGTGCTATTCAGGACAACGACCGGGGAACTATCGTTGGACGCCGTTCTTTTGGCAAAGGCTTGGTACAACAACCTATTGATTTCAGTGACGGTTCCGCCATTCGCCTGACTATCGCCCGCTACTATACTCCATCCGGACGTTGCATCCAGCGTCCCTACGAAAACGGGAAAGACTCTAAATACGAAATGGATTGGCTGACCCGCTATGAACATGGAGAGTTCTTCTCTAAAGACAGCATCAAACTCGACGAAAACCTGCGCTACTCCACCGGACTGGGACGTCCCGTTTACGGCGGTGGCGGCATTATGCCCGATGTATTCGTACCCCAAGACACAACCGGAGTATCTTCTTATCTGATAGAGGTCAGCAACAGGGGGTTGATTATACAGTTCAGTTTCCAATACACCGACCGCAACCGTGCCAAGTTGAGTACGTTCGAAAATGAACAGGATTTACTGAAATACCTGCGCCGCCAAGGTATTGTAGAGCAATTCATACGTTTTGCCGATTCCAAAGGTGTGAAAAGACGCAATCTGCTGATACACCGTTCCTATAAATTACTGGAACGGAACCTCTACGGCAATATCATCTACAATACGTTGGGTAAAGAAGCCTATATCCGATATATCAACGAGAGTGACGCTACTGTAAAGAAAGCGTTGGAAATCCTGGAACGTGGCGAAGCTTTCCCGAAAGCTCCGCTACAAGCCGGCCAAGAAGAGGAGAATACCAATGGAAAAGAAAAAAGAACTGCGCAAGCGTATAGCTTTACTGAAGACCCTTCACAAATCTACCGCTACGCATCAATCTGCTGAGATACTTGCCGCTCTCGAAGCACACCCGGTCTTTAGAACGGCAAGCATTATATTATTATATCACTCATTGCCGGACGAAGTACACACACATGACTTCATCAGAAAATGGAGTACAAAGAAAAAAATACTCCTGCCTGTTGTCATAGGTAACGATTTGGAACTTCGCGTATATACAAGTCCTGCCGACCTTGCTATTGGAGCGTATGGTATCGAGGAGCCTACGGGAGCATTGTTCACCGACTATGCACAATAGACCTTGTCATTGTTCCGGGGGTAGCATTCGACCGTGACGGAAACCGGCTGGGAAGAGGAAAGGGGTACTACGACCGGCTGCTTCCCCGCATACCTTCCGCATACAAAGTCGGCATTTGCTTTCCGTTTCAAATAGTAGAAGAAGTTCCGGCAGAACCATTCGACATCCGTATGGACGAAATCATAACACAACAATGAAAACAAACTATCACACTCATACCACACGTTGCATGCATGCTGTCGGAAGCGATGAAGAATATGTTCTCAGCGCTATCAAAGGCGGTTTCCAGATACTTGGTTTCTCCGACCATACCCCTTGGAAGTACCGTACCAGCTACGTAGCCGATATGCGCATGCTTCCCGAGGAATTGCCGGAGTATATAGAAAGCCTGCAATATTTACGAGAAAAATACCGGGACCAAATCGACATAAAAATAGGCTTGGAATGCGAATACTTTCCCGAATATATCCCTTGGCTGAAAGAACAGATTAAAAGTACCAGTTGAACTACATCCTTTTCGGCAACCACCATTTCCACACGGATGAAAAATTCCCTTATTTCGGACATCACACAAACAATCGGGATATGCTCGACTTATACGAAGAGAGTGCTATCGAAGGGATGGAGAGCGGTCTGTATAATTGTCTTGCCACCTGACTTATTCATGCGCTCTTATCCCAAATTCGATCATCACTGTGCCACAATCAGCGACATATCTGTCGGACCGCAGCCCGGCTTAACATTCCGTTGGAATATAACATCGGATATGTGGCATACAATGAGGAACACGGGTTAAACACCTATCCCTGCCCGAATTTCTGGCACATTGCTGCCAATGAAGGTGCACAGCCATTATCGGTATGGACGCGCACAATAATAACGATTTAGAAGTTCCTATCTATTATGAACGTGCCTTACAAGAACTAAAGGAATTGAAGATTAAAACCACAGATACATTGAAGATGATGTATTAAAATGCCAACAGCAAGTACGCATATCACCGGAATATAATGTTAGTAATCACCTGCGCCCCCACATGCCGGTTCAGATTACGTACCAACAAATCTCTTCCCATCATCAGTTCCTGACGAAGGGCAGCAGAAGTAAGATGCACGTACAGCACCTGATTCTTTATATAAGTTCACGTGTATAAGAGGCAATGACCGGTCCCAAAACTTCTGCCCACGAGTTGATGAGCCGCCGTTCATTCAGCGGAGACTCCAAACTCTCCTGCCTCAGAAAGCTTCGTATCAGTTTTCCTATCTGTTCTGCATCATTCCGTTTCATGCTTCATTTTCCTCACCAACCGCTACCTGGGTCTCTACCATTTCCGAAATGTTACCTTTCTCTACACGGAACATTTTATAATCACTGCCCACCTTATGCAGAATACGATCCAAATGTTCACGATTGGTATCTGTTATAAAGATCTGTCCAAGTTATCACCTGCCACCAGTTTAATTATCTGCTCTACACGCGACGCATCCAATTTATCGAAAATGTCATCCAGCAGCAGTAACGGAACTGTGGTACCCGTCCGTTTCAGAAAGTCAAACTGTGCCAGCTTTAGAGCTACCAGATACGTTTTATTCTGTCCTTGCGAGCCTTCCCGTTTAATAGGGAAATCACCCAGCAACATATTCAGTTCATCTTTATGTATCCCACGCAGAGAAAATCCCATTATCTGATCCCGCATACGATTCTCCTTTAATACAGCCAACAAAGAAGCGTCACGAGCATGCGAATCATAAGTTAACCCGACCTTCTCCTTATCCTGTGAAATAAACGAATAAAAAGACTGGAAAATAGGAATAAATTCCCTGATAAACTCTTCCCGCTTATGGAATACCACTTCACCTGCCTGAGCCATCATCTCCTCCCATACCAGAAAAAGCTCTTCCTCCACCGGCATCTCACTCTTAAGCAATGTATTCCGTTGTGCCAATGCTTTATTATAACGAATCAATGCATCCAAATATTCTTTGTCATACTGTGAAATCACTACATCCATAAAACGGCGACGCTCATCACTGCCTCCACTTATCAAGACCGAATCGGCAGGAGATACCATCACTAACGGCAAGAAACCAATATGATCGGACAAACGTGTATACTCCTTTTTATTCCGCTTGAATTGCTTCTTCTGACGACGCTTCATGCCGCAATAAATTTCTTCCGGCGTACCATCCGCAGCTTCGTAAAACCCTTGTATAACGAAAAAATCCGAATCATGCCTTATATTCTGCGAATCAATAGGATTCCCCGCACTTTTGCAGAAAGAGAGAAAATAAACAGCATCCAGCAAGTTTGTCTTTCCCATTCCGTTCTGTCCGAAGAAAGTATTTAGTTTCGGAGAAAAAGCAAGTTCTACCTGCTCCAGATTTTTATAATTAAGTATGGATATGCGTTTCAGTATCATATGACAGTTTATCGTTACTTTTCCCAGCAAAGATAATACAAAACTAGGAGCAGAATAAAACGAATGCATTCATTTTATTCTGCCAAAGTACAACTTATCTTCATTGTATCCTGAAAGACAACGCAAAACAAAATAAATCTATGGTTTTGGAATACAAAATAAAAAAAAGATGCCGCTAAATTTCGTTGATAGCTATAAAAAACTTACTTTTGCGGGTCGAATTAGCTATTAATGAATAATAACAAAAAGAATATATAAGAAATGGCAGAACAAAAAAAGACGAACGAAGCCTTAAACGTGGAAGACGCACTTACACAATCAGAGGCATTTCTCATCAAAAACAAAAAGACAATTATCGGTGCTATTTTAGCTATAATCATCATTATAGCAGGTATAGTAATGTACAAGAACCTCTATGCAGCACCTCGTGAGGAAAAAGCACAGGCAGCCCTTTTTAAAGGACAAGAATATTTTGAAGCTGATGCTTTTGCAGAAGCCCTGAACGGCGATAGCATCGGTTACGTAGGTTTCATCAAGATAGCCGACCAATACAGCGGTACAGATGCAGCCAATCTTGCCAAGGCATATGCTGGTCTTTGCTATGCACATCTTGGCAAATTCGATGAAGCCGTAAAAGCATTGGAGAGCTTTGACGGAGATGACCAAATGGTAGCTCCTGCAATGAAAGGCGCTATGGGTAATTGCTACGCTCAACTCGGTCAACTCGATAAGGCATCTTCCATGTTGCTGAAAGCAGCTGATGAAGCAGATAATAATACACTTAGTCCTATCTATCTGAAGCAAGCCGGAGAAATTCTGGTTAAGCAGGGTAAGTATGATGATGCCATCAAAGCATATACTTCTATTAAGGATAAATACTTCCGTTCATATCAAGCTATGGATATTGATAAATACATCGAACAAGCTAAGCTCTTAAAGAAGTAATTCATACCTTATTTATAAGATATTTCGAGCACGGATTACACGGATATACACGGAAGTCAAAACCGTGAGTGCCGTGTAATCCGTGCTCTTCATTTATACTTTCCAATTTATTTAATTTTTAATCTTTAATTTATTATGGCTACAGCTTATCACAACCTTTCGGATTATGATTTCAACTCAGTGCCTAGTGCAGAGAATATGAAATTCGGTATTGTAGTATCCGAATGGAATTACAATATCACCGGCGCTCTTTTAAAAGGAGCAATCGACACCTTAAAAAAACACGGAGCTAAAGACGAAAATATCATGGTAAAAACCGTTCCCGGAAGTTTTGAACTAACTTTCGGTGCCAATCAACTTATAGAATACAGCGAAGTTGATGCTGTAATTGCAATTGGTTGCGTAGTTCGTGGAGAAACACCGCATTTTGATTACGTTTGCATGGGTGCAACTCAAGGCATCACTCAATTAAATGCAAGTGGCGATGTTCCAGTAATTTACGGATTAATTACCACCAATACAATGGAGCAAGCGGAGGATCGCGCAGGCGGCAAGCTGGGTAATAAAGGTGATGAATGTGCAATTACTGCAATAAAATGATAGATTTTGCTTGGAGTTTACAAAAATAGTTGTACCTTTGCATCGCAATTGAGAAACAAAGCTGCTTAAAGAGAGATTTAAAGTAGTTCTCAACAACAAAAGGGCAAATACCAGAGTGGCCAAATGGGGCAGACTGTAAATCTGCTGCTACGCCTTCGGTGGTTCGAATCCATCTTTGCCCACAATCAGAGTGACAACTTGGCAAGAATGCGGAAGTAGCTCAGTTGATAGAGCATTAGCCTTCCAAGCTGAGGGTCGCGGGTTTGAGCCCCGTCTTCCGCTCTCCAAAGAGAATCTGAGAAATTAGATTCTCTTTTTTGTTTTATTTTAGACCGCTAAGCTTATGAAAAATTC